>Ga0190344_1000631_pt1 | contig 15768 bp, 13 predicted proteins | sample 48721323_MG_FD_161662 | JGI IMG/M metagenome (GOLD analysis project Ga0190344, IMG submission 161662) | Hydrothermal vent microbial mat bacterial communities from Southern Trench, Guaymas Basin, Mexico - 4872-13-2-3_MG | ecosystem: Environmental > Aquatic > Marine > Hydrothermal vents >... | reverse complement strand
CAGTGCGTAAAAAGTATTGGTTTTCTAAACTGCTTAATAATCGCGCTTGTACTGTATCGTCCAGATCGGCAATGTCTTTGATAAACAATGTGCCACCATTCGCTTGTTCAAGACGGGATAATGTGTGATTGCCGTGGAGGCCAAAGAGTTCAAGTGCTTGATTTTCAGCACTGATACCGGCAACTTGCACGGATACAAATGGGCCTTGATGGCGTTGGCTGTGCTGGTGAATGTAGCGTGCAAATAAGGTGCGGCCACTGCCTGAGTCGCCGCGAATCAAGACGGCGGTATTATGTTGGTTTATGCGTTTAACCTGTTCGCGTAGGGCCGCCATGATGCTGCTATGTCCTAATGGTTCTATGAGTAATACTGCATGTTTGCGTAAACCATAGTTTTCTCGCTGCAATGAGGCCATTTCTAAGGCGCGTTTTATGGTAATGAGCAGTTTGGAAATAGATAAGGGTTTTTCAATAAAGTCATAAGCCCCTAAACGGGTAGCTTCGACGGCCGTTTCTACTGTGCCATGTCCTGATATCATAATGACAGAACTGTCTATTAATAATCCGCCATCATGCCATTCTTTGAGTAGAGATATGCCGTCAATATCAGGCATCCAGATATCGAGTATGATGAGATCGAAACGCTGTTCACATCGCATTTGTCGGGCAGTATTGCCGTTTTGTGCCAGGCTAACAGTGAATCCTTCGTCTTCTAAAATTTCTTTGAAGAGATAACGAATGTCTGGTTCATCGTCAACTATTAATATATGTGCGGTCATTGTTATGAAAATACCTTGTTGTCGGCGGTGGTAGCAAAAGATAGAACGCTGATTATGGCCTGATCGGGCTGATTCACACTGATTTTTTATCAGCGTAAATCAGGATAATCAGTCAAATCTGCGTTCTATTCTTACAGATGCCTATGATGACGCGAATCTACGTGTTCACAAAATGAAAAACTATATTGCCTGAAAACCTATTCACATTCAACCCTTTTTGGATTGTTTAACTCGTTAAACCCGTCAAAATGAGAATATTTTAAAATCGTAATGATTTTGCTATTTTATAATTTTTCAGAGAATTGTTTTAAAAATGGCCATAAAGTCTTTTTATGACACGTCGTTAGGAATTGGCGTTTATGGATGGACACAGCTTCCAACCAGCGTTTTCAGGTAGTGTTAATGAATTTTCAACTCGAACATTCACATTGAGACACCTGAGTTGTTGTTCAATTCTCGTTTTTAACTTTGGAGCCATATCTTTAAATTTTTCGGGCTCATCTAATTCTTCATCTTGATGTAAGAACAATACAATGTTTATTGGCATACCCCGTTTAAAATCATCAATATAAGGCTTTAAATAGGTATCATCTTGGTGAAGGCCTACAGCGAATCCAAAGAAAGTATCACGTATTTTTTGTGCTACCCAGTCAGCTAAATAAGGTTTTCGACGAATTATCTTGATTTCTTTTTTAAGGCTTTTACAGGAATCACGACAATTGATCACGCCTTCTGGTTCTTCTGATAACAAGTAAGGTTGAGTTTCCTCAGCAAATCCACGAAAGTTTTTAACTTCTATCCAAAGAAGATTTTCACCATCAGTGGCGATAAAATCGACTGCGCCAACGCCCTGACATTTTTGGATATTTTGACGATAAAAGCCCTCAAAGTCATCATCATAATTACAAACGCGCCATTGATTGGAAAACTCAAAACATAACTGTTTTGTGCCGCTATCTTCCTCTAAAATGGTCATTATTTGCTTCCTTTAGTAGCATAAAAAGCGGCTTGTTCACGATCAAAAAAGGCTAATTCTTCATCTAATGCCACAATCGTTTGCAAGTCTGGTAAGACTTCTCCAGATTCGACTTTGACGTGGTTAAGTTCATCTTTTCCTTGAGCAAGACTAAAAAATTTAGCGGGAATATTTCCTTTTGAACCTTTTGAATGATTCACTTGTAGTGACAGTTCTTTCATCAAGAATAGGTAATGTGTCGTTAAAATGATTTGGACACCATTTTTGACAAATTTCAAAAGAAAATCAGCAACTTGTTTCATTATTCTTGGATTCAAATTGGTTTCAGGTTCATCCCAAAATAGTATAGTGCCTGTTTTTAGGGAGTCATTCGCTATGAGATAAGTCAACATAGCGAGTTTACGTAATCCCTCTGCAATTAAGGAGATTTCTCGGTTGCCTTGTTCTGGATAATGAATATAAAAGCGATCTAATTCTAATTTCACTTGCCCCCCTATAATTTTTTCTAGTGGCTCAATTAGGATTTGATCAGGGTTTTCCAATAAAGGATAACTGAGTGCTTCACAAAGATCATAGTAAGTTTCTTCAATCGCCAGCCTATGTTTTTTATAAAATCCGGTGAAACCAGGATACCACGATAAGACTTCTTTTTCGGGCAAAAACAGAGGCATCGCGCTTGGAAAAAAAATAGGCTTTTGTATGAGCAAGACTTCAGTCTTGCTCGTTTCAGAAAACTGAAATTTTAGAGTACAGCCTTCGCTTTCGGTGGCACTTGAAAGGGTGGCTTCTATTTCGGTTTCGGTTTCTTGTCCAAAACGATGTAAATGGCCTAATTTATCAGGCTTAAATACCTTGACCAATTTTTCGGCAAGGCGACGTTGCCACCAACTGTCACTGCCACCAGAAGAAATGTGTCCGGGTATGTCGTTTTGTTCTGCCTTTGCTTCATGCCAAACAGACGCTATAGCGTAAACCAGTTTTAACAGATGACTTTTACCAGTGGAATTGTCTCCAATGATGACATTCAGTCCGTCAGAAAAGTCAAAATGCGCTTGTTCAAATTCTGTAAAATTTTTAATTTTCAAAGAGTTAATCATATTACTATTGCTTTTTGGCTATAAACCAGGGCAACCACAAGGGATTGCCCCTACGCAATCACAAGGGATTGCCCCTACCAAGGCTTCCGTCTGGATAATCCCCCGCGCAAGCCTTTTTGAATTTAATAACGGGGCATTTAATGACAACCCCCACTGCTTTTGACGGGTAGACGAATAACAACATGGGTGCCTTGATCTTGTTCTATCCATACGGCTCCATGATGTTCATCAATAATTTTTTTGACTATGGCTAAACCTAATCCTGTGCCTTTCGTTTTTGTTGTGACATAAGGTTCAAAAATCTTTTCAAGCAGTGCTTCTGGAATACCTGGCCCTTTATCAGAAAAACGTAATTCTACACACTCAAAACACGATTCTGTTAAGTAGCGGGAGGTGATTGTGATCGCATTCTCTGTCGATTTAGCCTCTAGGGCATTTTTGATGATATTGTGTAAGACTTGCCGTAAACGGCCACGATCTGCTTCTATCTCTGGAATCTTTTTATCCAAATCGGTGTGAAGCGGTATGTTGACATGATGGTATAAGTCTAAGACTTCTTTGATGAGTTGATTGATATTTAACGGTTCTTTGTGTATAGCGGGAATTTTGGCGTAGTCTGAAAAGACATTCACCATGCTTTTGATCGCATCGACTTGTTGAATAATGGTATGCGTCATGCGATCTAAAGTCTCGGCTTCTTTCTCGGGTAATTTAGGTAAACATTTCTGCCGTAAACGTTCTGTGGAGAGTTGAATGGGTGTGAGCGGATTTTTGATTTCGTGCGCTAAACGACGAGCTACTTCACTCCAAGCGGCATCTCGCTGTGCCTGAATTAAAGTGGTCACATCGTCAAAGACGATGACATAGCCTTCAGGTTGTCCTTCTACCGCGGTTCGTTGTAATTGTGTTCCCCGACAAATCAGTATTTTACGCCCATTAGCACCAAATAAGGTTATTTCTTCGCGCCAATCTTGCACATGCTTGAGTAAATAAGCATGGATGGAACGACAGAAAGGTTGTAATGTAGAATAATTGTTTTGCAGTTGTGTTAAGTTTTGCCCTAATAAATCGCTTAAAGGTAAACCGAGAATCTGATTGGCGGCGGGATTCGCTGTGCGTAAGCGTTGTTTATAATCTAGCGAAATGACACCTGAAGATAAGCGTTCGAGTACGGCTTCTAGGTAAGCACGTTGCTTGTCAGCCATTTTTTGGCTTTCTTTAACTTCATCGCGTGCTTGTGCAATATTGCGAGTCATTTCATTAAATGATTGCACTAAAAAGCCGAGTTCATCTAGGTGTTTAACGGGTAATTTTTTATCATAATTACCGTGGGCGACTGCCCAAGTGCCTTCTGCTAAGTGATCTAATGGGGCAACAAAACGACGGGCTGCAAAAAAGGCTATCCATACCGCGCTGAAAAGCGTTAGCAGTAAGACTAATGATAAAACGAGGGTGAAACTTAATTTCAGGGGTTGCCGTAAATACGTTTTTTTCTTGTAGTTGACAAAAGCCATTTCTACACTTTCGGCTAATGCTCGAATACGTTCAGGTATGGGAAACCATGCCTGTAGCAAACGTGTCTGTTTAGTGTTGGTGAGTTTAAGCACCACCCGAATGTGTAAATTTTGCTCGGTTTTCTGTTCGAGTTTAATGTAATGATTAGATTTTTCGAGGTGTAATAACACACTTTTACTGGGTTGATGAGGTAAAGACTGTTCTGTGTTAAGACTGTTATAGGCAATAAGATGTCCAGTTGGTGTTAATAATGCTAATTCAGAAGCTTCGCTGAGATGACGTAATTCGTCCATTTGTGAAGCGATTAGTTCATTGCTTTCCCAAGCGATGTCTTGTGCAACGGTTTCAACTTTTGTCAAAGCTTCACGCAAATGTGTATTGAGCGCGGCACGACTTAAATCAAGGGCATGAGTCAGTGCTTGCTCAATATTGCCCTCAAACCAATTATCTAGGCGTTGATCTAAAAATTCTAAAGAAAAATAATAGACAATAATAACGGGTGCGCTAGATAAGATGACTAATAAAGTGAATAAACGCACTGTTAGTTTTGCGCCTACACGCTTTTTTTGGACTTGATGGAACAGGCGATGTAAATTCAGGGCTATCAATGCCAATAAGGCTAATAGTGCCATGGCATTGATAATTAATAGGCTTGAGTACAGATGCTCAAAGCGTTCTGAATTGAGTGCATCAACAATCATCAATAAGGAGGCTAACAGGCCGACAAATAAGACGGCTGTTATGCTGATCTTGAGTACTCTTTTCAGTGTTACGGTTCTAATGGACATAAATACCAATTGCTACTTAAACGCCATTGTGAGGAAAGATAAGCTATCGGACGCAAGGGAACAGGTAAAGATTCAATATCTAAATGGGTTTGTAAATAAACCCAGTAACGCTTATCAGGTTGGGTTAAGTGTTGATCCAATAAGGGAAAACTGTCGAGTTGCCCAAGGCGAATTAAAGCGGCATTTAAACTACCAAACGTTTCTTCTATGCCGGTATTCAGGTATTCGACAACGTATTGATCACTGAGCGTGTAATATTTGACTTGATAACGTTGTTTAAGTGTTGCAATTTCTTCGTTCCATAAATACCAACGATCACGCTCAATCACCATTGTGAGCACTAAAGTCAGTGATATTCCATTTTGTAGGGCATCGCGAGTCACCTCTGTCAAGTCGTAACTGATTTGGGCATCCAATACATAGACTTCATCAACTAAGCGTGTTTTGGCATAATGTATTGATAATTCAGCATAAGTCACTTGAGATAACCAGAACAAGCCTATTCCTGTTAGTACACGCCAGTTAAATTTTTTTAGAAAGGCACGCATAATAAAAACCATCAAGGTTATCCTCACCGGGTAAGATTTGCCGTCCATTGGGCAGTGCGTGACCCCAGTTTACTGCCAACTTGATTTCTTGTGCGTCTTTGTTGACATCTAAAAATCTTTTTATTTGTAAGTGATTTTCTTCTGCAAAAACGGAGCAAGTCACATAAAGTAATTGCCCTCCCGGTTTAAGTAGGGGCCACAATGCTTCAAGTAAACGCTTCTGCTGCGCCGCCAGCGTTTTGATATCTTTTGGTTTGCGTAAATATTTGATATCGGGATGACGGCGAATAATACCGCTACCTGAGCAGGGCACATCAAGTAATATTCGTTCAAAAGGGTGACCATCCCACCAAGTGTCGGGCTGACTCACGTCTGCACAGCGCACTTGAGCGGATAATTGTAAACGTTGCAAAGTGTTTGCCAATTTTTCCACACGTTCAGGTTTATTGTCTAAAGCGAGTAGTGTTTCTATTTCATAGCGTTCTAATAGGTGTGCTGTTTTCCCGCCCGGGGCGGCACAGGCATCTAATACTCGTGCGCCAGCCGGTACATCTAATAATGATGCTGCCAATTGCGCGGCACCATCTTGTACTGAAATCCACCCTTGGGTAAATCCGGGTAGATTAAAAATACGGTTCTTTTTTTCTTGATTGTTTTCTTGATCGTTTTTTTGATTAAAAGGAGACGTATTCGTCTCCAATAAGTTGTTGGCAAGCTTCCCGCCTTCTGTTAGCTCCCCTTGTTGGGAGGAATTGGCTAGGGTTGGATTGATGATTTCATCCTTTCCTTGTGTTACTAAAGTCAGTCCAGCTTCGGTATAAGCTGTCGGGGTTGCTGCAATCTGAGCTTCTTGCAGAAGTTCTAGGTAAGCATCACGCGATAAACAGCGCGTATTAACCCGTAAAGTTAAAGGCGGCTGTGTGTTATTGGCTTCTACTATTGTTTCCCAGAACGAGGGCCAATCAGCTTGTAAGCGTTCCAATAACCAAGGGGGATGGGCCAGTTTGGCGTTAATCTGCTTATCGACTTGATCCAATAACACATTCCGTTGGCGTTGAAAATTGCGTAAGATGGCATTGACTAAAGGGGTTGCCCAAGGTTTTTTAAGTCGGCGCGTGACTTCTACAGTTGCCGCTGTGGCGGCATGGGGCGGAATGCGTAAATACAGGTGTTGATACAAACCGATAAGGAGTAAAACGTGGATATCAGAATCTTGCGCGTTAAGCGGTTTACGAAGCAAACATCGCAACAGTGTTTGTAAACGCGGTAACCAACGTAATACGCCATAACACAAGGCTTGTGCCAAAGCACGATCACGCCCATCCTTTAAACTGTCGAGTTGAGTATCGAGACTGTCTGATAAGGAACGTTTATGTCCAATGACATCTGTTAATATTTGAGTAGCCACGCTGCGAGCGTCCATGATGGTTTCCTTTGGGTGTTTTTTAATACAGACTTGTCAACCAAACCTGACAGGTTTTCTTTCGCCTGTCAGGTTTAATAATTAAATAAATATTTGAACCAAACCTGACAGGTTTTCTTTCGCCTGTCAGGTTTAATATCGTTAATCAAAAATCAATTCGGGATGTGCATTGAGAAACTCGCCAACCGAAAGGGGTTTTCCGCCGGCCCTTTGAACTTTCAATAAACGCAAAATGCCATCGGCCGTGGCAATATCAATGCCATCACGCTGACAACGTATCACATTGCCTATTTGCCCTGTTGTTGTTGGTGATGGCAAGGTTTGAGCGGCCCATAAGCGTAAGGTTTGATTGAATAAGTTGGCCGTAGCAACCGGCCAAGGATTAAATGCGCGTATTTTGCGCTCCAAAACAATTGCAGGATTATTCCAATCTAATTGTGCCTCTGCCTTTTCCAATTTCTTAGCATACGTTTTTCGGCTGTTATCTTGTGGCGTTGCGGGTAAATTTTCAAGTTCATCTATTGTATTCGCTAAAACTTGCGCGCCTAATTCTGCAAGACGATCATGTAAAGTTTGCCCCGTATCATTTGGCAATATATCACAATGTTCTGTTTTCAACATCGGGCCCTTATCAAGGCCGATATCCATTTGCATCAAAGTGATGCCCGTTTCCGTGTCACCTGCCATTAAAGCGCGTTGAATCGGTGCCGCTCCACGCCAGCGTGGTAATAAAGAGGCATGTACATTAATGCAGCCTAAGCGCGGCGTTTTCAAAACAACTTTGGGTAACAATAGCCCATAAGCCACGACAACCATCAAGTCAGCCTGTAACTCTTGTAATTGTGCTTGCGTTTCGGCCTCTTTCAAACTCATTGGCTGATAGATATCAATGCCTGATTCTAAGGCAACTAATTTGACAGGGCTGGCTTGCAATTTACGCCCACGCCCTGCTTTGCGATCCGGTTGCGTATAAACCGCACAAACGGTGTGTTTAGAGTTCAAAAGTGTACGCAAACTGGGCACCGCAAACTCTGGTGTACCAGCAAAAATAATACGTTTTTTGCTCATTAGAATTTATTTATAGTTTATATCAGTAACAGCCTGTCGTTTTGAAGTTTTGCGGTTGTGATTTGACAAAGTGTTTGAAAAAAATAATAGAGGTTCAAAAAAATAATTTCACACCAAGGGGGCGGCAGGTTCGCCCCTACATTGTGTTTGTAGGGGCTGCCCTTGCGTGTTCGCCCTGTGAAACTTCGAGAGGTGAGCATTGAATCATTGATATTATGCCGCTTTACGCTGTTTATTCAGCAATTTTTTACTGATGCGTTGCCGCTTAAGGGATGATAAATAGTCTACAAACAATTTACCTTTGAGATGATCTATTTCATGTTGAATACAAACCGACAAAATCTCGTTAGCCGTTAGCGTAAGGCTTTCTCCCTTTTCATTCAGTGCTTGTACCGTGATACGTTCAGAACGTTCTATCTTCTCAAATATATCGGGTACAGATAAACACCCTTCTTCTGTACGTTGTGTACCCTCAGAGGCTAAGATTTTGGGATTAATGAGACACAAAGGTTGATTTCTCTCTTCTGAGATATCAATCACAATAATCTGTTTATGAATATTGACTTGCGTGGCTGCCAATCCAACGCCCGGCACCTGATACATCGTTTCAAACAGATTAGCAACCAATGATTGTATCGCTTTATCGACTTTTTGGACTGGTTTAGCTTGAGTACGCAGTCTCGGATCAGGAAAGTGTAATATTTTCAGTAAAGCCATGATATATACTATGCAGAAATTCAGTCCGTTATAAGTTCAACCGTTCATACTTATCATGATAACACAAGGGCCAATACGAATGATGTTAAATGGACTCCTCAATAATCAATAGGTTATCAAACCGAGTTCAAAAAGGGTTCATTTTTCACTTTTGACTTCATAATTTGTATTATTGATAACGATTTCAACTCTTAATTCGCATTGAGTTATGACAGGGCTCAAATGTTCGCCCTCAAATCATCCGTTGTACTTTCAATATATTGACAATAAACCCTTAAATCATTATGGCTACAGACAATTTGTTTAAGTACGAAAAAAGGGAGTTGGAGGCATTTGGATTTTCACGTCAAAATTTACGTCACTCTTCAAAATCCCCTAGTGAGCGTTTAATTGAAGAATTGCGTACACAAGGCATTGTTAACGCCAAGGTTTTAGACATCATGCGTACAACGCCTCGGCATTTATTTATTGATGAAGCGTTGTCTAGCCACGCCTATGCTAATTACCCTTTGCCTATTGGATACGGTCAAACTATTTCACAACCTTATATTGTGGCACGTATGACAGAAGCCTTATTAAATCAAGGGAAATTAGATAATGTATTAGAAGTGGGCACCGGTTGTGGTTATCAAACCGCTATTTTGGCCCAATTGGTAGGCAAAGTGTATAGCGTAGAGCGAATTAAAACTTTATCTGATAAAGCCCGTGATCGTTTGAATTTTTTAGGCCTGAATAATGTACAATTACAACATAGTGATGGCCATTGGGGCTGGGCCGAACAGGCCCCCTATCAAGGGATTATCGTCACCGCCGCCCCCCTAAACGTGCCAGAGGCTTTGTTAGAGCAATTGGCGCTAGGCGGGTGTTTAATCATTCCAGTGGGTCAAAAAAATGAACAAATACTCCTTCAAATTATTCGTACTCGTACCCAGTATGAGCAATATTTATTAGGCCCTGTTAATTTTGTCCCTTTACACAAAGGATTAAAATAATTAAGTTTTATTAAGTTTTGTATTCATCGCTTTAGCGATTTCCCGTTTTGATTGATAAATGAACGTCATTTTATTTTCAAGCCACTTTAAAAATTCAAAATCCTAGCATCCCTTAAATGGTTTTACCACCTATCAGTTTCTAAAAAATAGTACAACGGATGACGGGGATAAACTAATAAATCATTGATATTATTGGGTTTATTCGTTTATCGGCCCGTCATCCCTTGTACTCGCTTTTCAATGACTTTTGCGTGAAAAACAAAACTGATAGGTGCTAAGCTTAAATGGTTTATTAAATAGACATCAAGATCAATTTTTTGATACCATTAACTATTTTATACAAAACGGCAAGTGGGCAAGCGATGTGTTGTGAGCATTTAATCAAGGCGCAGCGAGCAGCCCACATTATTTTTTGACATAACGCTATAGACAAACATGAGAAAGCACGAATTCAATTCAGAGGGTGGGCAAGGTGCGCTATTGACTCTGTGGCAAAAACGGGCATTTCAAATATTATTGCTCCTTTGCAGTACCAGCCTATTACTGGTTTTATTTCTGCTGTATGATTATGAACAGAAAAAAAACCATCAGATACAAACGGCTAAAAACGGGGTAAAGCAAGAAACGCAAGCCGCTATACAGCAAGTAGACAAAACACTCAATCTGTTTTTGTCTATAGCGAGTAATATTGCGGCAGATATCAGTACAGGAAAATTACACCGATCTCTGATCAAAGCTCGACTCAAAAAAACGATGGGAAAAACGCCTCTGCTGTTTGGAATTGGCGTCGCCTACATTCCCTACGTTAATGATCCACAAAGTCGACGACTTTCAGCTGATTACATCAATCGCCAAAATTCAGCGGAAATAACGGAACAGCTTGAAAGCTTCACCGTTCCCTGTTTTTATCGTTTTGCAAACCAGCAGTATAACATTCCAAAATGTGTGGTATTCGTAGAATACGCTTTGAAAGATATCACGGCCGGCATAAGCACCCAAAATTTAGGTCAAACGGGTTATAGATTTATCCTTTCCAAGGACGGTGTTTTTATGAACCATCCTATTGAAAAATATGTTAAAAATCGTCAAACCCTATTTAATCTAGCGGAAAATCGGGATGATCAAATATTGAAGCAACTGAGTCAGCACGCTATTAATAGTGATAGCGGCATGATAGAGTATGTCGACAAAGTGACAAAACAATCGGCTTGGCTCCTCTACCAGCCTATTTTGGCAACGGGGTGGCTAATGTGTACCGTCATTTATGAAGACGAGCTATTCGATCAAACCCATTTGACACCGAAACTCATCAGAATCAGTCTCTGGCTCATGATTTTTATGGTCTTTTTTTTCGCGATACTGTTTCAGGCTTACAAAGGAGAAACGCATCGTCTTTGGATCGTAACGGTGATAACGGCTATACTCTTATTAATGGAGATAATCTTTGTTTACTATACAACGACAACCCCATTGGGTAAGCAAGCTGATCGTGTTATCATGCTTGATAAAGCCAGCTTGCATCACTTTCTCGCATCCCATGCTAAAAAACCGTCATTATATCAAACACAAACGATCTACATTCCAACCAAGGTGACAATTGACACCATAGCCTTTTCGAGAAAAGATCAAGTGTCTATCACAGGCCAAATTTGGCAAAAGTACGAGAGTCATCAGGGAATCACTCCTGGTTTCACCTTGCCAGAAGCCACATCATTCAAAATGAATGAAATTTCTCGCGACAAGCAGACAGAGATTCATCACTGGCATTTTGAGGCCACCCTACCTCAAACCATTGATGACTCAAACTACCCTCTTGACAAAAGAGAAATGAATATACTGATACAACATCACCAAGCGGCAGAGCAAAACGTCCAATTGCTACCCGATTTAGAGGATTACAAAGAGATCAATCCCCGTTTGCTACCCGGTATTCAACCCGATTTCGTTTTAGAAGACTGGCACCTAACCCGTAGCTTTTTTAACTACAGAATAGAACAGACTGACAAAGCGGAAAAAGAACAGTCTAACCTGTATTTCACCGTATTGATGCAAAGAGACTTCCTCAAGCCCCTTATCATCAGTATGCTACCAGTGTTAGTCGTCGTTGGATTACTGTTCGCACTCCTATTACTTTTAGGAAAAGTCAACCGCTTTGCCAACGTGATTGCCCCATTAATCGCCTTATTTTTTGGGAACCTCTTTGCACAAATGGCTATCAGGAAAAGCATCATCGTTTCTAGCTTAAGTTACGTTGACTATTATTACATCGTCATGTATTTTTCTATATTAGGCGTTGCTATAAGTTACTTTCTCTTCCATAGCCACAAAGACATGATTATTATCAACTATCAAAAAGGATTAATACCCAAACTACTCTTTTGGCCGCTCATTTTGGGCAGCATATTAAGCATTACAATCTGGACATTTTAACGGATTGTCATTTGGTTTCCCCAAGTACCCCTTTCAGGCAAAAAAAATCGCCTAGGTGGAACCGCAATGGCATTAAGTTAATTTTTTGTAGGGTGGGCAACGTTGTTGCCCACCATCGTCGTACTTTGATAATCGAAAATCGAAAATCAAAAATACCCACCCATTAATTAAAAAGGAGCCACTTCACAATGAATACCACCATCAAAACAGCTTTACTCGTTCTGTTTTGTTTCGTCATGGCGTTAATCATTGTACTCACATTCACCATTCATCATATCACCGAAAGCAGTGATGAAGAGATTAACCAATTCCATCAACAAGAAGTTGAGAGAATAAAACACGCTCTCAAAAACTATGTCGATATGGCATACGCCATAATAGACAGCCATTACAACGATTCGAGGGATAAAAAATTCTTAGAAAAATACTATGGTCGTCGTTTGCTCAACATCATTGACGTTGCTGAAACTCTGCTGAAATCCAAAGCAGAAGCCGTTAAAAACGGCGATTTGAAGCTTGAAGATGCCCAAACACAAGCCATGCAGGAAATAAAACAGCTTCGCTATGACAATGGCGACGGCTACGTTTGGATCATCGACACCGCTTTACCGCCCAAAATGATCATGCACCCAACTCAGGCCTCACTTGATGGACAAGTTTTAGATGATCCCAAATACAACACGGCCAACGGCAAAAAACAAAATCTGTTTGTTGCATCCGTCGAACTGTGTGAAACACACGGCAAAGGTTTTATAGACTACCTCTGGCCCAAACAAACCGAAAAGGGGCTAGAAGAAGACGTACTGCAACTGGCTCATGTCAGATTATTTTCAGAATGGAAATGGGTAATAGGCACAGCAGTCTTTGTTGATGAGGCAGGACTAGATGCCATAGACAAAATCCTCAATGATATCAGACAATTGAGATACAACAACGGCAACGGTACTTTTTGGATAACCAGAACTCAACCCGAACTCAAGCTACTTGTGTATCCCGAAAATCCCTCACTTGAAGCGCAAACAGTAGAAAAGGGCAAACTGAAAGCCTTACTGGATTCATTAGTCAAAACGGTAGAAGCCAAAAATGGCAGTGGCTTTCTCAAATACAGTTGGCCCAAACAGCGCAGCGGATTAACGATAGAGGCCCAAAAATGGGCTTACGTCAAACGTTATGAAGCACTCAACTGGATTATCAATACGAGTATCGACATAGACACTGTAGAAGAAGGGATTATTGAAAAGAAAGGGATTATCAACGCCCAAATCAAAAACTTAATTATCCAGATACTACTGGTATCCATCGTCATCATTTTATTGGTGAGTTTACTGAGCTACATGCTCAAACAATATTTTCCAAAACTCAAATCGTTTAATAAGGCAGAACCTGCAAGAACAGGCTCCCAAAGGATGTCGGTAACCCAACCCACTTTAGTTTCCTCACCCCGTGGCAAGACAACAACCCCGATTGTCAGCGAGGAACCAGACAGAATGTTGCGTACTGATGACTGCATCAAAATGGTTCAAGAAATCAGCAAAAGCTTGATAGCCGAACAGAGCAAATTACTGGCAAAGGCTCTGAATCGCGAATCTATTGAAGAAGACATGCCAGAGCATCAAGTGATAAAAGTCAAAAACTTAGCCAACCAAACCTACCAAACCATCGAAGAGATGAAAAAAATGGTTGAAGGCAAGCAAGCCACGCCCAAAGCGCCTCAAAATGCCAATAACGAGTTAAACACCGACACAGTCGTCAACAACTTAAACAACATGGTTAGATAATCCTTATCGGATGGGCAACGTTGTTGCCCACCACTATACTGCACGCGGTCATAAATTAAACTTTTATGTAGGGTGGGTAACGTGTTTTTGTTGCCCACCATCTTCTTTTATGTAGGGTGGGTAACGTGTTTTTGTTGCCCACCATCTTCTTTTATGTAGGGTGGGTAACGTGTTTTTGTTGCCCACCAAATTTATATAAAAAGTAAATCAGTTTAATCATGACAATCAGCGTTCTATATTAATTTGGGATAGAACACTGATTTAACTGATTATGGCCTGATTCACGCCGATTTTTTAATCATGACAATCAGCGTTCTATATTAATTTGGGATAGCAATGAGAAACTTCTTATGCAAGCACTCAGAAAAATTTATCATGAGATATCAGATACGCTGACGATTCCAGTACCCGCAGCATTTCAAAATGGCTCAGTAGAAATTATTATGTTACCTTTGGATGAAACAACATCACAAGGCATGGTTAAAAACAATGACTGGCCACCATATTTTTTTGAAAAAACGGCTGGTTGTCTTGCTGATGATCCTATTGAACGTGCGCCTCAAGGTGATTATGAAATACGGGAGGTTCTCAAATGAGTTTTTTGTTTGACACAAACGCCTGTATTGCTTATTTGAATAATCATTTATCACCTATCAGGCGCAAGCTTGAACAAATTTCATCAAAACAAGTTTTCATTTGCTCAGTGGTTAAAGCGGAATTATTTTATGGTGCAATGAAAAGCAAAAATCATGCTCAAACCTTGGCTAAACAAAGCGTATTTCTCAATCAATTCGTTTCTTTGCCTTTTGATGATAAAGCAGCAAAGATTTTTGGAGAAATTCGCGCCCATCTTGCTCGTCTTGGTACACCGATTGGGCCTTATGATTTGCAAATTGCGGCCATCGCTTTAGCACATAACGTGACGCTTGTAACTCATAATACTCGTGAATTTTCCCGTGTTCCCAATTTACAAATTGAAGATTGGGAGAGCGAATCATAAAAAAAGTCCATTAATCTCCAGTCACAACGAATGTCGCTGTGTATTGTTGCAGCTTTTCCTGCACCCACGGTTGGCAAGGTAGCCCTGCCGTTAATAACTGATGATTTGGAATAGAATCAAGTTGTTTTTTGATATCGTCTTGAACAAAAGTGCCGCTATTGAAATTTTGTTGATAGATTTTAGAAGCCTTATCATCTAGATCATTTGCCCAAATCGTTTTGATACCAAGTTCATCGCAAGCGAAACGAAATCCGCCTATACCCGCAAAGAGTTCCACTGCTTTAATTGTCATTTATAACTACAAGGATTGTTTGCTTATGAAAGGATAGGTACTATAAAGCGATAAGCTCAATTCATTATCAAGATAAATTTTGAAGGCCCGCTTTTAGTGCAAAATTTATTTTGCTTCAGCGTGATTTTCGTTCCAAATTTATTTTGCGTTGTTGGAGTGCAAAATTTATTTTGCGTTGGAGTGCAAAATTTATTTTGCGTTGGAGTGCAAAATTTATTTTGCGAGATTTTCGTTCAAAGTCTAATAAGTACTGAAGCACAAATAAACAGGTATTTAACAACAAAGGGCAACCACAAGGGATTGCCCCTACACAATGTCATGTAGGGGCAATCCCTTGTGGTTGCCCCCTTTCTGTTTTTTTTAAAT
>Ga0190344_1000630_pt1 | contig 15783 bp, 14 predicted proteins | sample 48721323_MG_FD_161662 | JGI IMG/M metagenome (GOLD analysis project Ga0190344, IMG submission 161662) | Hydrothermal vent microbial mat bacterial communities from Southern Trench, Guaymas Basin, Mexico - 4872-13-2-3_MG | ecosystem: Environmental > Aquatic > Marine > Hydrothermal vents >... | reverse complement strand
TTTTCCGAATCCTTCTTTGGTATTGTTGTCCTGACCCGGTTTAAATCATTCTTCCAGGGAGCGCATCATCCGGTCATCGACCGGCGGGGGTTGATGGCGTTTACCCGGATCATGTAAGGAGCTCCTTCCAGAGTGGCCGGTTTCAGCATACCGTTTACCGCATACTTGCTGGTTACATACGGGAGTACGTTGGGAGTGCCTGCAATACCAGCTTCGGCAAATAATTTTCCTGCAGTGGAACCGATGCCTCCCGATCCTCCGGTGATCAATACTATTTTGTCTTAAAATTCCTTCATGTTTTGTTCTTTTTCCTGCTATACTTATCACATAAACATAAAAAAAGGGTAATTTTGTTCAGGGTGACGCAACCGGCAGAGCCGTTTGTTCATCTTACATTCAAAACGATTGTATGAAGCGTTTTGTTGCGGTATTTTTTGTTTCTGTCCTGTTTCTGTCATCCTGTGAAAAAGAAGCGCTTATTTTCACCGGACGGGTTACCGCATCCATTCAGGGTGATGATCTGAAAATTTCCAACGGCACCAAATCCCGAATATATTTTATGGTAATGGAAGCTTCCTGTGCCGATATCTGGCCCTGGCAACCAATGACGGACGGGCCCAACTTCATTGAAGGCGGGCGTTACCGGCTGAGACCGCTTTCCGGCATTCCGTGCTGTTCTACACGGTCCAGCGTGACGGAGGGGGATGAGATACTGGTATACTGGTGGAAGGACGACTGGGATGACAGCCAGGAACTGAACCGGATCAGGGTGGTGGTCAAATAATTTTTATTTTGGGGAAAAAGGGATTTCTGCACGTAAATAAATTCCCGCATCCATGGTTTGCCGTTCCGGGATCCTGTGGAATTCCGTTTACAGAGTGATCGTGTCATTCATGTATGGTTTGCAGCCTCACTCATTCTATACAGGCAGAACATGCGCCGGTGATGTTTGTGGGTCCGGGGAAGAAGAAATAGCCTTTTCCATGCTTCCGGGTGCAATAATCCGGAAATGGGTAGTAAAAGATAATTAATTTCTATATTTGTTTCATATAGAATCACAAGCATTATTGGTGACAACGAAATATTTACGTTACATGGAGAAGCGCAACAACCATTTGCTTGTTGGTATGACCGTTTTTGGCGCTATTTTCTTTATTTTCGGTTTTGCCACCACTTTCATTGTGACCCTGAGCGCTCCGGTAAAGGCCATATTCAATCTTTCGGAATTTGCCGCCCAGCTCCTGTCATCGGCCTTTTTCCTGGCGTACCCCCTGATGTCCATTCCAACCGGAAGGATCATTGACCGGATGGGGTATAAGTGGACCGTTGTGGCCGGGCTGTTGCTGATGGCCCTAGGGAGCTTTATCTTTATTCCGGCGGCCAGAATCCCTTCTTTCCCCATCTTCCTGCTGGGAACATTCATTCTGGCAGTAGGGGTTGTATTCCTGCAGGTGGCTGCCAATCCCTATGTAACAGCTATCGGGTCTGAAAGTACCGCTTCCAGTCGGTTGAACCTAACACAGGCGCTGAACTCGGTAGCCACCATGGTGGCCCCATGGCTTATTTCCGTGGCTATTTTCAGGGGACTGAACCTTTCTGCCGACGACAGCCTGATTACACCTGAACAGGGAATGAGGGCGGCCGAAAGGGTTCCCCTTCCGTTTATCGTGATGGGGATTATTGTTATTGCCGTGGCCATTGCTATTCTTGCCATCAGGCTGCCGGTACTGGAAAAAGGGACCGGGGTGAAAAAAAGCGTGTGGAAATACCCGCATGTGGTACTGGGAGCCTTTGCCATTTTTGCCTATGTAGGGGCTGAAGTGGGTAATGCCGGTCTGATTGTGAACTATCTTAAAAACGCTGTGGAAGGTGTTAATGCAGAAATGGCTTCCACCTATGCAGCTATATACTGGGGGGGAGCGATGATCGGCCGGTTTTTCGGTTCGTTCATGTTCTCGGAAATGAAGCAAATAAAAAAACTGGTCTATTTGTTTCCGGTTCTGGGTCTGGCCTTTGTTTCGGGGTCGTTTGTCACCGACTGGAACTGGTCGATCGGGCTGACCTTCACCATAGTAGCGCTGGTGAATTTTGTGATCATGCAGATCGGTACCGGGAAAGTTGCCCGAACGCTGGCCGTTTTTGCCCTGGTAACGGCCCTGCTGGATATTACAACTACCTTTACCACAGGACATGTCGCTCTTTGGACGGTGATATCCATCGGACTGTTTAATTCGATCATGTTCCCGAACATCTTCTCGATGGCGGTGAAAGACCTCGATAAGGCCGAACTGAGCGGTGCTTCGGGACTGATCAATTCACTGATCATCGGCGGGGCGGTCATTCCACCCATCATGGGAGGGATTGCCGACAATTTCGGTTACACCTGGGCTTTCCTCGTTCCCGCCATCTGTTACCTGTATATATTCTACTATGCAGTGAGGGGGAATTTCATCAGAAGACTATAATGTATTATTAACCTAAAATTAAATCGCTTCAGGTATGAAAAAAGTAACCATTGGTGTGGATATCGGAGGAACCAATACTGTGCTTGGCATAGTGGATGAGGAAGGGAACGTACTGGACAGGGACCATGTTCAGACTCCGGCACACGGGGATGCCCGGAAGTTCATCGAGGACCTGTCGTCAGCCATAAAAAAGCTGATTGAGACGGTTAAATCGAAAGAAACCATCGAAGTACTGGGTATCGGGATTGGAGCCCCCAACGGAAACTATTACAGCGGAACCATCGAATACGCACCCAATCTTTCCTTCAGGGGAGTGGTGCCTTTCATAGAAATGCTGGGCCAGCATTTTTCCGGGCTGACCCTGGCCATGACCAACGACGCCAATGCGGCGGCCATGGGGGAAATGGTATACGGAGGGGCACAGGGAATGAAGAACTTTGTGATGTTTACCCTGGGCACCGGCGTGGGAAGCGGCCTGGTGGTGAACGGCGATCTGGTATATGGTCATGACGGTTTTGCCGGCGAATGCGGTCATACCACCCTGGTTCCGGGTGGCCGGTTGTGTGGCTGCGGAGCAAGGGGGCACCTGGAAGCCTATTGCTCGGCACCCGGTATGAAACGAACGGCTTTCGAGATCATGGTGCGTGACAATGCCACAGACAGCCTGCTGGCGGGAATCTCTTTCAATGAAATGGATTCGAAAATGATCTATGAAGCCGCCCGGAAAGGCGACAAGGTGGCACTGGAAGTGTTCGAACAAACCGGCAGGTGGCTGGGTCAGGGACTGGCCGATACGGTGCACCATCTGAGCCCCGAAGCCATATTCCTGTTCGGAGGGCCCACAGCCGCCGGTGACCTGATTTTCAAACCCACCATTGAAAGCATGGAAGAACACCTGCTTCCTGTATTCAAGAATAAGGTGAAGGTACTTCCATCCGAACTGTCCACGGGCGATGCCGCCATTGTGGGAGCCAGCGCCCTGGTGTGGAAAGAACTGGAAAAATAGAAATTCAGTATGGTACAGAAAAAGGGGCTGTCTCAAAAGTGCGGAGTAAATTGACCATTAAGGACCTTTGTGTTTAAGAATATTTTTGAGACAGCCCCTTGATCCCGTATCCGGAATGCACCGTGTTCTATTCGAACTGTTTAAACGTTTCTTTTATTCTTTCCATGGCATCCCGCAGTTCTTTCTCTTTGATCACCAGGGGAGGGGCGAAGCGGATAATGTGGTCGTGGGTGGGCTTGGCCAGCACGCCGTTTTCCTTCATTGCCACGCATACATCCCAGGCGGTTTTTTCACCCTTTGGCTTGATTACCACGGCGTTCAACAGACCTTTTCCTCTTACCTTCTCGATCATTTCCGACTGAATGCTGTTGAATTCTTTCCGGAAGATTTCACCGAGCTTTTCCGCTCTTTCGGCCAGTTTTTCTTCTTTCACCACCTCGAGGGCAGCAATAGACACCCGGGCTGCAATGGGGTTTCCTCCGAAGGTAGACCCGTGTTCTCCGGGCTTGATGGTGAGCATGATCTCGTTGTCGGCAAGAACGGCCGATACCGGATACACACCGCCCGACAGGGCTTTCCCCAGGATCAGGATATCGGGGCGGACCTCTTCGTGATGACAGGCTAGCAGCTTACCAGTGCGTGCAATGCCGGTTTGCACCTCGTCGGCAATGAACAGTACATTATGTTTTGTACAGAGGTCTCTTGCTTTTTTCAGGTAACCGTCGTCGGGAACATTCACGCCGGCTTCACCCTGGATAGGTTCCACCAGGAAGGCGGCGATGTTTTTATTGCCCTCCAGTGTTTTTTCCAGGGCATCCGGGTCGTTGTAGGGAATGGTAACGAAACCGGGTGTGTAGGGACCGTATCCTTTCCGCGCGTCCGGATCGGTGGAGAATGAAACCACGGTGATGGTCCTTCCGTGGAAATTCCCTTCACAGGTTACGATCACAGCCTCGTTTTCGGCAATACCTTTGACATTATATGCCCACTTGCGGGCCAGTTTCAGGGCCGTTTCCACCCCTTCCGCTCCCGTATTCATGGGAAGCACCTTGTCATATCCGAAGTATCCGGTAACGTACTCTTCAAATTCCCCCAGCACGCTGTTGTAAAAAGCCCTGGAAGTAAGAGTCAGCTTTTTGGCCTGTTTGGTCATGGCCTTGACGATCTTCGGGTGGCAATGACCCTGGTTCACGGCCGAATAGGCAGAAAGAAAATCGTAGTAGCGCTTGCCTTCCACATCCCATACGTAGGGACCTTTTCCCTTATCCAGCACCACCGGCAGAGGATGGTAATTATGGGCTCCGTAACGTTCTTCCCGTTCAATAAATTTCTGTGCTTTCATAATCGTATACTATTTGCTGTTTATGGTTATGTATTTCCGGTTGAACCGCTTTTTCCTGGCCTTTACCGGAATCCGGAACAGGTATAAAGCGGCAGGCGATCCCCAAAATTACTGTTTTTTTCGGCTGTTCCAATTTTTTGTATGGGGATAATGCAGGCAGGGCCGCAAAACATTTTTTTGCCCGGTTTGTTTAATTTTCATAGATTGATGATGAATTCTGAAAATTGTACCGTTCCAATTCATGAAACAGATGAAGAGACCGGAGAACATAAACCCGGGGATTAGTGAAAGGCGCAGTCACGTGATCTTTTCGCCGGAATCTCTTTCCCATGAAATGATCCGTATGCTGGTTGAAGCGGCCAGGTGGGCCCCCAGTTCCTTCAACCGGCAACCCTGGCGTTTTATCTATGCCAGGCGGGAAGAAAACGATGAATGGTTGCGTATGTTCGATCTGCTTCTTCCGGGAAATCGCGAATGGGTGCAGTACCATGTGCCTGTTCTTATGATGACCCTGGCCGAAACGGTGCCTTCCGGAAGAAAAGAACCCAATATCTATGCCTGGCACGATGTGGGGCTGGCTACTGCGCAGTTGCTGGTGCAGGCTGCTTCCATGGGGCTGGCTACTCACCCGATGGGTGGATTCGACCGGGAGAAAGCCATGAAAGTAATGCATATCCCCGAACCATTCCGCCCGGTGGCCATGCTGGCCCTGGGATATCCCGGCCGGCCGGATGATGTGCCGGAAGAGCTGGTGCAACGCGAACGGAAAGAGAGGACCAGAAATCCTCTGGAAACCATGCTCTTTCGTGGCCGGTGGGGGTCGGAGACGGGCCTGTGATCAGAACCTGACGGTGAGTTTAATATTGATCCTTCTTGACGTGAGGTAATTCGGAACCGCATACATGCGCGTTTCCCCGCTCAGGTTGTTTACGGTACTGATCCAGTGGTAGGAAATGGTATTGTTGATGTCGAGCAGATTGAACACTTCTGCGCTGACGGAAAAATGCCTGATACCCCGTAATTTTCCCTGAAACCGATTTTCCGTTCCTTCCTCCACCCATACTTTGATAAAACCGATATCCACCCGCCGGTAGGGAGGCATGCGAAAATACAGGTCGTACCGGTCGGTGCCCGGGTAACTGACCGGCAGGCGGGAACCGTACATCAGGGTCAGCTGGACCCGCAAGGAAGGATTATCCGGCAAATAGTCCTGAAAATGCAGGCCGAAATTGACCAGCTGGTCGGTGGGACGGGGATAGTACCCCGGAAAAACGGCAGCACCCGTTTCGTCTGTGTAGGAATCACCGGGAATATCTTCCCGGGTACGCATCAGCGAGAGGCTGGCCCATGATTCGGTTCCCGGAACAAATTCCCCGTTCAGTTTCAGATCCAGACCCGTGGCAAATCCTCGCGCCAGGTTTTCACCGGCATATCGGATAAGCATGTTTTCAATCCGGTAGGGGATTAGCCGGTCCATCCATTTGAAATAGGCTTCGGCGCTGAATACGAACGGTCTTTCCCACAGTTTGAGGTAACGGTCGGCTCCGCCCACGAAATGAACGGAACGCTGGGCTTTGATATGAAGGTTGCTGTTCCCTTCCCGGTCGGTGTATTCTCTGAACAGGGGAGGCTGGTGGTAGGTTCCTCCCGAAAGATGAAACCGGTAGTCTTTTTCCCAATTCGGTTCGAACACTATGGAAATGCGGGGGCTCAGGAGCCATTCACCCGTCAGGTCCCAGTAATTGCTCCGCATTCCAGCATTCAGGGAAAGATAGCCACTTCCGGCCATAAACCGGCGGCTGTACTGCAGGAATGAGGTCAACCGGCCCGACCTCAGTGTCAGTTCACCCAGGCTGACACAGGAAAGATTGACCGCCTCGTTGTTGTAAGGGACGGAAAAACCGGCGGAATCGACCATTTTCCATTCATGGATCCCGTGATCAACCGTTTCATACCGGTATTTCAGCCCCCAACTCCAGGTAGAGCCGCCCGCCAGGTATTCTCCCCGGTGTTCCATGGAAGCAATGGTACCCGTGAGGTAGTTGCGGGCATGATTCAGAAAGCTTCCTATTCCGATGTTCAGGATACTGTCGCCCAGACTTTCCGATCCCATTTCTTTGTCCAGCTCATTCAGGGAATACCTTCCCAGTATATCGAAGGTTTCGGCTTCCATGGTGCGGAAGGCGGAAGCGGTGAATTTCAGAACAAGGGAAGAAGAGGGTTTGTATGCCGCTGTCAGTGCCCCGGTCCAGGTATTGAAACGGTCCTGTTCCTGTCCATCGTACAGCACGTATAATTTGACGGCGTGGTTAACCGTTCCGAACGAGGTTTCCCGGTCTTCGGGTACAAAACGGTATTCATTGAGTGACAGGTTTCCCAGAAAGCTGAACTTCCAGCGAGGGGCAGGGGTGTATTGCAGATAGGTCTGGAAATCGAAAAAGGAAGGCTGGTAATCGCCCGCTATATCGAGCGACTGCAGCAGATACCGGTTGGTTTTGTACCGGATGCCCGCCAACCAGGAAATTTTCTTTTTTGCCGCCAGTCCCTCCAGATGCACCGAACCACCCAGAAAACTGAGGGAGGCGGAACCTCCGGTTTTCTGTGGGGTACGGTAGGTAATATCCAGAACCGACGACATCCGATCGCCGTACACGGCCCCAAAACCGCCGGCCGAGAACTTGACCGAACCTACCAGGTCGGGATTGATAAAACTGAGCCCTTCCTGCTGGCCCGAACGGATCAGAAACGGGCGGTAGATTTCCACACCGTTTACATACACCAGATTCTCATCGAAATTTCCGCCTCTGACAGAATAACGCGAGCTGAGCTCGTCCCGCGAAGATACCCCCGGGAGGGTTTTCAGCAGGGTTTCAAACTGGCCTGAAGCATTGGGTATTAATCGGTAATCTTTTATACTGACCGGTACGAATGATCCGGTCCGCCTGATCTCCGCCGCTATGGTTACCTCTTCCAGTTCCCGGGTACTTTCCTTCATTTCGGGATGGATGGCACGTGTTTCACCCGGGGCCAGGCGAATCGGGTATTCCAGCGTAGTGAAGCCCACCGAAGAAACCACCAGGGTGATGTCACGCCCGGCAGGGACATTGAGACAGAAATATCCTGTGGTATCGCTGGTCGTCCCCTGTGGCAGTCCACGCAGGGAAATATTGGCCAGAGGCAGAGGCTGTCCGCCGGAGGTGGTTACCTTCCCGCACACGGTGGCCGTTTCCTGCCCCCTCACATGGGACAGGAACAGGCATATGGCAAGAAGGGTCGTTATAAATCGCATACAGGATACCTGATGTTTTCTTTCTATAAACTGTAACCAGCCGGAATTCATTGTGTAATGTTAACCAAAAAACCTAGTTGGCAGGCAATTCCCGGAGCAGAAAAAACATTCGGATATTCCGGCGGTTTTACGGGATGGTGCATTCTTTGTATATTTGGGTGCTGATAAATAATTCCATTATGGTGAAGCAATTTGAAATGGTGCTTCCGGCTATGGGAAGGGGGTATCATCTGGTGACCCGGGCGATCGAAAAGGAACTGAAAGATCTTCCCGAAAGGGGGATATGCCACATTATGATCAGGCATACTTCTGCCGGGCTTACCCTGAACGAAAATGCCGATCCCACCGTGCGTGACGATTTTGCCTCGTTCTTCGACCGGCTGATACCCGATGATCCCTCTCAGTTCACCCATGTGATGGAGGGAGCCGATGATATGCCCGCCCATCTGAAGTCTTCACTGATAGGTCATTCCGTTACCATTCCCGTTGTAAACGGCCGTCTGGCCCTGGGAACCTGGCAGGGGATCTACCTGTGCGAATTCAGGGATTACGCCGGAGCCAGAAGGCTTACGGTAACCGTGGTGGGAGAATGACTGGCCGCGGATAGCCGGGGATTGGTCCCGTACGGGATTTTCCACAACATATTCCGCGGTCGTGCAGGTTAAGCAAAGTTTAGTACTTTTGAACATTATCCATTCGAATAAAAGGGACATGAAGAAACTGCTGTTATTAGGAGATGAAGCCATCGCCCAGGGGGCAATGGACGCCGGACTATCAGGTATTTATGCCTATCCGGGAACACCGTCAACGGAAATAATGGAATATGTGCAGGGTTCGAAGATGGCCGAAGAAAGAAATATTCACCGTATGTGGTCGGCTAACGAAAAAACGGCCTTTGAGGCTGCTCTGGGTATGTCGTACGGTGGGAAACGCGCCATGGTATGCATGAAACATGTTGGACTGAACGTGGCGGCCGATCCATTTATGAATTCTTCCGTTACCGGGATCAACGGAGGATTCCTGTTGGTATCGGCCGATGATCCTTCCATGCATTCCTCCCAGAATGAACAGGATTCCCGTTATTACGGGAAATTTGCCAACATTCCCATTCTGGAGCCTTCCAATCAACAGGAAGCCTATGATATGGCCTATGAGGGCTTCACTCTTTCTGAAAAATACAGGGTGCCTGTCTTGCTGAGGATCACCACCCGTCTGGCCCATTCCCGATCGGGAGTGGAAAGGAGGGAAGTTCTGCCGCAGCATTCCCTGAGTCTTCCGCAGGATCCGAAACAGTTTGTCCTGCTTCCGGCTATGGCACGGGTTAAATACCGCATCCTGTTGTCCAACCAGCCGAATTTCAGGGAAGAATCGTTGCATTCTCCGTTCAATAAATATTTCAATGGGTTGGATAAACGCATGGGCATTATTGCGTGCGGTCTGGCCTATAATTACCTGATGGAAAACTTCCGCAACGGCAACATCGATTACCCGGTGCTGAAAATATGCCAGTATCCCATGCCTATCGAGCTGTTGAAAAAGATCACCGATGAGTGCGAAGAGGTGCTTGTTGTGGAAGAAGGATATCCCTTCGTGGAGGAGCTGATCAAAGGATTGCTCGGCAAAGGAGTGTATGTGAAAGGAAGGCTGGACGGTACCCTTCCCCGCGACGGGGAACTGGATCCTGACCTGGTGGCCGAGATTTTCTGGAAGGGGAAGCCATTGCCCCACAAAACACCCGACTGGATATCCCGCCGGCCCCCGATGCTCTGCAAGGGTTGCGGCCACATCGATACATTTCTGGCATTGAACGAAGCCCTGAAAGATTATGGACCGGGCCATGTATTTTCCGATATCGGCTGTTATACCCTGGGGGCCAATCCTCCGTACAACGCCATTTATTCCTGTGTGGATATGGGAGCTTCCGTTACCATGGCCGTAGGAGCGGCTGATGCCGGCCTGTTCCCGTCGGCCTGTGTAATTGGCGACAGCACCTTTACCCATTCGGGAATGACAGGCCTCCTGGATGCCGTGAACAAAAATTCGCCGGTAACCGTGATTATATCCGATAATCAGACAACGGCCATGACGGGTGGACAGCCCACACCGGGACTGAACCGGCTGGAAAAGATCTGTGTGGGTCTGGGTGTGGAACCCGAACATATGCGGGTCATGGTTCCCCTGAAAAAGAATCATGAAGAGAACGTGAAAATACTTCGGGAAGAACTGGAATACCGGGGAGTGTCGGTTGTGATCAGCCGGCGCGAATGTATCCAGACCGCCAGTAAGAAAAAACGGGCGGAAAAGAAAACGAAAAAAACGAATGCCTGATCAGGTAAAAACCATACGATTAACCATGAAAACAGATATTATTCTTGCGGGTGTAGGCGGCCAGGGAATTCTGACTATTGCTACTGCCATTGGGGCGGCAGCCATCAAAAAGAACCTGTATCTGAAACAGGCCGAGGTGCATGGTATGAGTCAGCGCGGTGGAGCCGTGCAATCGCATCTGCGCCTAAGCAACCGGCCTGTGGCTTCCGATCTGATACCCAGGGCCCATGCCGATCTCATCCTTTCGGTCGAACCAATGGAATCACTCAGATATCTTTCTTACCTGTCGGAAGACGGGTGGCTGGTGACCAATGAAGAACCGTATAAGAATATTGATGATTATCCCGATATGGAGACCATCATGAACGAGATTACCTCCCTGCCGCGTTATGTGTTGTTGAATGCCGACCAGATAGCCCGCAATCTCGGTTCTCCCCGGTCATCGAACATTGTCATGCTGGGAGCTGCCATTCCCTTTATCAACGGACTGGATGCCGCACTCATGGAAGAGGGGATAAGGCAGGTGTTTGCGCGGAAAGGGGAGGAAGTGGCAGAGGTGAACCTGCAGGCATTCAGGGCCGGTATGCAGATTTCGGAGGAAAGAATACGAAATAAATGAATGACCCATGTTGTTCATTGAACGTGACCTGGAAGAATTCCGGAAAAGAGGAATTACTCCCGAACAGGCACAGGAACAAATTGAACGTTTCGAACGGGGTTTTCCGGATATCCCGGCTGTGCGACCGGCCATAACCAGTGACGGGATCATCCGGCTTACGGGTGAAAAAATCACGAATTACAGAAAATTTTACGAGGAGAACCGGGGTAACCACCGCATACTGAAACTGGTACCTGCCTCCGGGGCAGCCTCACGCATGTTAAAAGCGCTTTATGAAGCCCTGTCGGATGGAAAAAAGGAAAAGGACTTCTATTTGTACCTCCAGCGGGCGGGAAACCGGGCCATCCTGGAATTACTGAACCGTATCGGCCAGTTTGCTTTTTATCCTTATCTCCGGAAACGGATGGAAGAGAATGATATGGATCCTGACAATCCGAAGTATGCCCGGGAAACGCTTGAAATGATCCTGAACCAAAACGGGCTCAACTACGGAAACCTGCCCAAAGGACTGATCCTGTTTCATCGCTATCCACAGGGGGAAAGAACCGCGGCCGAAGAACACCTTGTCGAGGGGACTCTCTATGCTTCCACACCCGATCGTACCGTACACGTGCATTTTACTGTTTCTCCGGAACACGTTTCTTATTTTCAACGGCTGATGGATGAAAAAATTCCGGTGTATGAGAAAGAATACGGTGTTACCTACCGGGTGGATTTCAGTATCCAGAAGCCGTCTACTGACACCCTGGCCGTGGATATGTCAAACCGGCCTTTCCGTGAAAAGGACGGTACACTTTTATTCCGGCCGGGAGGCCACGGAGCCCTTATTGAAAACCTGAACGACATGCCGGCCGATGTGATTTTTATCAAAAATATCGACAATGTAAGTCCCGACAGGTTCAAACCGGTTACTGTGAAGTACAAACAGACACTGGCCGGAATGTTGCTCACACTCAGGGAAAAAATATTCCGCTACCTGCACCTGCTGGATGAAGCACAGGACCATTCGCCGGACCTGGTAAAAGAAATTCTGTCGTTTCTTGAAAAAGAACTATGTATGCGCCATCCCGGTAAAGTTCACCGAATGAGCAAAGAAGAACGGGCAGACTATTGCAGAAAAAAACTGAACCGCCCCCTGCGGGTGTGTGGGATGGTGAAGAATGAAGGCGAACCCGGAGGGGGACCCTTTTGGGTGAAAAACCCCGACGGAAGCCTGGGCCTGCAGATTGCCGAAAGTTCACAGTTCAACCTCGATAATCCTGACCAGAGGAAAATTTTCCGGTCCTCCACCCATTTTAATCCGGTAGACCTGGTATGTTCCACTCTCGATTACAAAGGGAATCCCTTTTACCTTCCCGATTTTACTGATCCGGATACCGGATTCATATCCAAAAAATCGAAAAACGGCAAAGATCTGAAAGCCCTGGAACTGCCCGGTCTATGGAACGGGGCTATGGCTCAATGGAACACCGTGTTTGTGGAAGTGCCCCCCGAAACCTTTACCCCGGTGAAAACCGTGATGGACCTTCTGAGGAAAGAACACCTCCCGGAAGAAGCCGATTGACCCGTTACGGGAAAGCATGCCGGCATCTGATAGGGGATATTATGGAATTTCATCATGACCGGAATGAAACCTGACACGGAAGGGTTTTGTTTATATTTTATAAAGAAGACTATCTTAAAATTCCGGAATTAGTTAACCTCAAAGATTTATAAATCAGGAATATAATCATTCATCCCTTCATTGAGCTTTCCGGCAGGCAGGGCAAGCGGGCGGGTGGGGAGTATTTTTGGGTATTAACTATTCTCCAGGTTATTAACAACCCCCGGACACCACATTGCATCATCATAATCATTTTAAGAATATTTACCGGGGTAAATCTGAAGGCTTTTGCGGAGAAGCCAGACGAAATGATAAGGATAGAAAAACAAAAAGGTTACATGCTGTTTTTCGCCGGAATACCCCCTTTTCCCGGGAAGGAGCTACCTCACTTCCTTTCCTCTTCAAAAAGAGAATACACTTCCATCAACAATTCTTCCCGGTTCTCCTCCCTTTTCCGCCGGGCTATATCGCTGGCTTTCATGAATCCGCCCTGCCAGTACCGCTGCAACCAGGGCAGGATGGAAACCACGGCATCGATCACCGTGTAATTCACGGCCGTGGTGTAGGCCAGGTAAACAATACCTGTATTCAGCACCAGGGAATTGATCCCGTTCCGGATATCTCCCGCATAAAACTGTCCCATACCGGGAAGGATCAGACTGAGGTACCAGGCGGTGTTGGGATTGGGACGGTAGTATTTGTTCCTGCCCCTGAGCAGGCGGTTGAGGGCTTGCTGCCTTTCCCGGGGGGCATCCTGCAGGGCTTCTTCCCAGGCCAGGGCGGCTTCCTCCAGGCTGCCCAGGTAATAGTAACAGGTGCCCAGGTAAAAATCCCGCCGTTTCCTGAAATAGCCGGGCATAGTTTCGGGCATCCCGAACAGCTCGATCAGGGCGAACTGATACTCTTTATCCAGCATCTGGCAAAGGACCTTTCTGAAATGCAGCTCCATGCGAAGGCTGTCGTTTTCCTGCAGGTTCAGGGCAATATCATAATACTGTGCGGCCCGGGCATAGTCGTGCCTCAAAAACCAGGTATGGCCCAGGCGGGATGTGATATGTGCCCGGCGGTAACCGGGATTGAAATACAGGGCGCGCTGGTATTCCTTTATCGCATGGTCGTACCTTTCCTGGCGGAAAAGGGAATCGGCCAGGGCAATGATCCTTTCCGTGTTCCGGGCAGCTGCCGGAAACCACAGGCTAGAGCCCAGAACGAAAAGTATCCAGTGCTTTTTGCTGAAGGGCTTCATCCAGTCGGTTGTTATAGATACGGGCCGATTTATACGACCCGTACACATTGCCGGCATAAAAACCGGTTGCCAGGGTGCAGAATACCCAGCCGTGCACGCTTTCTATCCCGTGTTTGTTGAAACCCCGGTATGCCTGGTAAGCGTTAGCCGCCACAAAGACCAGGGATATCAGTCCGTCTTTCCATTTTCCGGTATAGATCTTCCCCGAGCCGGGTACAATGGCCGACATGGCCAGGGCCAGCCCGGCACTCTTATATCTGATTGATTCCGATTCGCCGGCAATCCCGGCCAGGCGCATGTTAACGGGCAGGTTCTCTGCAGCAAAGGCCCGGGCTTCCTCCCAGTTCCGTTTCAGCAACAGGATGCTCAGGGTATAGTTGTTCCGGTCGGCCTGCTCCAGGTTACCGGCAGTCCCGATAAAATAATCCGCCCGGTCGTAATCGCCCGAAAGGATAAGGGAACGCAGGTATTCTTTTCCGAATTCGGCCGGCATTTCCATTAACCGGTTCATATACAACCTTTCCACCGTGCTGATGCTCTGATGGTACTGCTTTCCCAGCCGGTAGGTTTTCAACAGTTTCAGTTGCACTCCCCGGTTTCCGGGAGCAAGAAAGGCTGCCCGTTCCAGTTCCTGCGCCGCCAGCTCGTACTGCCGGGTACGGATCAGGAAATCGGAAAATTTCAGGGTATTTTGCAGGTTGTAATAATCCGTTTCCTGTGTCTGCGGATAAAGAGGCAGACAGAGGAAAACGATGAGAAAGGTAACGGATAATCCTTTTCTAGTGCACATGCTCTTCAGGTTCAACAGGATCATAAAACAGGTTGGTCCCGGGGTGAATGGGATAATTTTCAGGGCTCAGGGCATTGCAGCGGGTAAGCCGGTCGAAGGTGTTCAGCAGGCCGATAAATAATCCCTGCTGCTGGATAGCCTGAACGGCGTATTCTGAACAGGAAGGGTAGAAAACGCAGGAAATGGCATCCTGCGAAGAGATAAAGGCCTTGTAGGCCAGAAAAAGGACGGAAGTAAACTGCTCCAGCTCATTGGAGCTTTCCTTCAGAAAGGCAAACCTTTCTGCCCTTTCCTCATGCCGGGCATGCTGTTTCAGCAGCTCCAGCTCTTCGGCTGTCTGGCCCCATACAGCCGCACTACAGCACAGGAAGAGGATAATCGTATATGTCTTCATGTTCCCATTCATTCACCCGGATATTCCGGTAGGTTGTTTTCCGGTAATGTTCTTCCCCCTCGCTGTAAATGATCTCCACCACATCGGTGGGGAAATCCAGCCCGTTTACCCGGACAAAATTCTCGAAAAATTGTTTTTTCACCAGTTCTCCTTCATGGTCGAAGAACACAATGCCGTGGATACGGCGGTTTTTGTTCGAGATCATCACCCTGCCGAAAAGGTCGGCCAGCTTTTTATGGGGAGCCCAGGTAGTGACCACCAGGTCGCCCTGCTTTTTCACCTGCTCGATCCGGTAAAAGGTGTTTTTCAGTCCGAAATGATCGAGCTGGTTTTCCAGGGCCAGGTGAAAAATGGTAAATTCGGCTGCCGGGGGTACCTGCTGCCGCCGGATAAGTTCCCCGTCAACAAACAGATACAGGGAACTGTCGCAGGTGACCCAGGTTTCCTTTTCCGGAAAGGAATTGATATACACTATTTTTTTTATGTTCCGGTCGTAATAAAACTTACCCATCACCAGCTGGGAGGTGGTATCGGCCAGGCGGGCCTTGATCACGTAATCGCCGCTGATGCGGTAGAATGACTGGGCGGGAGATTTGCCGGCCGCAAAGGCCAGGAACAGGATGGTAACAAAAACCGGTCGAATCATATCCGAAAAAAAATGAAAAAAAACTTCCTAACCTAAAGATTGGAAGTTTTTTCCG
>Ga0190344_1000629_pt1 | contig 15810 bp, 15 predicted proteins | sample 48721323_MG_FD_161662 | JGI IMG/M metagenome (GOLD analysis project Ga0190344, IMG submission 161662) | Hydrothermal vent microbial mat bacterial communities from Southern Trench, Guaymas Basin, Mexico - 4872-13-2-3_MG | ecosystem: Environmental > Aquatic > Marine > Hydrothermal vents >... | reverse complement strand
TCAATAAATCGTAAATAACGTAGGGTTTTGATTTATCAAACCCGTATTAAAATTCAAGAGGAGGAAAAAATGGTATTGGAAGCAATTAAAAAAAGACAGAGTGTCCGAAGTTATCAAGATAAAGAAGTTCCGGAGGAGATACTTCAGCAAATTTTAGAGGCCGGCAGGTTAGCCCCTTCTGCTAAAAATACTCAATCCTGGAAATTTATTGTAGTTAAAGATAAGGATTTACGGAAAAAATTAGTTCCGGCTTGCAAGAATCAGGAATTTGTAGGAGAGGCTCCGGTAGTTATAGTAGGGTGTGGAACTAACCCTGATTATGTGATGACTTGTGGAGAACACGCTTATTCTATAGATTTAGCTATTGCCCTTGATCATATGAGTTTACAGGCAGCCTCTTTCGGATTAGGGACCTGCTGGATAGGTTCTTTCTATCAGGATCAAGTTAAAGAAATTTTAGGTGTACCAGAGGATGTGAGAGTTGCATCTCTTATGCCTTTAGGGTATCCTAAAAAATTAGGAACTAAAACCGGGAGAAAACCTTTATCAGAAATTGTTTGTTATGATAAATATTTTTCATAGAATTGTTATTATATTTTGTAGCGGCATGGCGTAGCTGTGATAAAGTTTTTGGTTAATCATTTTTAGTTTTTAGATAGAAAAAATATTTTTTACTTTTTGTGTTGTTTATCGTACAAGGGGTCGGATTTATACGACCCCTAATTATTTAGCAATATTTCTAAATTTTCAATCAAATAGAAAAATTAGCCCTCTTCTCCATTAATTTTTCCGATTATAAATTCACCAACATCGCTTTAATATATTCAAAAAAGTTTCATGTTTTCATAAATACAACTCCTCCCTTTTTAGATTCTTAAAGGATGATTCAGAAAAGGTGTCCCAATAAGGATTCCCTTTATTTTATCTTTAAAAACAATAAACACACAATAATACTTGACAAAGTAATATAATTATACTACTATTTTTATAGTAAAAATACCAATGGTATACAAAAATGGTGATAATATAAAATGAAAAATACCGTCTATAAAGAATTAAAAGCAAAAATAATGTCCGGAAAGCTATTACCCGGAAGTAGTTTAGTTGAACGTGAGATTAGTGATGAATACAGCATAAGTAGAACCCCTGTAAGAGAAATTTTATGGCGATTAGCTTCTGATGGTTTACTTGAACAAGAGCCTTCAAAAGGATACATAGTAAGGAAGGTATCATTAGAGGAAATATTTAATATATTTCAAAGCAGAGAGGGCATAGAAGGTATAGCTGCAAGATTGGCTTGTCTAAAAGGTGATGCAAAATTTTTTTCAAAAATAAATGAAATAGGAAAAAAAATTAAAGAAGTTGATATTGAAAAAAATACTCAGGAAGGCGTCTTTTTTGGAAGAAAGTTACATGATGTAATTATCTATACAGCAAGTAACCCTTTTTTATCACAATTCTATAATAAATTAAGAAATCTTTCATCTTTAACAAGAAATATTACGCAACGTTCAATTTTGATTGAAAAAAAATCCCAAGAATCACATTTAACAATTATCAATGCCCTTGAGGAAAGGGATGAAGAAAAAAGCGAGTACTGTATGCGTGAGCATCTAAGGACTACTTGCAGGTTGATGGCTGATTATTTCTACCCAAATCTTTTTAAATAAATAAAATAATAAAGATTATACAATATTATTATTGGCTATTAAGATGATATATCGTGAAGCATATAATTCTGTAGTAAAAATATTAATTATTGGTATAAGAAAACATGAGTATTTAAACTACATATTGAGATATTTAATGCCATTAAAATAAAGATAGGAAAAACGCCCTCAAAGGAATGTATGGTCATTTAACTAATATGGAAAAGGATTTGCTGTAGGAATAAATTTAAACAAGGAGATCCGAAAATGGTATTTAAACCAAAAGGAATTATTCCCGCTATGGTTACCCCCATTGATGAAAAAGGAGAAGTAAACGAAGTTGTGTTAAGAAAACTTGTCGATTATCTAATGGAAAGTGGAGTTCATGGTCTCTTTCCCGTAGGAAGTCAAGGAGAATTTTATGCACTGGAAAAGGAGGAAAAGAAAAAAATTATAGAGATTGTTTTAGATCAAGCAAAAGGAAAAATCCCGATATACGCAGGGACAGGAGCTATTACTACTAAGGAAACTATCGCCTTAACTAAAATGGCCGAGGATATAGGTGCAGATGCTGTATCAATAATTACTCCCTTTTTTATCTCTCCTTCTCAGGACGAACTTTATGATCACTATCTTTCTATTGCTGGGTCCACTCGCTTACCCGTGCTCCTTTACAATAACCCAGGGAGAACCGGTGTTAATTTTTCAGCCGATTTAGTAGCCCGTCTTTCAAAAGTTGATAATATAGTTGGGATCAAAGATAGTAGTGGAGACATAACTCTAATTGCAGAGTATATTAGAAAGACAGATGATGACTTTTCTGTTTTAGCTGGAAGAGATACTCTGATTTATGGAACACTTTTATATGGGGGTAAGGGAGCAATTGCAGCTACAGCAAATGTAGCTCCAAAGTTAGTTTCAGAGATTTACGAAGCCTATATAAGAGGAGATATAAATAGAGCTAAGCAAGCTCAAGCTAAATTAGCTCCCTTAAGATCAGCTTTCAGCTTAGGGAGTTTTCCTGTGGTAATAAAGGAAGCTTTAAAGCTAATTGGTATAGATGTTGGAGAGGCAAAAGCTCCTATTAGCCCACTATCAAAGGATAAAAAAGAAATATTGAAGAATATACTTAAGGAGATCAACGTTCTGTAACTACTTTTTTAAAACCAAAAAATTATTTATTAAGGAGAGAAGTAATGCAAAAACCAAAAAAAGTTGTAATGATTGGTTTAGATGGTTTTAATCCAGATTTAGTATATCAATGGAAGGACGAACTTCCCAATTTAAGTAAGTTAATGGAAGAGGGAATTTATGGGAAAATAAAAAGTACTGTCCCTCCCATTACACCCCAGGCTTGGACTTGTGTCCTTACCGGTAAAAACCCCGGTCATTTCGGCTATTGGGACTTTACTTACAGAGACGACTACTCTTATGGACAGCCTGAACTTGTAAACTCAAAGGTAAGGGATGAAAGGGTGGATACAATTTACAAAATTCTGTCAGGCTATAACAAAAAAGTAGCAATAATTAATGTTCCGGTTACTTATCCTCCTCCAGAGATTCCAGATGGGTACAGTATTTCTTCTTTTATGACCCCCAGTTTAAATAAACAGTTTACCTATCCTGCTTCATTGAAGAAAGAAATTGAAAAAATAATAGGTCAGTATATCATTGATGCCTCTACCTCTGATATGAATTTTCGACAAATAGATAAGGAAGTGGTGTTGAAACGAATTTATGATATGGATAAACAACGATTTGAGCTAATAATACATTTCATAAAGGAAAAGAAATGTGATTTTGTGTTTACCGTAATCATGGGCACTGATAGAATGCCGCATCTATTTTACCGCTACTTTGATAAAAACCACAGAAGATATTCTTCCCATCCTAAGTATAAAAATGCATTAAAAAACCATTATAAATTTTGCGATGAGAATATAGGAAAAATTTTAAATTTAGTGGGTGAGGATACAGCGGTGATAGTGACAAGCGATCATAGTGTTCAGAGGCTGGATGGGAGGATTAATTTAAATGAATGGCTGATTAAGGAAGGCTATATGAAACTTAGAAAAAGACCTGAGAGGTTAACCTCTTTAATGCAGACAGATATTGACTGGTCTCAAACAAAAGCCTGGGCTACAGGTTTTACCGGCCAGCTTTACCTTAACCTAAAAGGAAGAGAGTCTCAAGGGATAGTTGATTCCCAAGATTACGAAAGACTTTTAGACGAGCTAACTGATAAATTGAAAGCCATAACAGATGAAAAGGGGGAGAGGTTAGACACCAAAGTATATAAAAGAAAAGACATCCATTCAGGTGAATATGCAAGATTTGGCCCTGATCTTTTCATTTACTTTGATAACTGCCACTGGAACATAAGCGAACTTATAGGTTATGACTCAATTTACTCTTATGATACTCCTAAAGGTCCTGATGATGGTGGTCATGGTCCTTTTGGTTTTTTTGCAATGGCAGGAAAAGGAGTTCCTAGAAGAGGTAAAATATCCGATGCGGATCTTTTAGATATAGCACCTACAGTATTACATTTATTTGGAGTACCTATACCTCAGGAAATGGAGGGGAAAGTATTAACTAAAAAAGAGAAGGTATACTCGAAAGAAGATGAAGATGAAATCAGAGAAAGACTATCCCGATTAGGTTATCTTGGTTAATTATCTTCCAAAAATAGTAAATACTAGATCAAGATTTTAATAATAATTGAAAGGAAAGTACAGATGAAAAAAGAAATACCTACAACTTATTCACCCCCTGGAATGCTTGATTGGCCTTGTAGTGTAGAAAGGTTATCTAATGGTAATACTCTTATTACTGATGCCGGTTACTGGTCAGGATTTGGCAGTGAGATCTTAGAAGTTGACCTTATCGGTAGGATAGTATGGCGTTACTCAAATGGCTTGGTTTTTGCCCACAGTTCTAAAGTATTAAAAAATGGCAACATCTTAGTTAGTGATACTTGGAATAATAGAATTTTAGAGATAGATAGAAAGGGTAATATAATATGGAGTTCGGAAAAGTGGGGCGAAGGAAGTGGTATGTTAAGTGATGGCTCGCATCTTCGTTATCCAAATGATGCAGAGGAAACGGAAGGAGAAGCAATCCTTATTTCTGATAGAAATAACGATAGAATAATAGAAGTTGATAAAAAGGGAAACATTATCTGGGAATATACTAAACTTAAGCATTGTCATGATGCAGACAGGCTGAGCAATGGAAACACAATTGTGGCAAGTTCTGATCAAAATAAGGTTATAGAAATTAATCCTCAAGGAGATATAGTGTGGTCATATGGAGATGGGTCTTTAAAGATGCTTAATTGGCCAAGAGATGCAGACAGGCTTCAAAATGGAAATACGCTAATAACTGATTCAAAAAACAATCGCATAATTGAGGTGAATAATAACGGTGAAATTATCTGGTCTTTTTATTTGGGTTATTTTGGGATGCCTTATGAAGCAGATAGGTTACCTAACGGAAACACGCTGATCTCTATCCAACAGCGCAGACAGGTAATAGAGGTTGATCCTTCAGGTAATATAGTCTGGAGTTTTAGAAATTATTACCAGGGTCATATTAAAGATTGTTTAATAAACGGTGACTTTGAAAGGGAAGCTTATCCTGATGTTGAGTATCCTGCCGATTGGATCAAATGTACCCTTCTTTCTGAAGGACCGGGGTGTAAATTTTTTTGGGATTCACAGATTCACTTTAAAGGGACTCATAGTGTAGGTATAGAATATTATGGAACAGGAAGTGTTTGGTTGCAACAAACTGTAAGAGTAACTCCGGGAGGGCTTTATAGATTGGCCGATGTGGTTAAGACCGCTGAGCTTGATGGATTTGCTCATACTCAAGTAGCATTTTTAGATAGTATGGGTGGGTTTTTTACTTATACTACTTTCCTTCCAGGAACAAAACCTCGCAAGGGAACAACCGATTGGCAAAAAGATACTCTTGAAGTTAGAGCCCCCAAAGAAGCTACTGCAGCAGATATTAGATGTTTTGTCCTGGGAAGAGGTAAAACTTGGTTTGATAATATATCTTTTGAGGAATTGCCTTGGGGATAAAGAATTACCTGATCGGTTTTTTGTAGTAAGTAAGCGATGATAATTTCATAAAAAGACATCAATAAGGAGGTAAAAATGGTAAGTATAATATGGTTGGGACACGCAGCTTTTAAAATTGTTACTGATAAAGGCAAATACATCTATCTTGATCCTTGGCTTAACAGAAATCCTGTATCATCAATAAAGACAAAAGATATTAAAAAGGCTGATATTGTATGCGTAACCCATGGCCATAACGACCATATAGGGGATGCCATTGAAATTGTAAAGACTACTGGCGCAAAACTTGTATGTTCACCAGAGATAGGCCATTATGCTGATAGTAAAAGCCTAAAGTATAATGAAGCCTCTTGTACTTTGAATATAGGTGGTTCAGCAAGGATAGATGGGATTACCATTCATATGACCTTTGCAGCACATCTTACTGAACTTTACGGTGAGGAGTGGTTAAGTGAAGGAAAAATGTTGCCGGGAGCAGGCTCAGCAGGATATGTAATAGAAACGGAGAATGGTGTAAGGATTTATTTTGCTGGGGATACCGGTTTGTTTACAGACATGAGAATGATTGGGGAAATCTATAATCCCCATATAGCAATTCTTCCTATTGGCGGAAAGTACAATATGGGACCAAAACTTGCCTCAATTGCAGTAAAATTGATAAGACCAGAAATTGTCATTCCGATGCACTACAACACTTTTCCTATTATACAGCAGGATACGAAAGTTTTAGAAGATTACATAAAGGAGAGTATTCCCGGAGTAAAACTTGTTGTTTTAAAACCCGGTGGGAAGTTTAAATATAGTAATACCTAAAGAATACACGAGGGGGTATAAAAAAGCAAAGAAAGTAGAATTTTCGGAGGTTTCACTGAGAATAGTTTTTGGATCAGGTTCATTTTAGTAGTCATAAAGCAGTCTTAAGACTAACTAATATAGATTTTGGACTTGTAAAAAACCAACTAACGTAGCCCAGAGGATAAGAAGGAAATTCGTGTGAGTAGCAGATTTTTGCTAGGGATTTTTGTGTACAGAAGAGAGAAAATTTTAAAAGAAGGGAGTGATGAGATACGTAATAGATATTTAAGATATAAAAGTATAAAATAAAATTAAGATAAGGAGGTATAATAATGAGAAGGAGATTAAGAATCAGGTTAGTATTGGGTTTTTTATGTACAGTGATAATAATTGGATTATTAAGTGGGGGAGTTTTTGCTGGACAAAATGTAGTTACTCTTCGCCTAGGTCATATTTTTCCCATAACACATCCTATACAGAAGGCTACACTGGCAATGGCTGACTACGTGAAGGAAAAAAGTGATGGAAAGTTGATCATAGAGGTACATCCTCAGGGGGCTCTAGGGTCAGGGAGTACACTTGTTGAAAATATCTCTCTTGGAACAGTAGATATGGGAACAGGGGGTCCTGGCTTGCTAAGCCGTTTAGAACCAGCGTGGGGGCTTATTGCTGGACAGTATGTTTTTAAAGACGCAGAGAGCATGTTTAAAGTGTTAAGTGGTCCTATCGGAGAAGAGATAAGAAATAGGCTCATTACCAAACGAAATATCCGTGTACTTGGTATAGGATATTTGGGTGCAAGACATTTAACTGCCAATAAACCTATATATAGGCCAGAAGACTTGAAAGGGTTAAAAATCCGGATTCCTAATATTCCCTTAAGAAAGGCTTCATTTAATGCTTGGAATGCAGCTCCCACTCCTATGGCATTTTCGGAAGTATACTTAGCGCTAAAGCAGGGAGTTGTCGATGGACAGGAAAATCCACTTCCACAGATTATTGCTGCTAAATTTTATGAAGTGCAAAAATATTTGATTCTTACTGGACATGCCCTTAACCCGGAGATTTTACTTATAAGTGAGAAGAAATTTCAAAGTCTCCCCGAGGAATATCGTAATATTCTCTTAGAAGGGGCCAATGTATTTAAAGAAACCAGCTTCGAGGAATATAATACGTTGAAATACGAACTTCTTGAAAAATTGTTGGATGAAGGGATGATAGTTATGAAACCGGATATTGAAGCATTTCGGGAAGCTGTAAAAGATGTACCTTATCAGTTCGAAGAAGAATGGGGAGAAGGCCTCTACGAAAAAGTTCTTAAAGCACAGGAATAAAAATATCTTGTAAACAGGATGATTCATTGGGAGGGGATATTAGTAATCTTCTCCCAATGAATTTAGGTGTGTTTATATAATAAGATCTATCTTATTTTGTGTACCTTAAAGATTGGAATAGATGGAAAAGGGATAAATAAATGAAACAAGATAAAAGGTTGTCGCTAACAGTAAAAAAAGTTGCCTCTATTTTTAATTCAATTGCTTCTACTTTGGGTATTATTCTTATGGTTTTGATGATTTTCACTTTATCTGCTGGAATAATTTCACGTTATATTTTTAATAACCCCCTTTTTTGGACTGGTGAAGCCTCCAGAATTATTCTTATCTGGACCATATTTATTGGTGCGGCGCTTGCCTTTAGAAAAAACTCTCCTATTACTCATATAAAGGTGGATTTTTTAGGGTCTTTTTTATCATCAGAACTTCGGAAAATTGTCAAGAGGATAGTATGGAGTCTGATAATGCTTTTCTGTATTGTCATCATGGTTATTGACATCAACTTCATTGCTTTAGCTGGCTCAATCAAAACAGCAGCTTTGGGAATACCAAAATTTATCATCTATATAACTTTGCTCATATTTGCGATAATTACTTTAGTATTTTCATTGGAACAGTGGTTAGCCCAGGGGAATAATGAGGGAAAGCCATAATGATTCTATTAATCCTTACTATACTCGTATTTTTAGTAATTCTAAACACCCCTATTTCAATCGCCGTAGCAATTGCTTCATTTATATACTTATTAATTGAAAATGTTCCCTTAGTTATTATTCCGCAACAAATGTTTCAAATTGTTAATTCTTTTCCTTTTTTGGCATTCCCGATGTTTATGTTGGTAGGATTATTAATGAATGCTGGTGGAACATCCAGTAGAATTTTTGATTTTGCAGAGTCTCTCGTAGGTCATCTAAAAGGTGGATTAGGGCATGTTAACGTACTCGCCAGTCTAATTTTTTCTGGAATGTCGGGAAGCGCTATTGCTGATGCTGGTGGGTTAGGGGCGATAGAGATAAAGGCTATGAGGGAGCGCGGATATGATTCCGAATTTGCTGTAGCGATAACTGCTGCATCATCGACTATTGGGCCTATTATTCCTCCAAGTGTGCCTATGATAATTTACGCAATGGCTTTTGATGCATCAATTGGACGGTTATTTTTGGCAGGTTTTATACCTGGAATATTAATGGCAATCGCATTAATGATAATGGTATTTTTCTATGCAAAAAAAAGAAATTATCCTAAAGCTGCTTTTCCGTCTATGAAAAAAATATTAAAAAGTTTTTATAAATCTTTCCTGGCTTTATTGACGCCTGTGATATTACTTGGAGGAATTTTTTTAGGTGTGTTTACTCCTACGGAAGCAGCCGTAGTTGCTGTACTTTGGGCATCGTTTTTGGGATTTGTTATCTATAAGGAGCTTAAGTTTAGCCATCTTGCGAAGATATTTCTTGAGGTTGTCATTAGAATAGGGGTTGTCCTTTTTCTTCTGGCAACAGTGGGCACATTCACCTGGATATTAACAAGGGAGAATATTCCTCAACTTTTATTAAGTTTTATTACTTCAGCAAATATTACTCCTCCAGTATTTCTGTTAATAGCTAATTGTGTACTGCTTTTAATGGGTATGATTACCACGGTTACTCCTTCTATAATATTATTAGCACCAATATTTTTTCCTATTATTGAAAAATTAGGAATAGACCCAGTACACTTTGGAGTAATTGTGGTTCTAAATTTGATGATAGGAAATCTTACCCCTCCGGTAGGACCTGTCTTGTATGTAGCATCTGCCATGGGGGGAATTTCTTTTCAAAGGGCGTTCAGATATACGTTTCCATTTATTATACCATTGTTAGTGGTATTGTTTCTTATTACATATATTCCTGGTATTGTTTTATTTTTACCAAACTTGTTAATGAAATAAAACAAGAAGGAGGAAAGAAAAATGAAATTTCAAGGAAAAGTCATATTAATAACCGGAGCCGCCAGAGGAGTTGGGAAGGTTATTTCGGAGAGGTTTGCTCAGGAGGGGGCTACTTTAATTATAAACGATATCGATCTTCAGGAAGGAGAGAAGGTAGCTCAACAAATTAATCAGAAAGGGTTTAAGGCCTTTGTTATCAAAGCAGATGTTTCTAAAAGAATCGAAGTAGAAGCAATGATATGTAAGGCGATTAATACCTATGGTGGAATTGATATTTTAATCAATAATGCTGCTGTGTTTGCCAGATCCGTACCAATAGTGGAGTTAGAAGAAGAAGAGTGGGATAGAGTGATAAATATTAACTTAAAAAGTGTTTTCAATTGTTGTAAAGCTGTAATTAGACACATGATTAAACGAAGATCCGGAAGAATTATTAATATTAGTTCATTTACAGGAAAGACTGGACGAGTTGTATATAGTACATTCGGTAACCCTACAAAAGCACATTATTGCGTCTCGAAAGCTGGTATTATTAGTCTTACTAAATCTTTAGCATTTGAACTTGCACCATATAATATAAATGTTAATGCAGTAGCTCCCGGGTCAATTGCTACTGAATCTACAGATGAAGAAAAGAAGAAGATGATTATTCCACTTGTACCTGTAGGAAGAATGGGGACACCAGAGGATGTTGCAGCTGCCGTATTATTTTTAGCTTCCTCGGAAGCCTCTTTTATAACAGGTGAAATTTTAGATGTTAATGGCGGTACTCTCATGGATTAGTTCCCTCTTGTTAGCTAATTTTGTGAGGAATTAAGTTCGAAGGTTGTATTTATATACTAAAATAAATATGAGAAGATTAACTTATTGATTTATTTCACCTTAAAAAAACACCTTCTTTGAAGGTGGTAATGGCTAAAAACTTTTACTATAAAAGCCGATATGTATGTTAAGATAAGATATGGCTAAATGGAAAAAATTATCTCATACCATCTATTAATGTAAATATCACATAGTCTGGTGTCCAAAGTATAGATACAGGATACTAAAAGGTCAAGTGGCTGAATTTGTAGAGCAGATCCTAAGGATGCTATGTGAATGGAAAACTATAGAGATACTGGAAATGAATGTAAAAGAGGACCATATACATATGATACTTTCTATACTTCCTAGATTATCTGTATAGAGGCTCTTAAACTCACCTGCTTAGCGGGTGGGTTGTTGAGGTTAACCCGATATGGGCAATAACTTGGCAGTGAAAGTCTGCTATGGGCTTGGTAGTGGGAACCATTAGCTAAACAGCATGGGTGTCCATCGTGAGGTGGAATCTGAAGGAAGTTGAAGGGCTGAACGTTAAGAGGTTTTGAAAGTTTGAAGGACTCAAGAGAAATACCATAAAAGCAGACAACTTCTCAGGAAGGCTGTTCCCAAAAAAGAAGGCTGGAAGCCTAAAGATAATGGGAAAGCGCTTAGTATTCTTTTAGCGTCAGATAACAGAAGAAACGGTGAAAATGCATATTCCATTATTTTTCAGAATGATATGCACAAGTAATTTATTCTTAACGAACCGCCGTATACCGAACGGTACGTACGGTGGTGTGAGGGGACGGTAGATAAATTAATTATCTACTTCCTACTCGATTTATAATTTTAGATAGGAGTTTAATAAATGAAGAACGTAATTTTATTAACCATAGATGCTTTAAGAAAAGATGTTGTAGGGTGTTATGGAAACAAAGATGGACTAACCCCCTTTCTTGATTCCCTCCAACCTAAATGTATCAAATTTACAAACGCTCAATCTACCGGTCCTTATACTCAAGCTTCCTTTCCCGGTATTCTTACATCTTCTTATTATCTGGAATATGGTAGACAGAAAAAATGCTCACCAAAAAGAACTCTCATTTCAGAAATCCTAAAAAAATCCGGAATTACCACAGCTGCATTCCATTCCAATCCTTACCTTTGTGGTTATTTTGGCTGGAATCGGGGATGGGATGTTTTTTATGATTCTATGCAAGAGGAAGTAAGTGATAAAATTCCTTATATTAAGGGAAATGGCATTAATGATAAAGTGGACCAATGGTTATTCTCCTATATTAAAGATAACGACTATCGTTCCTTCTTTTTATGGACACATTATATGGATGTACACGAACCCTATATTCCTACAAAAGAATATTTAAACAAGGTAGATCCTTCAATTAATCTTTCTGAAGACGAAATGTTAATTCTATTCAAAGAAATAATACTCAAGAGAGACATATCGAACCCAGAAATAGTAAAACTCTTGAAAAAATTATACAATGCCGGAGTGTGTGAAACTGATAATTATATTAAAGAATTTTTTAGCATATTGGAAAAATATGATGTTTTAAAGAATACAGTGATTATTATCACTACTGACCATGGAGATGAATTTGCTGAACACGATGGTCTTTCTCATGATGGCAAAATGTATTCTGAACTCATCAATTCTCCTTTAATTATTTATTTTAACGATCGTGCCCAAGGAGAAATATATGATAACTTAGTTAGTAATATTGATATCTCTCCGACCATCCTTTATCTCTTTGGCCTCGAACCATCAGAAGCATTTAAAGGACACTCTCTCCTTCCCTTAGAAAAGTATCCTCAAAAAGGGGTTTTCGGTGAAGCGATTAATAAGACTAGTAGTCATGAAAAGGAAACTGATCAACCTATATATTTTTATCAGGAGAATGATTTAAAAATAATATATCGGGAAATTAATAAAAGTTGGGAAATATATGACCTTAATGAAGATCCTCAAGAATCAAATAATATAATGAGTACTTCAGATAAGAGTGAGTATATGAAGGAAAAATTGATGCCTAAGATAAATAGATGGCAATAAAATAAAAAACCAAAAAAGGAGAATCAAAAAATGAATGAAGAGGTTATCAAAAGAAATAAAGAATTAATAGAAAAATCAAAACAGGTAGTGCGTGAAGCTTTTGAGAAATTCGATCCGGCAAAATGTGCTATTACCTGGACCGGCGGAAAAGATAGTACCACCAATCTTTGGATTATTCGCCAAGTATGTGTAGAGGAAAATATTGATCTCCCTCAAGTTATTACCATCGATGAAGGGGATGCTTTTCCGGAAATAACCGATTTTTTAATTAGCATTTCTAAAAAATGGCACATAGATCTGAAATGGTTATGTAATTTTAATATGCTTAAGTGTTGTCAAAGTCATTTGGGGAATGATATCCAAGTAAAAGATTTAGATGAACGTAATCAAGCTGAACTCAAACGAATTGATTTTAAATTAAGTTCATTTCCCTTTGAAGCGGAATCTTATGCGGGTAATCATCTAATGAAGACAGTAGTGCTTAATAAATTTATTGAGGAAAGTAATACCGAGCTCTTATTCATGGCTCTTCGAAGAGATGAGCAATCAGCAAGGAAAGAAGATGAATACTTTACCCATCACGAAGCCGGGCATCTAATGCCGGAACATACCAGGGTTTCTCCCATCTTGCATTTTACCGAAAGAGATATCTGGGATAACACTCATTTACATAATCTTCCTTATTGCCCACTCTATAAGATAGGTTATCGTTCTTTAGGTGCAAGAAGTAGTTCTAACCCGGGAGAAGTCGGTGTCCCTGCCTGGGAACAGGACCTGGAAAATGTCCCCGAAAGAGCAGGCAGAAGACAAGATAAAGAAAAAGCCATGGCAAGATTAAGGAAGTTAGGGTATATGTAAATAGATTTAAAATAAGGAAGGCAGAAAATGAAATCTATAGGACATGGTGGTAAAGAGCTCGTAGAGCGAATATTACTACCAATAGAAGTAAAGAAGCGAATTAAAGGATTAATACAAGTTTCCGTTTCTTCCCGAGTTGCCCGGGAGTGCATTGATATTGCCTATGGATTTTTTACCCCTCTCCAGGGTTTTATGGGAAAGAAAGATGTAGAATCAGTTTGTAAGAAGATGATCTTATCAGATAACACGCTTTGGCCTATTCCCATTATATTTGATATTACCAATGATGAAATCAAAGAAAAAGGAATCAAAGAAAAAGATACTATTCTTCTTACTTATCAAAATCGTAATTTAGCAATATTAGAGATAGAAGAAATATTTAATTACAATAAATTAGATCTTGAGCAGGCAGTATTAGGCACCACTGATTTTAATCATCCGGGGGTAAAAATGTACAATGATTTAAAGGATACTTTTATTAGCGGCAAGATTACCTTGGTAAATAAAATAAAGTTTAATTCCCCTTATGATAAATTTTGGTACACGCCAAAACAATTGCGTGAAATATTCGCAGAAAAAGGATGGGAAAGAATAGTGGCCCACCAAACCAGAAATGTACCACATACCGGACATGAGTGGTTAATGAAAGGAGCCTGGTTTTCAGCCAATGGCGACCTTCCAGTAGAAGAGTTAAAGACCGGGATATTAGTTAGCTGTATCATTGGGCCAAAAAGGGTAGGTGATTATATCGATGAAGCCATCCTTTTAGGCCAACAAAAACTACACGATGCAAAATATTTCAGAGATGATATTCATATGGTCTCTTTTATCCTCTGGGATATGCGTTATGCCGGTCCCAAAGAAGCGGTTCTTCATGCTATTATCAGAAGCAATCTGGGATGTACTTACCATATGTTTGGCCGAGACCATGCGGGGGTAGGTTCCTACTATGATCCTTATGATGCCCACCGGATCTTTGCTCAGTTTCCTAAAGGTAGCCTAAATATAAAACCAGTTCGTGTATTAGAGTGGTGGTATTGCCCTGTATGTGGAGAAGTGACTTACTCTGGTCTATGTGGTCATATAGACAAAAAACAATCGTTTAGCGGTACAATGATCCGGAGTATTATTCAGGATAAAGTTCAGCCTGCTCGTCTCCTTATGCGACCAGAAGTTTTTGAAAAAATTATGGAAGCAGCTGAGCATTATGGCTTTGGTTCCCCATTTTGCAGTGAAGAGTATTTAGCACAAAGACAACCTGTATTTGAATTATTACCGTTATAAAAAAGTGAAAAATAAAGTTTATATGTTAAAAGTGAAGAAGTGTAATGTTTGATTTTAATTCTATTTCTACCTGTATTTTATTGATTTTTATTGGATTTAATATTGATGTATTAAGTGTCTTTTTTGGAGTAAGAGGAAGTTTTATTATAACTCCATTATTAAATATCCTGTGACTTCCTATGATTAATGCTGTAGGAACTGGATTAACTTTTCCGGTTATTGTTTCTTCTTTTGGTGGTATCAGGCACTATCTTGCCGGAAATACCATCATTAAAATTTCCCTGATTGTTGGTTTCATAAGTTTTGTCGGTGTTTGTATTTCCCAGCCATCAGTTAGTTATTTAAATAGATTAAATACTGCTGGTTTTTTTATTCGGATGGTTTATATCATTTTATTATTAGTACTGGGAATTTTAACTTTGAGAAAAAGGTAATTTGCTCAATCTTTATCTTCAACCCCACATCTTTCTTTACTGGGTAGAATCCGTAATTTATCTCCACAAATAAGTTTGGGTTATTCCTATTCTCCCGTATCCATTTGGCTGATTATCGGTATTGCTCTAGTTGTTGGATTTTTACAGGGTTTTATGGGGATTGTCGGCGGATTTATCCTTGTTCCGTGGGAGCTACCAATCATATTGCCGGAGAAATGTTAAAAAAATTTTATGCTATTTTTCTAATTCTGGCTTCATTAGGAATCATTCTAAAGGGGATGGAAATGAACAATGCCTCTATTATTTATATGCTTGGTTTATATGTCGGGACAACTGTTTTGATAATAGTCCGATTTTATTTTAAGTTTCAAGGGCTTCAATTTTAAAAAAATAATCTTAGAATAAAGCCGCTTTATCCAAAATGATACCAAATACTCCCTAATGTCTTATGTAAAAATATAAAGGAGATGGATGGATCTTTCAAATATCGATATGTCACTTACATTGTAAAATCCTTCATGTATTCATTGCAAAGGTCAGATAGACCCAACCCGAATTATAATGAA
>Ga0190344_1000626_pt1 | contig 15870 bp, 6 predicted proteins | sample 48721323_MG_FD_161662 | JGI IMG/M metagenome (GOLD analysis project Ga0190344, IMG submission 161662) | Hydrothermal vent microbial mat bacterial communities from Southern Trench, Guaymas Basin, Mexico - 4872-13-2-3_MG | ecosystem: Environmental > Aquatic > Marine > Hydrothermal vents > Microbial... | reverse complement strand
CTTAATTGAACAAAAAGTTGACTGACGTTATTTTATGCTCGTTTCTAAAATCCCTTATTATATACAATCCTTGTAGTTACCGACCCTAAAGTTTGGACGACTGCTAAGCACTCCTTGCTTTTATCTCTTACCGCCAACTGTGACAGTGACTAGCTTGTCCAAGTGTAGTCGCCGCTTGAAGGCGTCTTTAATCATTTCCAATGTCACCGCTTCAACGTTGTTGTTGAATGTGTGCAGGTAATCCAACGGCAAGCTGTAAAAGCCAATCATGGACAGATAGCCAATAATATTGCTATTGCTCTTGATGCGTAGCGGAAATTTCCCGGTGATGCCTTGTTTGGCCTTTTTTAGTTCGGCCTCGCTGGGGCCTTTTTCAACAAAGTTGCGTAGCGTGTCTTGCACTACTTGCAACGCTTGTGCGGCTTGCTCATTACGAGTTTTTGCGCTGGCTAGAAACGGCCCGGCAACCCGTAGCGGTGAAAAGTAACTGTAGGCACTGTAAGCCAAACCGCGTTTTTCGCGCACTTCTTCTGCCAAACGCGATACCAAACCACTGCCGCCCAACATATAGTTACCTACATACAAGCTAAAATAATCAGGATCACCTCGCTTCATGCCCGGTTGACCGATTAAAATATGGGTTTGCGTTGATGGGTGATTAATCGCTATTGTTTGAGCTTCGCTCAACTCGGCGACGGGCGGCAACGCCGGGGATGCTTCACCGGTGGGCAGTTGACTGACAACCGTATTAGCCAACTCTTCGGCCGCTTTTCTGTCCAAAGCACCGACTATCGCTACCAGCGCATTTTTCGCCACATAGTGCCGAGCATGAAAGGCCTTTACATCGTCACGAGTTAATGCAGCTACACTCTCAGGTGTGCCACCTGCTAAGCTGGCATAAGGATGCGTACCAAAGACGGCGCTATAAAAGGCCTTTTCTGCAATGGCATTCGGTGATTGTTGTTGATATTGGAGGCCTACCAACATTTGTTGCCGAACACGTTCAAACGAAGTTTCATCAAAATCAGGCTTTGCCAATAACAACGTCAACATCTCTAACGCCGGTTGCTGCAATTGAGACTCCGTGAGACTGCGTAGACTGACGGTTGCCGTATCACGATCCACCGAATTGCTAAACTCAGCGCCTAAACTATCAAAATGTTCAGCAATTTGGTCGGCCGAATGGCCGCCAGCGCCTTCATTGAGTAAGCCATTGGTGAGCATGGAGAGGCCGGGTTTGTCGCCATCACGGGCGCTGCCGGCATCAAACGTTACTTCAACGTCAACCATTGGCAAATCGGGGGCCGGGACAAAATAGACTCGTGCCCCGTTGTCCGTTTGCCAGTGTTGGATGGTGGGTATCGCAAAAGCGGTGTTACATAGTAGCAACCCCAACAGTAGCAATACGCTAAGTCCCACCCTTTGAAAAAAGGGCGTTAGGGGGGGGTTAGAGTTCAAAAAAGAGAGAGTTTTCATTTTGATGATGGCTCCTGTTATTGAGTGATTAATTTTGAAAAAGCTAACGCGCCAAAGCTAAAGCTTTGGACTCCATGCCAAAGCTAAAGCTTTGGACTCCATGCTAAAGCTTTGGACGGATTGCCAAATCTTATTTCAAAGGTTGGGGTTCTAGCACGGCGATGGTTAAGTGGTCATCTATTAAATACTTACGGGCAACGGCTTGCACTTGTTCGGCCGTAACGGCTTTGATGTTGTCTAAGTAGCTATCAAACAATTGCCAATCTAATCCTACCACTTCCAACATGCCGATTTTCAGGCCTTGATAAAAGTGCGAATCCAGTTCATACACTTGGGAGGCGCGTAATTGGATTTTCACTCGTTCCAATTCGGTTTTGTCTACCAGTGTGGTTTGCAGTTGTTTAATCTGTTCTCGGATAGCCGCTTCTAAGTCAGCGACGGTGTGCTTTTGTGTCGGTATGCCGCTGAAGCTAAACAATTCTTCTAAACGACTAAAGAGATCATAACTCGCACCCGCCGTGGTTGCGATTTGTTGCCCTCGCACTAAATGTTTGGATAAACGGGCACTGTCGCCGCCATCCAGTATGTTGGCTAATACTTCTAACGCATAAACTTCCCAGTGGTTTTCCAAAGCGAGGGTGTTTAGCACTGGCACTTTGTAGCCCATGAGGAAATAAGGTAGTTTCGCCGGTCGTTTGACGGTTATTCGTTTGATACCAAACTGTTCAACTTCTGGGCGTGCGAGCGGTGGTGTCAGTTGACTGGGTTTGATTGGCCCAAAGTATTTGTTAGCCAACGCTAACACCGCTTGCGGTTCAACATCGCCAACGACGACAACGATGGCGTTATTGGGCGCATACCAGCGTTGATACCACGCTTGTAAATCGGCCAGCGTGTAATTTTTAAGATCACTCATCCAGCCGATGATGGGATTTTGATAGGGACTGGTTTGATAAGCCGTCGCCTTAAAATGCTCACGCGTCTGGCCGATGGGCCTATCTTCAACACGCATACGGCGCTCTTCTGTAACGACTTCCCTTTCTTTGGCAAACTCCTCTTCAGTCAGCACCAAGTGACGCATCCTATCGGCCTCCATTTCAAAGCTGAGGGAGAGCCGGCTTTTTTCCAGGGTTTGAAAATAGGTGGTGAAATCGGTGCCGGTAAAGGCATTTTCACGGGCCCCATTGACGGCCATAATGCGAGAAAATTCGCCGGCCGGATATTTTTCCGTGCCTTTGAACATCATGTGTTCTAGCATGTGCGACAGGCCTGTTTTGCCTTCTTGCTCGTAGCTCGCACCGACTTTGTACCACACTTGGCTGACGACGACGGGTGCTCGATGATCTTCCTTGACTATCAAGTGGAGGCCATTATCCAGTGTAAATTCATGGACTTCTCCGGCCATGAGTGAGGCGGAACTGTAACAGAGCAATCCGAGGACAGTGAGTCGTAAGGACTTGTAAAGCATTATGTGAGTTCTCCAAGTGAAATGTTGTGTTTGTTATGTCAATATGGGGCGTGTGTTGGTTAAAATCAATCGTTTTCAATTAATACCTTGGCAATTGTTATAAGTTATTGTTTTTATAAATTATTAATAATAATGAATTCACTCAATAGAGTTGTTGCTAAATAAAAAGTTTATAGAGTTTATGGAGTTTATGGAGTTTTTGGAGTTGACGAATTAGATATAATGCGAATTAAGGGTTAAATTGAATCTTATAAATTCTTGTAAGTGGAAAACGCGCTTTGACGCGCTTTGACGCAAGAGGCATCAACATAAGCTTGCACATGCAAGCGTCACTTGCGTGCGTTATTTTCAAAAACGCGCTTTGACGCGCTTTGACGCAAGAGATATTTTCTGGTTATTTAGACTACCTGATTTAGGGGCCATAAAATGTTTTGAATGGTTTCAAATTTAGTTATCAATTGCCCCCAATTGCGCCTCATTAGCCAGACTTTTTGTAGGCATTGAGTCAAGCACCACCCATATATCAATGCCATTAAGTTAAGCTTTTCGGTGAGGGCAACCATAAAGGATTGCCCCTACATTACATAACGGTTTGTAGGGGCAATCCCTTGTGGTTGCCCTTAACTTAATGGCATTGACCCATATATACCCAATTCGTTTATCCGCGTAATTAGTTGTACTCAGCGTAATGAGTTGTACGCACGCGTAATGAGTTGTACTCAGCGCAATGAGTTGTACTCAGCGCAATGAGTTGTACTCAGCGCAATTGGCTGTACGCACGCATTGTACATCTCTACCCATTGTATTTCGTCAAGGAATATAGTATTTTATTGCCCGGCTCTTTATTTCAAAGCTTTTATTTCAAGGCATTGATACGGAACGTATTATTTCAATGCCCTTATGAACCGAGTTTATTATAAAACAAACACTAACTTTGTTAGGCCTCACACTGTTACTCATCAGCAAACTACAAGGATTCGTTAATCGATACGGATTTTATTTTAGCTTAGCCGATTTTTAGCTTTTCAAGCGGTTAAAAAGCCACGATTTTTAATCCGTTATTATAACGAATCCTTGTAGTTGCTTTTTATAACGAATCCTTGTAGTTGCTTTTTAATCCGTTATTATAACGAATCCTTGTAGTTGCTTTTTATAACGAATCCTTGTAGTTGCTTTTTATAACGAATCCTTGTAGTTGCTTTTTATAACGAATCCTTGTAGTTGCTTTTTAATCCGTTATTATAACGAATCCTTGTAGTTGCTTTTTATAACGAATCCTTGTAGTTGCTTTTTATAACGAATCCTTGTAGTTGCTTTAATTTGTTATCCGTTATTATAACGAATCCTTGTAGTTGCTTTTTATAACGAATCCTTGTAGTTGCTTTTTATAACGAATCCTTGTAGTTGCTTTTTATAACGAATCCTTGTAGTTGCTTTAAATCGAAAATAACATGATGAACCTATTCACACTACTGACACCCATAACATACTGGCTACTCATTGCCTTATGATCCTTCATACTGTTTTTTTATATAAACAGGATCAGATTAGAGAAATTAAAAGGCGGCCTTATTTTCACACTGTTAGTCATTCTGTCCATTGATGCATTCCGCACCCTGTTTGAAAGTCTCTATTTTGGGGCCTGGTACACCTCGCTGGCTGGCTTATTGCCAAAAGAAATCCATACTTTTCTGATTCGCCCAGAAATGGTCATTATTCCCAAACTGCTCAATCTGATTGCGGCCGTTTTTATCATCGGCATCTTACTCCGCCGCTGGATTCCCCAAGAAAAACAGGAAAAAGAACAACTGGAATTACTGGTCAAAAAACGCACCATTGAACTCACTCAAGCCAATAAACAACTTCAAATAGAAATCACCGAACGCAAGCGAGCCGAAACCGAATCCCGTCAAGCGGAACAAATTATTGAAAACAGTCCCAATGTACTATTCAAATGGAAGGCAGAAGCCCACTGGCCGGTCGCGTATGTGACTGAAAATATTGCTCAATTCGGATATAGCCGTCAATAATTTTTAGACGGTACCACTTTATTTGCGGACATTGTTCATCCTAAAGATTTACCGCGAGTTGCCGAGCAAGTTCAATACTATTCAAAAAACAAGATCGATCACTTTAAGCAAGAATATCGGATCATTGATAAAACGGGAAAGGTTCGCTGGATTGATGACTGGACAATTATTGCCAGAGATAAAGCTGGGAACATTGCCTATTACTATGGCATCATAACGGAAGTCACCGAACGCCAACAAGCCCAAAAGGCATTACAAGAAAGTGAAGAACGCTTTCGCGCCGTCTTTGAAGGTGCGCCAGATGCCATCTTTCTAGCTGATGCTGAAACAGGTGAAATCCTTGATGCCAATTGGGCCGCCTCACAACTACTGCTAAAACCCCGTGAAGAACTGATTGGCCTTCACCAATCACAATTACACCCGCCTTCAATGGACAACATTTCAATAGCAGAATTTACCAAACATAGTCAACTGACTCAAGAAACTCAAAAAATCGCTCGTCTTGAATATGTTGTTCTCCGTTCTGATGGCGCTGAAATACCCGTTGAAATATTGGCGCATAGAATTCACATTCAAGGCAAACCCGTGCTTCAAGGCATCTTTCGAGATATTAGCGAACGCAAACAAGCCGAAGAGAAATTGCGATTGAGTGAAGAACGGTTTCGCAAAATCTTTGAAGAAGGCCCAATTGGTATGGTTATCGCCGACTTGGAACTTCGGCTCACTCAAGTCAATGCCGCTTTTTGCAAAATGTTGGGGTACGCAGAACAAGAACTTATTGGAACTCTGGTTGCCGACATTAGTTACCCAGAGGAAATGCCCAAGAATAGAAAATTGCTCCAGCAAGCATTAACGGGTGAAACCTTATTTTACCAGATGGAGAAACGATATATTAGAAAAGATGGACAATTGGTTTGGGGACATCTAGCGGTTTCGTTTTTTCATGACGACAAAGGAAAACCGCTTTACTGTATCGGCAAAATTGAAGACATCACTAAACGCAAACAGGCCGAAGAAGCGTTGCGGGAACATTCTGAACGCCAAACGGCGCTGCTGTCTTCCATTCCCGCCTTTGTTTATTTCAAGGATCGCCAATTAAATTACCTGGCAGCGAACAAACCTCTGGCTGACAGGCGGGGAATCCGTGTAGATGAGTTTGCTGGCAAAACCGATTACGACTTTTTTCCTAAAGAGAAGGCCGATTTTTATCGCCAGTGCGATAGGCGGGTAATGGAATCCTGTGAACCTATCTATAACCTTGAAGAATCCTTTGTCACGCCAGACGGACGAACCAAATGGGCACTGACAACAAAGGTGCCCTACCGAAATGTTAACGGTGTCGTCATTGGCATGGTAGGAACATCGTTGGACATTACCCAACGCAAACAGACTGAGGAAGCCTTACAGGGAGAGCGTGATAAGTTGATGAACATTTTAGATGTTATGGCAGACGGTGTCTGTATTGTTAATCAGCACTACGACATTGAATACATTAATCCGGTCATTGAAAGAGAATTTGGCCCTATTAAAGGGCGCAAATGTTATAGCTATTTCCACAACAGAACAGAAGTCTGCCCTTGGTGTAAAAACCCAGAAGTGTTTGTCGGCAACTCGATTCGGTGGGAGTGGTATTCATCCAAAAATGATAAATATTATGACTTATTTGGTACGCCCATCAAAAATGCCGATGGCAGTTTTTCTAAGTTTGAAATATTCCACGATATCACGGCCCGCAAACAAGCCGAGGAAGCTTTGCGAGAGAGCGAAGAAAAATTCCGCAATATCTATGCAGAATCACCGATTGGCATTGAACTTTATGATACTCATGGCAACTTACTAGATGTGAACCGAGCCTGTCTGGACATATTCTGCCTATCTGAAGCGGCCCAAATGAAAGACATCAAACTCTTTGAATATCCCAATGTTCATGAAGAAGTGAAAGACAAGCTACGCAAGGGCGAGAAGGTAAAATACGAAATGCCTTTTGACTTTGAAAAAGTCAAAAAATTATACCCAACCTCAAAGTCAGGGATAATTTATCTCAGCGTACTTATGACACCATTAAACGTTAAAAACCAGAAAGCGAGCGGCTATCTAGTCCAATTCCTAGACATTACCGAACGCAAGTACGCAGAAAAAGCATTATTGGACAGCGAAGATAGGCTTCGCACCGTCGCAGATTTCACCTACAATTGGGAATATTGGCTCGATCCAATGGGCAATTTTCTTTACGTCTCACCCTCATGTGAACGTATTACCGGCTATTCAAACCAAGAACTCCAAGGAAATCCTAAATTGTTGGAAACCATCATCCATCCTGAGGATCTGACTCACTACCAAAAATACCACCAAAACTGTGATTTTGAAAATCACGACCCGCATTTTACCGAATTTCGTCTCATCACTCGCGAGGGTGAGACACGCTGGATTGGTCATGTGTGCCAACCCGTGTTTAGTAGTGAGGGACGCTGGCTCGGTAGCCGTGGCAGTAATAGAGATATTACGGACAGCAAAAAGGCCGAAGAAGCCTTAAAACAAGCCGTCGAATCGGCTGAGTCGGCCAATCGCGCCAAAAGTGAATTTCTCGCCAATATGAGCCATGAGATACGCACACCCATGAATGCCGTTATTGGTTTTAGTGAGTTATTAGCCTCACTTATCACCGATAAAAAGCAGAAGAGTTATCTGGAAGCCATTAAAACGGCCGGCCGAAGTCTGTTGACTTTGATTAATGATATACTGGATTTGTCCAAAATTGAGGCAGGGCGATTAGAAATTCAGTATGAAGCGGCCAATCCTTATAGTATTTTCAATGAGTTAAAACAGATTTTCGCCCTCAAGAACTCGGAGAAAAAACTCCAATTCATTGTAGATATTGATAAGGATTTACCGCCTGTACTGATACTGGATGAAGTCAGACTGCGACAGGTACTATTAAATCTTCTCGGTAATGCCGTCAAGTTTACCGAAAAGGGGTGCATTAAACTCAGCGCCCAACACACCCCGAGCAAATCTATCGAGGTGAATCAACACACCCCTAACTCCTCTATCGAGGTGAATCAACACACCGGGGTATGTGAGAAGAGTTATTTTTTATACAGCAAAGTCGATTTAATCATCTCTGTGGAAGATACCGGTATTGGTATTCCAGAAAACCAGCAGACGCTTATTTTTGAATCCTTTCGGCAAAAAGATGGTCAAAGTACCCGAAAATATGGCGGCACCGGACTGGGCTTAGCCATCAGCAAACGATTGGTAGAGATGATGAATGGTAAAATATCAGTCAAAAGTACCCTGGGTAAAGGGAGTCTTTTTGAAATCACGTTACAGAATGTCGATGTCTCTCCCACCGAAAGTGTCATAATACCTGATGAGTCATTTGATTTGAACAATATCTCCTTTGAAAAGGCCCGAGTGCTGGTTGTGGATGATATTGAATCCAATCGCACCCTGATCAAAGAATGGTTGTCTAAAGCCAATCTGGAAATTATAGAAGCCGAAGAGGGCCAACAGGCCCTACTATTGGCTTCAGAATATCGGCCTGATATTATTTTAATGGATATTAGAATGCCGGTGATGGATGGCTATGAGGCCACCAAACAATTGAAAGAAAATCCAACTACCTTTAAAATACCAATTGTTGCCTTAACCGCCTCTGTCAAAATGGGCGATAAATCAAAGATGAAAGCGCAGTATGGCTTTGACGGCTATTTGTCTAAACCCGTTAAGATGTGTGATCTCTTTGCAGAATTATCGCATTATTTATCGCACAAGACGGCGCTGAGAACTGAAAACGCTGCGCCGGTTGATACCTTGATCGCTCTAAACCCTGAAAAGATTGCGAGACTTCCTGAATTGATAGAGACACTGGAAAAGGAAATGATGCCCATGTTGAAAAAAATCAGCGGGGTTTTGGAAATGGGTGCGATTGAAAATTTCGCCAAGCAAGTAGGCGAACTAGGAACAGAGTATAATGTGCCTAGTTTAGTCTATTATGCTGATAATTTGTCTGAATTTTCCCATAATTTTGACATTGCCAATATTGAAGGGGCCTTAAAGAAATTTCCTGAAATAGTGGAAAACCTCCGAGTTTGCCCAACTCCATACAAAGTAAGCATAAATGCGAATTAAGGCTTGAATTAATTATTATGAAATCAAGGTTCTACATTTTTAATTTTTATATCGATATTCGTACCAAAAGGGCTTTAGCCCCAAAGGGGCGTGTTATTAAAGCCTGGGGCATCGCCCCAGGTTTCAATGGAAAATAAAAAATGATGAGCAATGACGAAAAATCACTAATATTGATGGTAGATGACAATCAGCAGAACCTTCAGGTGTTAGGAAACCTGTTGAAGGAAAATGGATATAAACCAGTCGCTGCCCAAAATGGTACCAATGCGCTTGAGTTCGCACAATCGAGTCCGCCGGAACTGATTCTGCTAGATATCCTGATGCCTGAAATGGATGGAATAGAAACCTGCCGGCGATTAAAAGAACTGGAACTCACAAAAAATATTCCGGTCATATTTATTACCGCTCTATCAGACACAAAGGACAAATTAAAGGCCTTTCAGGCGGGCGGTGTTGATTATGTCACCAAACCTTTTGTACAAGAAGAGGTTCTTGCCAGAATAAACGTCCATCTCAAATTAAAAAAGGCCCTGGAAGAATTAGAAAAAATGTCGGTAACGGACGACATGACTGGCGTGTTTAATCGAAAATTTGCGTATGAAATTTTAGCCAAACAAATTGAAATGGCTAAAAGAGAACGTTCCCGTTTTGTGGTTTGTTATATCGACATAGATTGCTTAAAAACAATAAATGACACTTATGGGCATGCCGAGGGCGATATATTGATTAACACGGTTGTCAATTCGATCAAACGTGTTATTAGGGCTTCAGATTATATCTTTCGGATGGGGGGTGATGAATTTTTAATCATTTTTCCAAAAGCCAAATTGACAGATTCTGATATCCTGATTGAACGACTTAGGAAACAATTGAATCACCAAAATATTCATGGCCTTTCCGTTGATTTCAGTTTCGGATTTTCTGAATTTAACGCGGAGGATAACCTATCGCCCGATGATTTGATAAAGATGGCTGATTCCAAGATGTATAAAGCCAAAATACGCAAAAAAACGAAATTGCAATAACTACAAGGATTAGCTCCGCTGAACTCCGTTTCGTTAATCGATACGGATGACAATACCTAGTCCTCCTTATCAATTCAATATTTTAATCCGTTATTATAAGGAATCCTTGTAGTTGCTTTTTAATCCGTTATTATAAGGAATCCTTGTAGTTGCTTTTTATAAGGAATCCTTGTAGTTATCCGTTATAATAACCACCCCTTGTAGCTATTGCTTTAAATCCAATCACCAAAATGAAAATCCAAACCAAAATTTCCAGCATCGTTTTCACAGTCATTTTAATAACGTGTGCAGCCACCATCACCATCAGCGCCCTCGTTTCAAGAAATATGATTGAAACCGAAGTTTTCAATCATTTAGAAGATGTCGCAGCCTCAAGGGCGCACACGATTGAAACGCTGTTAAATGAAGAAATGGAACTTGTGAAAGTCCTCACCACAGATCAGGCTTTTGTAGAAGCCGTCACAACCCAAAACGTTGCGCCTGCCAATCAACGGATAAAAACCCTGATTTCAATTTCTGACTATATTTCCCGCGTGAGGGTTTTAGATAAACACGGTAACGTGGTTGCATCCAGTCATCAGCACCTTGGCATTGATACCGCAGGTAATGCCGAAATCTTCGCGCATGGCAAAGAGGGTGTTTATATCAGAGATATTCATACCTCTATGATGACAGACACAAAAGTGATCAGTATCTCCGCACCGATTTTGGTGGACGGTGAATTTGCCGGCATGGTGATTACCAATCTAGAAGCAGAAGAATTATATAAAATCACCACCAATAGCACCGGCTTAGGAAAAACAGGAGAAATCTATCTCATCAACAAAGAGGGCTATATGAGAACGCCCTCACGGTTTGTTAATGATACCTTCTTGGAACTGAAAGTGGATTCTCCCGAAGTCCGAGAATGGCTTGAACTCTCTGAAGCTGAAGAAGAAACTGAACACGCCGAAATAGATAATTATGAAAATTATCGCGGCAAAAGGGTTATTGGAACTCATCGTACCATTGAAGGCCTAGACTGGTGCTTGCTTGCAGAAATTGAGGCAAAAGAAGCCTTCGCGCCAGTGAACCGACTCATCCAGCTTATGATGTTGTTTTTCATCGTATTATTGGGAGTGGCTATCATACTGACCATTTTAATCACTGAAACAATCACACGTCCGATTGTCAGATTACATAGACGTACCCAAGAAATAAAACAAGGCAATTGGGATTATCAAGTCGCTATAGAGACAAATGATGAAATCGGGCAATTATCAAAAGCGTTTTACAGCATGACAGCGCATTTGAAAAAGTCCCAAGAAGCGTTAGAAGCCCATCGTGATGAACTTGAGAACAAGGTTACCGCGAGAACGGCTGAATTAGCTCAACATATTGAAGCCCTCAACCAGCAAAAAACCGCGGCCCAGAACCTAGCGCTGGATTTAGAAAAAACCAATGAGCGGCTCACATCAGAAATTGAAGAACGCAAACAAGCCGAAGAACAAGCGCGTCTGAGTGAAGAGCAGTTTCGCAAACTGTTTGAAGAAGCACCGCTTGGGATAGTTATGATGGGGCCGGATCGTCGCTTCTTCAAAGTCAATAAGGCCTTTTGCCGAATGTTGGGCTATACAGAACAAGAATTGGTTGGGCTTACAATCGCCGATCTCACCTCTCCTGATGACATCCCAAAAAGTCAAGAGATGATGAAGCAATTGTTCAAGGGTGAAATATCGTCTTTCCGAATAGAGAAACGATACCTAAAACAAGATGGACAGTTGGTTTGGGGAAATGTCACGGTTTCTTGTTTTAATGATGAAAACGGCGTTCCTCTTTATTTTCTTGCCATGATTGAAGACATCACCGAGCGCAAACAGGCGGAAGAACAACTCCGTCAACTCTCTGTCGCCGTTGAACAAAGCCCAAGCACCGTTCTTATTACCGACACCCAGGGCAAGATTGAATATGTCAATCCTAAGTTTACCCAGATTACCGGTTATACAACTGAAGAAGCTATCGGACAAACGCCCCGCCTTCTAAACTCGAGTAAGCACCCGCTTAAATTTTATCAAGCGTTATGGAATACCATTCAATCTGGCAAAGAATGGCGAACAAAGTTTCACAACAAAAGAAAGGATGGAACACTCTATTGGGAATCTGCACTGATTTATCCCATCAGAGATGAAGACAATCAAATTACCCACTTCATCAAGCTTGGAGCCGATATCACTGAACAGAAGCAAGCAGAAGAAGCGTTGCGAAAAAGTGAGGCGATGCTGGCACGCGCCCAAAAAAGCGCGCATCTGGGTACTTGGGAATGGGAAATAAACAGTGAACAACAAATATGGTCTGACGAAAATTACCGTATCTTGGGGTACGAGCCACGCGCCGTTGAACCCTCTTTTCAAAACTTTATGGACAGAGTCCATTCCGATGATAAAGAGCGTATTACAAACGCTACAAAGGCATTACTAGCGGGAGAACCGTACCAAGAAATTAACTATTTTCGCATCATTCGGCCTGATGGTACTAAACATATCCTACAATCACAGATTCGGTGTGACTTTGACGAAGCCGGTCGGCCTATTAGACTGACCGGCACCGCGCTTGACATCACCGAACTCAAGCAAACCGAAGAAAAATTGCGTGAAAGCGAAACACGGATTCGCACGATTGTTGATAACGTGGTGGACGGTATTATCACCATTGATGAACACGGCATCATTGAATCATTCAACCCGGCGGCCATGACCATTTTTGGCTATGAGGCTGACGAAGTGATTGGGAAAAACGTCAATATGCTGATGCCAGAGCCTTACCACAGTGAGCATGACAGCTACATTCAAAACTACAAAGCCACCGGCTTCGCTAAAATCATTGGAATTGGCCGAGAAGTAGAGGCACAGCACAAGGAGGGTTCCATTTTTCCACTTGATTTAGCCATCAGCGAAATGTGGGTGAGTAATCAACGCCTGTTCGTGGGCATTGTCCGTAATATCACTGAACGCAAACAGGCCGAACTCCGCCTTAAAGAAAGTGAGGAAAAGTTTCGTCAACTGGCTGAAAATATTGAACACGTTCTTTGGCTGCGGACGTATGATCAAATGCTTTACATCAACCCCGCCTACGAAACGGTTTTTGGTCGCAAATGCGAAGAGATTTACCAAAATACGAATCAGTTTATCGAAGCCATTATTCCCGAAGATCGAGAAAGGATCATCAACGCCTTTAAAGATGAATACATCAAGGGAATAAACTTTAATCATGAATATCGCATCAAAAGACCGGATGGTGAAATCCGCTGGATTTGGGCACGCACTTTCGTGTTTAAGGTAGAAGGAGCCCAAGAACTGCGAACGGTTGGTATTGCCCAAGACATCACTCAAATAAAACTCACCGAAATGGCATTGAAAGAAGCCAAAGAGGCCGCAGAATCGGCCAACCGCGCTAAAAGCGAATTTCTGGCTAACATGAGCCATGAAATCCGCACACCTATGAATGCCGTCATTGGTTTCAGTGAATTATTATGCTCACTGATAACGGATAAAAAACACAAAGGTTATCTGGACTCTATTCAAACGGCCGGCAAAAGTCTGTTGACTTTGATTAACGATATCCTTGACTTGTCCAAGATTGAAGCCGGACGGCTAGATATTCAATATGAAACCGTCAATCCTTATAGCCTCTTCAATGAATTAAAACAGATTTTTGCCGTTAAAATCGCCGAAAAAAACCTAGAATTCATTGTCGATATTGATAACGCGTTACCGCCAGCATTGATACTGGACGAAGTGCGGTTGCGGCAAGTGTTGCTAAATCTGATTGGTAACGCCATCAAGTTTACCGACAAGGGCTACATCAAACTGAGCGTCAAAATCCAAATTCCCCCAACTCCCGTTGAAAAAGGGAGGCTGGGGAGGATTTCTCTCTCGGTGGAAGATACAGGCATCGGTATTCCTTCCGAGCAACAAGAAATGATTTTTGAGTCCTTCCGTCAACAGGATGGTCAAAGTACCCGAAAATATGGTGGCACCGGACTGGGATTAGCCATTACTAAACGGCTGGTAGAAATGATGAATGGGCAAATTTCGGTTAAAAGTACCGTCGGTAAAGGGAGCGTTTTTGAAATCATCTTACGAGATGTCGAGGTGTCTTCCACAGAATCGGTCAATACACAGGAAGAACCCTTTGATTTTAAAACGATTTCATTTGAAAAGGCCCAAGTACTCGTTGTAGATGATATTGAATCTAACCGCCGTCTCATCAAAGAATACTTGTCTCAAGTCAATCTGGACGTGATAGAAGCCGAAGATGGGCAAAAATCTCTGCTTTTTGCCAAAGAATATCATCCTGATCTGATTATAATGGATTTGAAAATGCCAGTGATGGATGGCTATGAAGCCACCCAACAATTGAAACAGGATCCAACTACCTTGGATATACCGATTATCGCTTTAACGGCCTCTGTCACGGTGGAAGAAAAAGCCAAAGCGCACCGTTTTGAGGGCCATTTATCCAAACCGGTTAATACGCAGGCTCTCTTTAACGAACTCTCTCGCTATTTAAAGCATACCGAAAAGCCGGCCGAGTCTGTCACACAAGCAGCAACTGACACGGTAGAAACGCCAACCCTAGAAAATATTATTGATCTTCCCGTCTTGCGCCAAAGCTTGGAAGAGAAAATGTTGCCAGTGTGGCAAGAACTCAACGAGATGATGGAAATTGATGCCATTGATGCATTTGCCAAGCAGTTGCTCAACTTAGGGAAAAAGCATCAAGCCGCACATTTAATTCATTATGCGGAAAAATTGCATGAATTGGCAGACGAGTTTGACATAGACGGGGTTGAACGAACATTAGCGGCATTTCCTGAGATTGTGGAAGGAATGAATACAACAAAATGACTTGGGTAGGGGCAATCCCACGTGCAAAGCCCGTTCGGTTCCGGCAAAATACCTGATGTGAGGCAAAAGGGGCGCATTTCTATTTTCCCGCTTGACTAGAACCAACGCCCTCAACCCCGAAGGGGTTGAATATGAAACGTAGTAACGAGCGGAGCGAGATAATAGCCCCAGGTAAAACCTCAATGCCATTAAGTTAAGGAAAATGTGTTATAGTTATTAACTTTCAAACAGTAGGTAAAATTAAATTATGGAAAAACAAACATTGGCTGGCGAAAATGACAAAGCCGCCCGATCAATTTCAATTATTCGCGAGTTGCTAAATGATGAGTCATTTAAAGATGAACATCGCACATTTTACAATTTTTTTACCAGAAAGTACAAATTAGACTTTGTAGCAGTCATTTTGATAATTTTACAAAAAAGCATCAAACCGTTACAGCTTGTTTTAAATGAGTTTTTTAAAAAGCTGGACAATGGCATTTTGGTCACAAAAAGTGCGTTTACTCAAGCACGTCGTCATTTAAAGCCAGAAGCGTTCGTCACGTTAAATCAAAAAGCAGTGCTTGATGTTCTTTATGCCTCGAATCGTTTTGAAAACGCTTGGGGTTTTCGTTTACTGGCTATTGATGGCTCCAAAATCCATTTGCCCAATGTGCCAGAAATCAACGACGAATTTGGTACCATAAATTTTACTAATGGTAAGAATAATAAGATAATCGGACAACATGGTTATGGGCTTATTTCGGTGATGTATGACGTTCTTAACAAGATTGTCATTTTAGCAGTTCTTGCGCCCGCCAAGGCTTATGAGGTTGATTTGGCTTTGGAACACATCAAGCATACACTTTCTGGGC
>Ga0190344_1000623_pt1 | contig 15944 bp, 15 predicted proteins | sample 48721323_MG_FD_161662 | JGI IMG/M metagenome (GOLD analysis project Ga0190344, IMG submission 161662) | Hydrothermal vent microbial mat bacterial communities from Southern Trench, Guaymas Basin, Mexico - 4872-13-2-3_MG | ecosystem: Environmental > Aquatic > Marine > Hydrothermal vents >... | reverse complement strand
CTGCAGTACTGAATCCCGGTTCAAAAATCAATTGTATTGCATCTGTATCGGACATGCCTTTTATCTGTGCTTCAGTTGCAATTTTCTTTTCTAATGCCTTTTTCTTTACTTTTTCAATATCAATACCGCCTCCGTCATCTTTTATCATAATAATAATATGATTGCCTTCCTGAGATGCTGATAATTCTATTTTTCCTGTTCTTGGTTTCCCTCTCTTCTGCCTTACTTCAGGAGATTCGATTCCATGATCAATTGCATTTCTCATCAGATGAACAAGAGGATCTCCTATCAGGTCAATAACAGTTTTATCAAGTTCTGTCTCACCGCCGGTAATTACCAGCTCCACTTTTTTCTTTTTATCTCTCGCAATATCTCTTATGAGTCTTGGATACTTTTTAAACAACCTGTCTATTGGTACCATCCTCATTTTGAGTACTGATAATTGAAGTTCGCCTGTGATAAAATTTATTTTTTCTGTGGTTTCTGCCATTTTTTCTTCATATTCCTGCCAATCCTGCTTTATCCTGAACTCCCTGCTTACCTGCAGTAATCTGTTCCTTTCAAGAACCAGTTCTCCCACAAGGTTCATCAGATCATCAAGCCGTTCAACATCAACTCTGATTGTTGAACTTTCGGTATTTTTAAATCTGTCCCCTCTGTCTCTTTTTACCTCTTTATTCTTAGGGACCTTTAAATCGTCCTGCTCGCTTTTTATCTGTTTTTCGTCTGTCTGTTTCTCAGATCCTTCATCTATCACTTCTGAAGATTCTTCTGTTTTCTCCGAAACCTCTCCGCTTTTAATTTTATTCAAATCTGATAAAACTTTTGTCAGATCTATTTTTTTTATATCATTGTCTCGTATTTGGTCAACAAGTATTTTAAGTTTATCAGTTGAATCAAGTAGAGTATCCATCACTTCAGATGTAACCTTCCTTTCTCCGTCTCTGAGCAGACTTAAAACATCTTCAGCTGCATGCCCCAGTTCAACAAGCTGATCAAAACCAAGAAAACTTGAAGTACCCTTAATTGTATGAAAAGCTCTGAAAATTCTGTTTATAAGCTCATTGTCTTCAGAATTTGATTCAAGGCTCACAAGGTCATTATCCAAATTATCCAGCAGCTCGTTTGTTTCGTTTAAAAATTCCTTAATAAGTTCTGCATCCTGCGCCATTGATCCCATTTTACATCCCTCATATCTTTTAATTACAATACCCGATTATTCATCCAGCAGACTTTTTATCTTTTCAAATGAAAACGGTTTTGCAAGAACTTCATCAATCTGCACCGGATTATTCACATTTTTAACATTTACCGCATGTTCTCCCATTCCGGTCACAAGAACTATTCGCTGATCCGGGCGGATTTTTTTCATTTCTCTTGCTATCTCAAAGCCGTTTTTACCTGGCATTAGCACATCAAGCATAACAAGGTCAAAAACATCCGTTTCAAACATCTCCATTGCTTTTTCACCTGTGTGCGCAACTTCTGCACTGCATCCAAGTCTTTTGAGAATCCGTTCCAAAACATCAAGAACAACTTTTTCATCATCCACTATAAGAACTCGTTTCATTTTACCCCCTCTGAGGCATTTTTATTATCAGGCTTTTCTGCCGCACCGTTCATATTTGCTATCTTTACTTTATTATCATTCAAATCGTCAGTTATTGAAATAATTGAATCAACTCCATATACACTGATAAATTTATCAGTTACCTGCCTCATTGTTTCCACTACAAAAAACAGATGAATACTGTCCAGGAATTTTTCTGCATCTTCACTTAAGCTGTTCTGCCTTAGCTCCTGCCAGCTGTATATGAATAGTTTTATATCCTGAAAAGCTACAGCTATGTCAAATATTGTTTCACTGTTCTCTTTATGCTTACGCAGGATTTCCTTTATTAAATTAGAAAAGGATGAAAAATGGAATGACTCGGAATAACCCAACAACCGGAATTGGCTGTCAATAATCTTTGTCCAAATATCAAGAGTACTGAAGATATAAATAGGCCTTCCTATTTCAGGAGTATTACCTGTTTTCCCTGCAGGCACGCCGGATTCACTTGCTTCTCTCTTTCTTCTTGCCATCCTCTCCTGAAATTTCATGGCTCTTCGCTCTCTGCTGATATCAGCCAGATTTTTTGTTGAACTTCCTGTTATCTCAGGAGTTGAATTTGTGTTATTACCTGCAGCACCTACACTGGCCACAGCTGCAGCTTCATCACCTCCCAGATACTTTGCCATTTTGGACAAAATTTCAGGGTCAAGTTCTTTTCTTAGTTCTTCTAATCTCTTCTTTTTTTCTTCATCCATTTTCATCTCTGCTTGTTATTGCTGTAATGCTGCTGTATTATATCCAACAGGATATCTGCTGAATTTAACTTACAGGGCAAATCGATTAATCAGATTGTTTATTTTTTCAGCCTGATTCCTCAACTCCTCTGCAGCAATTGACATCTGTTCCGCTCCTGTTGCAGATTCTCTTGTAACCTGACTTATTGAATCCATATTCTTGGATATCTCTTCTGCTCCTGAACTCATCTCTTCGGTTGCTGCTGCAATCTGTGTCATCATATCCATCATTGTATTCACCGCACCTGCAATGTCCTCAAGTACATGTTCAGTTTTTAATGCAGCATCTACACTTTCCACAACTTTTTTCTGAGCCTCCTCCATAGAGCGGGATGTTTCTTCAGTATCATTCTGTATGGCATGAATAGTTTCTGCAATTTCCTGCGTAGCTTTAGTTGTACGTTCCGCCAGTTTTCTTACTTCGTCTGCCACAACAGCAAAGCCTCTGCCCTGCCCGCCTGCTCTTGCTGCCTCAATTGCAGCATTTAAAGCAAGAAGATTTGTCTGATCAGCTATATCATTAATTACTTCAATTACTTCCCCTATCTGGCCTGCTCTGCCTGCCAAAGAATTTACTGAACTGACTGCCTTTTCTGTAACAGACGCAACTGCTTCAGCTCCTTCTTTAGCATCACGAACAGCTGTCTTTCCTTCTGAGGCTTTATCATTTGCTTTTGTAGCAAGATTTGAAGCATGAGTCACATTTTTAGCATTCTCTACAATAGACGCTGTCATTTCCTGAACACTCGCTGCAATTTCACTTGACTGAGAGGTTTGTTCTTCAACACCTGTTGCCAGTTGTGCAGAAGTGGCGCTTATCTCGTTTGAAGCTGCAACAAAATCACGAACACTTCCTTTGATTTGAGACATAATACTGTGAAGTTTGTCCATAAACTCATTAAAGCTGTTAACGAGCCTACCGACTTCATCATCTCCACCGCCTTCAAGACGCTGAGTAAGGTCGCCTCCTTTTGTAGCAATAATGGACAGCTTTTGGTAGAGCTTTTCAATTATTTTTAATGTAGAATTAACCAGAAACCAGATTACAACACCAACAAGAAGTACAGCTGCTGTCCCTAGCAGGAAAACTATTGTCTTTAAGTGCTTTAAATTAGACAGCAAAGCTTCTTCAATACTATCTGTCATAGAAACAATCCAGCCGGTCTGCCTGTTTGTTCTGAAATACTGTATCTTTTTTACTCCCTTAAAAACATATTGCTGCTTCCCGTTTTTTATCTGTAACATCTCAGGACCAAAATCAAAATCTTTCAGATTTTTATTAAATATCAGTTTTTTATCAGGATGAGCAATAATTACTCCGTCTGCATCTGCCATATATGCATAACCATTCTCACCTGATTTTATCATATCAATATACTCCTTTGAAAAATTATTCAATTCAACAGGAGTGCCAAGGATTCCAATTACTAATCCGTCTTTTTTAATCGGTACAGTAAGAAGAACTACCGGCCTCCCTGAAGCAGGAGATTTGTTCACCCCACTAAGCCACACTTGTCCTGAACCGGATTTTTGGGCATTGGTCTTGTACGGAGGTAAGGTCATTAAATCAATACCTTCAGCATTCTCCTTATCAACTGCTGCAAGAAAAATCTTGCCTTCAGGGTCAGCTATAAAAATATTCTCATAAATATCTTTTACATTAAAAGCATCAGATAAGAACCTTCTTGCATTCTCAATGTCCTGCCCTGAACATGCTTTTTTTACGACATCTGCATTTGAAATAATAACTGCATCATCCTTTACCTGAGTAATCCAGTTATCCAGTTCTTTATCAACAAACCGTATAAAATTTTCCGCCTGCTCATCATGGAGATTAATTACAACTTTTGAGGCAATTTTATAAAATACCCCATTAATTATAACTATTACAATAATGATCAGGGGTATAATCCCAAGTAATAGTTTTTCTTTAAGTCCGATTTCCCGTTTCATACCGACTCCTAACTGTTACTCCTTTAAAATAAACTTTCCAACAAGCTGTCTCAGCTCTTCTGTTGTAACAGACAACTGTTCCGCTGTTGATGCCATTTGTTCAATTCCTTCTGTTGATTCCCGTGTTACCGAATTTATTTTATCAACATTATTTGCAATTTCCTTTGCACCCACACTCATCTCCTCCGTTGCAGTAGCAATCTGATTTACCATATCCATCGCCTCAGTTACGGCTTTCATAATGTCACTTAAAATTTGATCGGTTTTTTCAGTAGATTCCTTACCTTTTTTTACAGCTTCAAGAGAGTCCAATGTAGAAGCTGAGGCTTCCTTAGTATCCTCTTGAATTGCTCTTATTGTCTCTTCAATCTGTGCTGTTGCTTTGGTTGTCCGCTCTGCAAGTTTTCTTACTTCATCGGCCACAACTGCAAAGCCCCTTCCCTGTTCTCCGGCTCTTGCCGCCTCTATTGCTGCATTTAAAGCAAGAAGATTTGTCTGATCAGCAATATCATTAATCACTTCTATTATATCACCGATTTGACCAGCTCTGCCGGATAAAGAATCAACTATACTGTCTGTTCTGTGCGCAGATTGAACAATATTTTCAATACCTTCCTTAACTTCAGTCATTGCCTGACTGCCTTCAATTGCCTTTTGTTTTGCAGCTTTTGACACTTCTGCTGTTTTGCTTGCATTCTTGGAATTTTCAAGAATTGCTGCTGTCATCTCCTGCACGCTGGCTGCAACTTCACTTGTCTGATTTCTCTGTTCTTCCGCTCCTGTTGCTATAATTGAGGCAGCTGTTTTAATCTCATTGGTTCCTGCAGCCACACTTTCCGTATTTTCCTTAACCTGTTTTACAATAGAATGGATAGTATCAATAAAAATATCAAACTCTTTTGTAAGCGCTCCTATTTCATCATCTCTGTCAATCTCTAACCTCTTTGTGAGATCTCCCTCTCCTCTGGAAATAACCTGAAGAATTGAATTAACCTGCTGTATAGGCTTTATTATTACATTTGACAAATACAAACCAAACAGAAGCCCTAGTCCGATAATTACAAAGCTTACAATCAAAGCCGCGAACCTGTTCTGTTTTATATCCCTCTGAATATCCTCTATGGAAAAAGCCATTTTAAGGCTGCCCAGGTTCTGCCCGTCCTGAACAATAGCCTTTTCTACCCTGACTATATTTTTTTTATCATTCCATTTTTTACCAGCGCTGAAACTTTTTCCGTTCTCTGATAAGAATCTGGTACCGGATACGGATGTAACTTCCATAGAAACAAGGTCTTCCCTGTTTTTAACTCCAACTACAGCGCTGTTTATCAAATCCGTATCTTCAAATTGAACGCCTGTAACCAGACTATGGCTTAAAACATCTGCAAGTCTGTCCAATTCATCACATCTTGACTGAAGAGCCTGCTTGCTCTGCTGAGCAGGAAAATATATATAAACAAAAATCCCCACTACAACTCCAAGAGATACAAGTATACTTATTATTTTTGCTTTAAGGCTTAATTTCATATTTGAAAAAGTCATTTAATAACCTCCTTTTATCAACATTTTCTGAAAATCATTCAATTACCTGAGTCACGCCTACCAACTGCATTCTCTCCTGCATGACGTTATTTTGAAGGTTAGCATACTGCTTAAAATTAACAACTATCTTCAGTTTATTGTCTTCCCCTCTTAACAAGCCCAAAAACGCACCAAGATCTGAATATAACTGAGAGGAAGACACAACCGTAATATTTTTTTCTATGCATTTTTTCAGAACATATGCAGCACTTGACTTGCTGGTAAGAACGTCTGAAGTATATACAACCAGTACACTGCCACCAGAAAGCTGTCTGATATTTTTGCCCAGTTCTATCGGTGAGGATATAGGATATATTTTAACTTTTAGTTGATTCTGCAGAGCAGCTCTGTTTAGTGATACTCTTTCCTTGTCAATTATTTCCGGATCCATAAAAATTGATACTGATTTTGTTTCAGGTAGTAATTTCTTAATTACATAAAAAAACTGGGAAGGACTGGCATCCTGTGAAAAAACCGTTATATGGGTTAAAATGACCAGTAATAAGCTTATTAAGAACAATTTCTTAAATTTCATAATAAAACTCCTCTTTCTTTTAATTACTCTCTTTTATCCCTTATACATCAACTTCCGCAAACTTATCCACCTGTTCACTTGTAAAAACTTTATCAATATCAAGAAGAACTATTAATCTGTCACTCAATTTGCCAACACCACTTATGTAATCAGTACCAATATTAGTAGCAAAATTTGGCGGAGGCTCAATAGTTCCTGATTCAAGCCTTATAACCTCTGTAACTGAATCAACAAGAATTCCGATTACCCTGTCCTGAAGTTCCAGTACAATAATTCTACTATCTCTGTCAACAGGTTTATCATTAAAACCAAATCTTGTTCTCATGTTAATTACAGGTATTACTTTGCCCCTTAAATTGATAACTCCAAGTATAAATTCAGGAGTTCTCGGTACTCTTGTAATCTCGCTTACTCTGTTTATCTCCTGAACTTTCTGAATCTCCAGACCAAACTCTTCGTTTTCAATTTTAAAACCTACCAGTTGGATAATCTGGTCAGTCTCTGCTGCTACAGCCTTTGCTTTCTGCAAATCATTATCAATTTTCTTTACCTCTGCCGGCCTTTCCGCTGCAGGTTTTGGAGCCGCAGGTTTCTCCTGTTTAACCTCTTTAACAGATTTGGGTACGACCTCTTCTTTTTTTAAAGCAATTTTCTCCTTTTTTGTATCCTTTTTCTGCTGAACCGGTTTTTCACGTGACTTAATTTCGACATTTTTGCTTTTCCCCTTTTTTGTTTCCGGAGCAGATTTCCTGTCCGGCACATCAGAACCTTTGAGAGTCTTTACAGTAGGCACATAACTATCGCCTGCATCATCAGCGCTGAAAGATTGGAGTTTTTTGCGAGCCATTCTTTTATCTCCGTATTTAAATTCTCAATAAAAATTCCTCTGTAATTTTTGTAAAATCTTTTGCTCCGTGAGAATCAGGTGCATGCTCAAATATAGTTTTATGCTGGCTGGGAGCTTCTTCGATTGCAATATTCTTCCTTATAACAGTATCAAAAACTAATTTTCCCCATTTATCCCTCACAGCTGCTTCCACCATTCTTGCCATTTTGGTTCTCTTGTCGTACATATTTAAAATGATCCCTATAAGAGAAATTTCAGAAAATTGGTTGATTTCCACAGCTTTATTTAATATCTGGTGAGCTCCTGTAATTGAATAAAAACTCATGGAAACAGGTATTAGCAAATAATCACAGAAATAGAGAGCCATTGTATTTACAAGTGTAATAGTTGGTGACAAATCACAGAAAACATAATCATAACCTGACAGGTCTTTCAAACGTTCTTTTAAAACCGCCTCTCTGAAAGTTTTACCTGACAGAGCCATTTCTGCATCAGCAAGATTCTGTTTTCCGGAATTTATCAGATCCAGATTCTGACGCACATTAACAACATCAACTTCATTGTCAAGTAAAAGATCCCGCAGCGTTCTTTCGGTTTTCACGTTAAACTGATTCTGCAGATTTCCCTGAGCATCGCAATCAATCATAAGGACATTTTTACCCACAGAAGCAAGACCTGCTGATAAATTCGTTACAAGTGTTGTCTTTCCGACACCGCCTTTACTTGTGGCTACTGCAATACGTTTCAGAACAACCTCCATTCTATAATTTTCACATTACAAAATATTCTGATATAATTAGAGCAATCCATATGCCACCATCCAGTAATCACAGATTCGACAATAATTTATCTTGGCTTCATATATCCCTTATTATCAACAACTTAACTATCTTACTAATAACATATGTTTAACCATATCAAGCTATTTAAAAATCAAGGGATTACAGCATGTATAAAATAACTATTCAATGGTAAATTTTCCCTACTTGCTGAAAATTGATAATATTTGTTCAGGGTTGCATAAAATGAGGGGATGCATTTGAAATAAACTTTATGTAAAACTAATATCTTTTTATTGCCTCTCCACATCGGGGTGCCTCCCTGCAAATTAAAAATCCCTTGAAAATTTTTCCTCTGTCTCTACCCCTTGGAAAAGCAAAAAGAGCTATCCAAGAACCTCTGCAATTTTTTCACTGATGATTTCCGGAGTGAAAGGCTTAACAACATAATTTGCAGCACCTACTTTTAAAGCATCTAATACACTCTGTTTTTCCGCCTGAGTTGTAACCATAATTACAGGAATATCCTTGGTCTTATCGTCTGCTTTTACCTGCTGAAGCAGGCTGAAACCATCCATATTCGGCATGTGCCAGTCTGCAAGAATAAGTCCTATACCCTGTTCCTTGGATAGTACGTCCAGTGCTTCCAGTCCGTCTGCCGCATGAACAACATCCTTATATCCTGCTTCATTTAGGCAATTTGTCAGAATTCTGCGCATTGTACTGGAATCATCAACAACAAGCACTTTCACAATTAACCCTCCTTAGTTTAGATATTTAGCAATTTTTCTATTACTTGTCTGACTATATCATTGTTATCATAATAATTATCTACAATCCTCTGCTGAACAAGTTTTATTTTATCCCAGTCAACAGCATTATCTTCACCGTCCTTGTTTTTTACAGGTGTAATCTGTGATTGGGAAATAGCCTCTGCTGTACCTTGATTAACTTTATCATTATCATAATAGCCTGTGATCATCCTGTTTATTGCAAGACCTATTTTCTCCTTACGAACTTCCGGCTCCGGAATTTTTTTTAATGCTTCTTTATACTCTGCAATCAGAGCATCCTTTTTCCGAAGTTCCTTAGCCTGGCTGGAAATCTCAACCTTATCACTTGCACTTGATTCCGAAGTTTTTTCTCCCTTTACAGGATTGACTGATTTCTTTTTTGCATCAAAATAGCTTTTTGATACCCGGTACAAACCGGATCCAGGTGTAATATTCTCTATACTCATAACTGCCACCCTTTTTCAGTGTCTATGCACTGATTGAAGTTCTCCGTACTTCGGGTTTTTTATCTCTGTAACCTCTGACTGCTCTTTTTCCATCAAGCAGATTACTCAACTTGATGCTGATTTCTCTGCCTTTTTTTTCAAGTTCATCTCTTGTGCCTGCATCTACCTTGACAATTGTCTTTGTTATATCTCTTAAAGAAGCAGCAAGAGAAACAACTTCTTCCCAATCAGGCGACTTATACTCCAAAAGACCGCTTTCGCTGAGAACTCTGAGCTGCTCATCAATCTCAACCATATGGTTAATAGTTTTGCCTCTCTCATTAAGTTTTTCTTCAGCCTGTTTTATTGCTCCTCTGTCAAGAAGCTGCTGAATTTCAAATGCACCGTATTTAACGGATTCTGCACATTCTAATTCTTCAAGCAGAAGTTTTTTAACTGTCTCTTTTGGTGTAGGCATTTTGACCGCCTTTTTTTAAATTTCAACATCAAGCAATAGTCCCATAACATCACTTATCTTTTCCATAAGCCGGACCATCTTTTCCGGCGGTATCTCTCTAATTACTTTATCGGTCTCTTTGTCAATAACTTTAATTATTGTTCTTCCTGTTGATTTATCTACCAAAAAAGAAAGGCTGGTATTGAAAACTGATGCTACTTTGTTCATACCTTCCGTAATTTCCTGAGCTGTTTTTTCGTCCATGTCCACAGCCTTAGCTACACTTCCCTGCACCTCTCTCGATTGAGCAGAAATCTCTTTTTCAGGTGCAATATTAGATGAAGCTACTGATTCTCCTATCAGTATGCTGTCTTTTACTTCATCTATGGGATGCAGTCCCTGTAATCCACTCATGAGGTTCACCTCCTAAATTTATTAAAGTCCAAACATTGAATTTATGTTACTCGTTAAAGTATTCATCAGATTAAGCTGACTGTTTGCAGTCAGCAGCATTTCCTGCAGTGCTGAGAACTGAGTTCTGTAATACTCTTCTTTGTTTGCAAGTCTCTCTTCGAGCCTGTCAATCCGCTTATCAATTCTGGTAATTTCATCATCAATTGAATCACTTCTGTCGTCAATTATGCCGTAGGATTCCGTAAAAGGCTCTATTAAATCCTGCAGTCTTGTGGCAACTCCATTTTCAGAATTAAAAAGATTTTCTATGACAGAGGGATCATCATTAATCCAGTCTGTAAATGTTGACGAGTCGGAAATTGATGCATGGAGGCTGTCATCAAGGGTTATTCCTATTTCCGACAAGTACGAAGGCTTGTCTGCATCAATTCCGTCAACCTGGCCCATTAAAATTGACAATATGCTGTTTTTTAATGACACAAAGACAGTTTCTCCTGCAAGGGGCCCTCTTGAATAAGTTGTAGTATCAATAGCTGTTTTTTGTTTAATGTAATCCATAAAATCATTGTACTTATCTAATAAAGTATTAACTTTTTCTCTTACCTGAGAATCATCTTTTTCTGCAAGAATTGTAACAGAAGTTGTACCGCTGTCAGTATAATCATCATTGGCTACTGTTACAGCTTTTAATGTGAATGAAATACCGTTAATTGTAAATGTATTTGACGATTTTGTTATTTCATCCGATGAGCTTGTAGAGTTAATTGTAAATTTTGCATCCTGCCCCAAAGTCTGGGTTACTCCGGAAAGTTTTAACGAATCGCTTAAAAATGAACCTGAAACATCTTCCCACTGGATCTCTTCGCTTCCTGTCTCGCTGGCTGTAAATACAATTTTATCAAGGGAATCATCATAAAATGCCGTTACTCCCGCATCAGAGTTGTTGATTCTGGAGATTACGTCATTTAAACTGTCACTGTCAGCATCCCAAGTTATTGTGGCTCCGTTAATTTTAAAACTGCCTGAATCGGATTCGGAAACTCCTGTATCAAAATTGATTTTATAAAGATAATCAGAAGCATTAAGCCCTGTCTGATTTGTGGAATATGTACCTGCTGTAATATTTGCTTCTGTAAGAAAACCATTTGTACCTGTTTCGGAAATTATAAGATTTGAAGAATCAGTGCTTTCTATTACAAATTTATCCCTGTCCGAATCATAATAAATATTTGCATTGGCAGAACTGTCATTAACAGCGTCCATAAAATCATCTACTGTGGAATAATCTGAAAGAGTAAAAGTCTCGCCGTTTATTGTCACTGTTCCGTCAGGTGTTGTATCAAAGCCAGCTTCATCCCACGCTTTTGTTGTATCAATATCATCATACCCGTCAACAACCTGAGATGAGCTTTTTACTGATGAGTGAGTATTTAAGTACCCTGTGCTTTTCATCGTTGTGGAAGTGGCAAGCTGCCTGACTCTGATATCATACTGACCTACAGCAGCATCATCACTTGCTGTTGCAGTAATATACGTGGTATCACTGGATGTTATTTTAACAGCATTGAATATTGAGCTGCTGGAAGTATCAGCCAGATCTTCTGCAGCACTAAACAAAGCGCTGAGCTTTGATTTTGTATCGGAAAATACTGCTTTCTGAACATTCAGATCAGACTTCTGGCCCTGCAGCCTTATCAGAGGCTGCCGTTCCAGAGCCATATACTGCTGAACCAGCTGCTCTATACTGCTTGTTGCAGAATTAACACTTGTTGCCATTTATTTCCTCTCTTCTCCATAAATCATGCAGCATTCCTGCTGATTGCTGTCTGCCATGTACTCCGAAGTTCTTTTAAAATATCCCTTGTTAATTCAAAATTCTCCTCATGTATTAACCGGAGGCAGTACTCGTACAACCGGAAAAGTGCCAAAGCAATGTCTTTACCCTGTTCAAAATCAAGACTATCAATAAGAAGTACAACTGCTTTGCGTGCAGTGACCTGATTTTTCTGATTGCAACTCTGAATTGCGGCATCAAATACATGCAGAACCTGTTTCTCCGGTGAGGAAAGCAGAATGTCCTGTTGTCTGTACGCATTTGCAGAATTTTGGGAAGCCAAATTAATTTGAGTCTCGGTAGATTGCACTTTTTCCTCCTTTTTTCTTTCCCTGGTAATCGTACATTTCTCCATCTGTCTTTTTTATCGGCATAATAATAAAAAACTTTAGCATATTTAAAAAAAAAGAGGGTGTTGCCATAAGGTACACCCTCTTTCCAGAGACGTATTTGACGTTAGATTTAACGTCCGAAGAGCGCAAGAACTGATTGTGGTGCCATATTTGCCTGAGCCAGCATTGACGTTGCAGTCTGCTGAAGTATCATCAGTTTTGTAGATTCCAACTGTTCCCAGGCCATATCAGCATCAACAATTCTGCTGTAGGACGCTTCGGTATTGGTTTTCGCAACAGTAAGTGATTCCTCCTGAAATGCCAGTCTGTTCACCTGTGATCCGATATAGCCCAATCCTTTTGATACATAGTCAATTGCAGTGTCTATTTTATCCATGTAATCCTGAGCACTGCTCTGGCTTCCTACTGTGTTTCCGCCCCGTGTATAGTCAACTGAGAAAAGAGCGGATCCGGCATTTGCCGTATCAATTGTACCAATATCAATTGAGATCCCGACTCCAAGATCAATTGCTGGTACATCGCCTGCTGATACGGCTTTTGTTAAAGTATTTCCGCTTGCTCCGCCGTCCGTACCGTCAGTATCAATAATAACATTTTCACCATTGCTGTCAAAAACCTGAATTGAGACAGTACCGCCTGTTGTGTAGTTCACTTCAACATTGTAGTGTCCGCTTTCCAGCTCGCTTATGCTTGTTGTGCTTGTAAAAGCACTTGCTGTTGCAAATGTAGCGTCCATATTTGTTGTTGAAAGTGCGCTTGCACTTACTACTGCCGAAGCAGTAGAAGATGCCTGTACGTCAAGATCAGAAGAAGTAAAACCAGAAATTCCGCTTACATTTCCCACAACGTTGAATGTCAGCTGATCAGCAGAAGAAGTCCCCACACCGATCTGGAAGTTGAGATTGCTGTCAGTAAGAAGTGAAGTCCCTGCCCATTTTGCTTGTGTAACTTCAGCATCAATCTGTGTGTTGAACTCTTCAAGCTCAGAAAGGATTGCAGTCCGCTCATCATCGCCGAGTGTACCGTTTGCAGCCTGCATTGCTTTGGATTTCATCTGGCTTAAGATATCCTGAATATTGTTCAGATGACCTTCTGCAACTGTCATCAGGTTCTTTGCAGATGCAATGTTATCCAAAGCTGTTCCCAGACCCTTTGCTTTTACATTAAGCTTTGAAGCAATTGTAAAACCAGCAGCATCATCTGCAGCAGAATTTATTCTTTTACCAGTTGCCAGACGAAGCTGATGAACACTCATTCTTGTGTTTACACTGTTAAGAGCGTTCAAAGCATTAAGAGCCTGAATGTTTGTGTTGATTCTTGTTAAACTTGCACTAGCCATAGCGCTTACCTCCTTGCATTTAGTGGGCATCCCTGCCCATACCTGAGTTTTAACTTTACTAGACGATCGTCTCTGCTCTTCAATAATAGTTATCGGACAGCATTTGGAATACTTTAATAAAAAAAATATTTTTCTGCAGGGTTCTGAAGATTTCTGTCTGGTATTCTCTCGCAACGCCCGCAACGAACGCGAAGAAAAAAGATGTTAGTGAATAGGATTGAGGCGTTTAGAATTTTTTTAACGTGAGATTATAAGATGTGCAATAATTGGAAATTCCCTGTTATGAAAATATTTACATGCACATTAAAATTTACATTCGTAATGAATTTATCGAACAACAAGCAGTAGGGGCAGGATGCATTCCTGCCCTTTTTTCCCAGTATCCGGAAATCATAATGCAAAAAGCGATAGAGCCCAACCATATGCACAGCATTTTGATTTTGAATGATGATACGGTTGTAGAGACGTTGCATGCAACGTCTCTACAGCAACCGGAACAATCACAACAAAAACAATCAAAAAACGAATTTATGGCATCAATTTTCCCGAAATCAAATTCGGTTTCATCAATCATGCGGTCATATAAATCCTCGGTTATTAGACATGCCAACTGTCTGGGATGGGATTTTGCGTGGCAGGTACGATTTTACGATTACTTTTGATGCATTCCCTACGGAATCATTCGGTATTGATGATGTTTATACAGAAAACGGTTGCGACCCTTCCCTTTATTCGTTTTGTAAACAATTTTTCCGGCAGGATCAGGAGTTACGAATTCGAAAGGATTCCTTCTAATCTTTCAAGGTTTGAGATTACCGAACTATTGCCCGGATCAATCTGCAGCGCAGCTTTATACCCGATTAAAGCAGCTTCATACTGCCCCAATTTAACATAGCATGTTGCAACATCTGCCAGAGTTTCTGCGTCTTCCGGAAAAAATTCAAGATACTTTCCAAGCACTTCTATGGCAGTACCATAATCCTGAGCTTTTATGCACAATGCTCCCAGTTTCTTAAAATAAACAGGCCTTGTGCATTTATTAATAAACTTTTCCGTAATATCATGAAACTTATTATTCTGCTTTTCCTGTAAAAACAGAAATGCAAGATGCAGCATTGCATTGCAGTTTTCTGTGTCAAAGGATAAAACTCTATTCCAGATAGTTTCGGCTTTTTCAGGATCTGATGATTCAAACAGGTGTGCATACAGGGAATTCAACTCAACAGAATCCGGATGTTTTTTAAGTCCTGCCTCAAGAATTTCCTGCTTTTCACCAAGGGGCAGCGTTTCGCTCAGACTGCTCCATTTTGAATAAAATGCAACACTTGGTTTTTTATTTTTATCAATTTCTTTCAGATAATTCAGAGCCTTTTCCTGCTGTCCCATATTAACAAGAGCTCTTGCATAAATAACATGATATTCATAATTATCAGGATTTATTTTTAAGGCATTTTCTGCTGATTTAAGAGCATCGTCAAATTGTGACAAAAATGTGTATGCATCTGAAAGACATGCCCACGCTCTGTGATCATAACTGTAGGTTTCAATAATCAATCCTTCATATTTCGGCTGTTTTCTCTTCTTCTCAAGAATCTTAAGAAACTTATTAAAAAGGCTTACTGCTTCTTTGTACTCTCCTTTTTTTAATTTTACATTTGCCAGTGCATAGGTTATATCAAGGTTTTCAGGAAATTCTTCAAGAATTTCATTGCACACGTTTTCCGCTCTGTCAAGTAAATCAAGGTTCAAAAGAGCAACAGAATAATCAAAAGATATCATCTGCCTGTTATTCTGATTCATTGTCTCTTTACAAAGACCGAATGCATTCTCTGCAGCTTTGAGCACATCTTCGTATCTTTTTTGCGCTGCAAGAATTCTCACATAATTCTGATGAGAAAATGCATTGTCTTTTTCCTTTTCTATCTGTTTTAAAAGCAGAGATTCGGTACGCTGGTATTTCTTCTTCATCTTTTCTTCTGAGAGATTGTATCCGTAATGATAAATCCTTATCTCGCTCCACGCACTTTCGCCTTCACAGATAAGCTGATTATGAACTATACCTTCGTATCTTGCCTTTCCTCTGCGGAACAGCCGCTGGAAATAATGCTTTGACCAGCCGTTCACAGAATCATTTAACAGAGCAACATAAACAGCGTCAAATTTATCCTGATTTACAGCCTTCTTTACAAGATGAATATCCTCTCTTTCCAGTTCCTCGTCAGCATCAAGCTGAAATATCCAGTCGCAGGTTGCAAACTGAAGCCCGTAATTTCTGGCCTCACTG
>Ga0190344_1000619_pt1 | contig 16042 bp, 16 predicted proteins | sample 48721323_MG_FD_161662 | JGI IMG/M metagenome (GOLD analysis project Ga0190344, IMG submission 161662) | Hydrothermal vent microbial mat bacterial communities from Southern Trench, Guaymas Basin, Mexico - 4872-13-2-3_MG | ecosystem: Environmental > Aquatic > Marine > Hydrothermal vents >... | reverse complement strand
CGATCCGGCCACGACTGCGGACCGGTAGAAACGCTGAAAGCGGAGTCATCGACCAGGGCGTGCCGTTGTCATGGCGTTGAATCCTCTTCTTGTCCGCAGGCCTCGACCAGCAGGGGCAGAAACGTCCCCAGGTCTTCCACCACGCCGATGTCGGCATGTTGGAAGATGGCGGCCCTGGGGTCCTTGTTGATGGCCACCACCAGGCCGGCGCCGGACATGCCCGCAATGTGCTGGGCGGCACCGGAGATGCCGCAGGCGATATACAAGGCCGGGGCCACGGTGGCGCCGGTGATGCCCACTTGGCGGCTGTAGGGCAGCCAGCCACGGTCGCAGACCGGGCGTGACCCGGCCACCTGGGCGCCGGCAATCCGCTCGGCCAGTTTGCGGACCAGCACCAGCCGGTCAGGTTCGCCGATGCCACTCCCGGCGGCCACGATCGCCCGGGCCTCACTCAACCCCGTATCCGCTTCGGGCGCCTGGATCCGCTTGAGGTGGCGGCGGCCCCCACGGGCGGCCTCGCTGCGTCGATGTTGGACTTTTGCCTGGCCGCCGGCTTTTTCAAAACGGCCGGCGAAGGCGCCGTCGGCCACGGTGACCGTTATCGTTTCAGCCGCCGTACGCACGGCGGCTCTGAACTTGCCGCCCCAGACGGCCCGTGTCAAGACGACCCCGTGGTCGTCTTGTTCCACGGCCTCCACACCGGTGATGCAGGCTGCCGACAGCCGGACGGCCAACTCGGCGGCCAGACGGCGGCCCAGGGTGGTATCTTCCATCAAGATCCAGGCCGGAATCTCCGAATTCAAAAAATCCGCCAAGGAGATGCCGGTGGCGCCATCGCCGGGATCGGTGAGGCCCACGATTTCCAGGGCTAAAACCGGCATCCCCAAATGCCGGGCCGTTTCCCCGGCCGCGGCCGCCGGATTCTTACCCGCCACCAAGGCGCGGATTGGCGCCGGGGCAAGAGCGGCGATGGCCCGGGCGCAGGCGGCGAGGTTTTCGGCGGCTGCCGGCAAGCGGCGGTCCCGGCTGATCAAGACGAGGTAAATCGGCGCGGCGTTCATGGGGCGCAAGGGGGCAAAAAGCCCCGTTGTCTAAAAAGATGAACCAGTTGGGCGGCCTTGTCGGCAGCGGTTCCCGGCAACATCCGCCCCTGCCGGGTGGGCGGTGGTGTCGTCATCGCGACGATCCTCTGGCGCGGGAAGTCGATGGGCATTGCGGCCAGCTTCAGGGTTTGGATGGCTTGGCGGCGGGCCTTCAGCAGGCCGGAGACCGAGGGGTAGCGGGGTGTCCAAGGGCCGCTCTGGATGGTGACCACCGCCGGCAGGGTGAGTTCGACGATGCTCCGTTCCCCGTGTTCCAGCTCTTCTTCCACCGTCAGGGCCGAACCGCCGGCCGCCCGTTCAAAAGCCATTGCCGTCGTGGCGCAGGGGCGGTCCAACAGCGCTGCCAGGATCGGCCCCACGGTCCCCTGCATCAGGTCTTCGCTCATCACGCCGGTCAGGACCAGGTCGCAGTCCCTGGCCGCCGGCGCCAGGGCCCCGGCCACGATGAACGGGTCGTCGACGTCGTCAGCCGCAATGATATGCAACGCATCGTCGGCACCCATGCCCAGAGCCCGGCGCAACGCCTCGGCTGCCCAGGGCGGGCCCACGGTGGCCACCCGGATCCGCCCGCCGACGCTTTCACGCAGTTGCAGGGCCGCTTCCAGGGCGCAAGCGTCGTAGCGGCTGATACGCCGCTCGGCCGGCCCCACAGGGGCCGGCCCGGTGCCGTCGGCCCTCGGGGCCAGCTCGGATTCAGGCGCCAAGATTTGTTTGATGCAGACGAGAATTTTCATGGACGATCCGTCATTCCTGCGGAAGCAAAAATCCATGTTCATCGGGGCGAGGCAGCGGAAGCCCGGCCGGAAACTCAAAAAAAGCAGCCCTTCAAAACAGGCGCCAGATGCCGGCACCATAGGCCAAGGGGAAGGGGGCTGTCAATAAAAAGCGAGCGTTCGCTCGCTTTTTTGTTGACAAATCCCTCCCCGCAAAGCTACAGGCTCAGTTGGTTTCGGCCGGCTGAATCTTACCGGGATTACAACTTGCCACGGATCGCATGATGACCGACATTTTTCTAATTCGCCACGCCCAGGCGTCCTTCGGCGAGGCCGACTATGATCGGCTCTCGGATCTCGGCCATCGCCAGGCCGCGTTGCTGGGAAGCTATTTGCGGCGCGCCGCTGCCTGCTTCGACGTGGTCTTCGCCGGTCCGCTGCGACGCCATGTCCAAACGGCCGAAGGCGTGCTGAAGGCCGCGGGAAGCGACGAGCCGTTGGAAATTGTCGATGCCTTCGCCGAGATCGACGTCGAAGCGGTTCTGACGGCCCGTCTTCCCGTCTTGCTGGCGGCCGAGCCGGACCTGGCCGCAGCCTACGCCCAGCGCTACAGCGATCCGCGCGCTTATCACCGGGTCGTGAGCCGGGCCATGCAGATCAGCATCGGTGAAAACGAGGCATCTGTACACACGGTGGCGGGGTTCAGCCAGCAGGTGCGCGACGGGCTGCGGCAGGTGGCGACCCGCTCCGCCGGTTGCCGGCGAGTGGCGGTTTTCACCTCCGGAGGTCCCATTGCCGTCAGTGTCCAGGCGGCCCTTTCCCTGTCGCCGGCGGTGGCGATTGAGCTCGGCTGGCAGGTCTACAACACGTCGGTATCGGTGATCGAAACCGACGGCAACGGGTTTTCCTTGAAAACCTTCAACGCCATCGGCCACCTGGAAATAGAAGCCGATCCGAACCTCAAAACCCTGTTCTAGGAGAGACCATGGATTTCGGCCTTTCGGAAAAGATGCAGGTCGTCCTGCCGCTTATCGACGAGTTCGTCGAAAACGAACTGATTCCCCTGGAGCCCGAATTTTTGCGCCGGCCCTTTACCGAGCTGTTGCCGGTGATCGAAGAAAAACGGCGCATGGTCAAGCAGATGGAGCTCTGGGCCCCCAACCACCCGGTGGCATACGGCGGCATGGGGCTGAGCCTGGTGGAGCACGGGCTGGTCTCCGAGGCCCTGGGCCGCAGCCCTCTGGGCCACTTCGTCTTCGGCTGCCATGCGCCGGACGCCGGCAACATCGAGATCCTCCACCTCCACGGCACGGCGGCCCAGAAGGAGAAGTATCTGAAGCCCCTGGTGGCCGGCGAGATCCGCTCCTGCTTTTCCATGACGGAAGTCGACCTGGCCGGCTCCAACCCGGTGCTCATGGACACCACCGCCGTACTGGAGAACGGCCAGTGGGTGATCAACGGTCAGAAGTGGTACACCACCGCCGCTGACGGATCGGCCTTTGCCATCGTCATGGCCAAGACCGACCCCGAGGCAAGCCCTTATCTGCAGGCCAGCATGATCATCGTGCCCACCGATACCCCCGGCTTCAACCTGGTGCGCAACATCCCGGTGATGGGCCACAGCGGCGAGGACTACTTCAGCCACGCCGAGATCCTCTACCAGGACTGCCGGGTGCCGGAGGAAAACCTCCTCGGCCCCCGGGGCCACGGGTTCGTCATTGCCCAGGAGCGGCTCGGCCCCGGCCGCATCCACCACTGCATGCGCTGGCTGGGGATCTGCCGGCGGGCCTTCGACCTCATGTGCCACCGGGCGCTGCACCGGCAGATCGGACCGGGCAAGACCCTGGCCCACAAGCAGCTCATCCAGGCCTGGATCGCCGAGTCGGCCGCCGAGATCGAGGCGGCGCGGCTCATGGTGCTCAACGCGGCCTGGAAGATGGACCGGGAAGGGGCCAAGGCGGCGCGGCGCGAGATTTCGCTGATCAAGTTCGTGGTGGCCAACACCATGCAGCGGGTGGTGGACCGGGCGCTGCAGGTCCACGGCGGGCTGGGGATGACCGACGACACGGTGCTGGCCTTCTTCTATCGCCACGAGCGGGCCGCCCGGATCTACGACGGGGCCGACGAGGTGCACAAGGTGTCGGCGGCGCGGCAGATTCTCAAGGGTTACGAAGGCCGGCGGGTGCGTTAACCCTTTTGCCGCAGCCTTTCCTGAAGGCCTATGGGTGCGATTGTTTCGATGACTTATCGCGACTTCAAGAAATCGGTCGACCAGGCCAAGAGCGACCTCTACCGCGAGACGCTGGCCCGCCACCCCGAGGCCGTCCGCGTCAAGAAGGAGGCCACGGCGGTGCGCAACCTGGAGCGGATCTTCGCCGCTGCCCTGAAGGTGGCCAACGAGAAGGGGTTTGCCGCCATGACCCTGCGCGATTTGAGCGCCGCCACCGGGATGAGCATGGGTGCCCTGTACGCCTATTTCAGCAGCAAGGAGGAGTTGCTGGCCATGCTCCAGGAGCAGCACCGCTCGGTGACGCGCCGCATCCTGGAGCAGGCGCTCGACCGGCGCCGGGACCCCATGGAACGCCTGCGCGCCGCCGTGCGTATCCATCTGTATCTGAGCGAAGCGATGCAGCCCTGGTTTTTTTTCGCCTACATGGAGGCGCGCCACTTGCCTGCCGCCGAGCGGAAAAAGAGCATGGAAAGCGAGCTGGCTACCGAGAAGCTGTTCGAGGATTTGATGACCGAGGCGGTCGCTGCCGGGGCCCTGGCGCCGCGGGACTGCCGCATGGCCGCCAGCCTGACCAAGGCCATGGTCCAGGACTGGTACCTGAAGCGCTGGAAGCACGCCGGCCGCCGCATCACGGTGGACCAGTACGCCGATGCCGTCTTGGACGCGGTGGAAAGCTATGGCAAGGCGACCGGGCACTGACGCCAACGGCCAGAACGCCGGCGGAACCGAGGCGGATTCAGGAAGCGGAGATTTGCGATATGGACTTGATCGACCCGGCCCGTGAGGTTCGCGCGGGCGAGGACCTGGATGCCGCCCGCATCGGCGCCTGCCTGGAGCGAAACCTTGGCGTTAAGGGGCCGCTGGCCATCCGCCAGTTTCCCGGCGGCTACTCCAACCTGACCTATCTCATCACCGCCGGCGACCGCGAGCTGGTGCTGCGCCGCCCCCCCTTCGGCACCAAGGCCGCCAAGGCCCATGACATGGGCCGCGAGTACCGGATTCTCAAGTCGCTCAAACCGGTCTACCCCTACGTACCCGATGCCCTGTTCTACTGCGACGATCCGGCGGTCATCGGCGCACCGTTTTACGTGATGGAGCGCATCCGGGGCATCATTTTGCGCAAGGATCTGCCGTCGGGCCTGGCGTACTCCCCCGGCCAGGCCCGCGACCTGTGCCTGCGGCTGCTGGAGGCTCAGCTCGAGCTGCACCGGATCGACTACGCCGCCGCCGGGCTGGCCGATCTGGGACATCCGGAAGGCTACGTCCAACGCCAGGTGGACGGCTGGTCCCGGCGCTACCGGGCCGCACGCACCGAGGACGCTCCGGATTTCGAGGCCGTAATGACCTGGCTCTCCGATCACCGGCCTCCGGACAGCCCCCGGCCGGGATTGGTGCACAACGATTTCCGCCTGGACAACGTGGTGCTCGACCCGGCCGACCCGGTTCGCATCATCGGGGTACTCGACTGGGAGATGGCCACCATCGGCGATCCGCTCATGGACCTGGGCAACAGCCTGGCCTACTGGGTCGAGGCCGGCGACAGCGAGGAGATGCAGGCCCTGCGCCTCATGCCCACCCACATCCCCGGGGCTTTGACCCGGGACGAGCTGGTTACCGCCTACAGCGCAAAGAGCGGCCTGGCCGTGGACGATATCGCCTTCTATTACGCTTTTGGATTGTTTCGACTGGCGGTCATCGCCCAACAGATCTATTATCGCTACTTTCACGGCCAGACCCGCGACCAGCGCTTCGCCATGCTGATCTTCGCCGTGGCGGCCTTGGAGCGCCGGGCTGCCGAGGTGATTGCCAGCGGCCTGATCTGATGATGCCATTGCGGGTTTTGCCAAAGTCGGCCCACATTCGAGTCCGGACACCCACCCAAGCCCCGGTCAACCCGTGGAGCGCGGCGCTGAGGGATCTCTTGGAGGCGTCAAGACTCCTTGCTGATGTTCGGAATGACAGCGGAACACGTTGGTCACAGGGCTTAAGGTTTCTGGAAGGTTTCCAGGAAAATCAAAGCAGCAACAGACGAGGAGGAACCCCATGAGTGACGTGTATGAGCAACTGCGCCAGCGCCTGGACGACCTGGCCACCGGATTTCCCGGGACCGAACAGAAGGTCGAGCTGCGGCTGCTGCGCCGCCTGTTCACCCAAGACGAAGCCGAGTTTTTCCTTCAGATGAGCCCCATGCTGGAAACCCCGGCCCAGGTGGCCGGGCGGCTCGAGCGGCCCGAGGACGAGGTGGCCGAGCGGATGGAAGCCATGGCCAAGAAGGGGCTCTTGTTTCGGCTGCGTCGCCCCGATACGGTCAAGTACGCCGCCATTCCTTATGTGGTGGGCATTTTCGAGTTCCAGCTGCCGCGCATCGACGCCGAGCTTGCCCGGGACATGGAGACCTACTACCAGCTCGCCTTCGGCCGCACCATCCAGGCCCACAAGACCCCGGTGATGCGCACCGTACCGGTCAACCGCGAACTGGTGTCCAAGTGGCCCGTGGCCCCCTACGAAGACGTGCTCAAGATCCTCGAGGACCAGAAGACCATAGCCCTGGCCGATTGCATCTGCCGCAAGACGGCGCGCCTTGCCGGCCGCGGCTGCGACAAGCCGTTGGAGACCTGCCTGGTCTTCGGCTCCCATGCCGACTACTACGTGGAAAACGGCATGGGGCGCTACATCACGGTGGAGGAGGCCAAGGCCGTGGCCCGGCGCAGCGAGGAGGCCGGGCTGGTGATGCAGCCGTTCAACTCCCAGAAGGTGGGCGGGATGTGCTCCTGCTGCGGGGACTGCTGCGGGGTGCTGCGCTCGCTCAAGCTCCAGCCGAAACCGGCCGAGGCGGTGCAGAGCAACTACTTCGCCGTGGTGGATGAAGAGCTGTGCGCCGGCTGCGAGACCTGCGTGGAACGCTGCCAGATGGAGGCGGTGGCCGTTGCCGAGGACGTGGCGGTCATCGACCTGGACCGCTGTATCGGCTGCGGCCTGTGCGTGACCACCTGCCCCACCGAGGCCATGCGCCTGGAGCGCAAGCCGGAGGAGGAGCTTTACGTGCCGCCCAAAAGCGGCATGGAGACTTACCTCAACATCGCCATCGAGCGTGGCAAGCTATAGCCCCCGAGAAAAAACGCCCGGGTTCCCTTGCAGATCCCTGGTGTTTGGAATGACACGGGAATGGGGCTTTGCCCAACATCGATCAACCCGCTGGATGAAGGTTGCCGCGGCCGACAGCGGGGCTCGCCCCGGATAGGTCCGGGAGCCGATCAGGGAATTTCAAAAGCCGCCCTTTCAGAAGCGGTAACGGATGCCGACGCCCAGGGCGTTGGACGCATCGCGGACCCCGTTGTAGAGACCGAAGACGCCGGACCGATGGTGGACTCGAATGACGGCCTCCCATTGGGGGCGGGAGGGGGCGGCGAAGGCCAGCTCCAGCAGGATGTAGTTCAACCACTGCTGCCCCTTGTTTTCCAGGGACGGGTCGGTGGTGGCGTAGGAAACCCCCTCGCCCACGGCGAAACTGGTGTCCAGGAAGCGGTCCCAGGGAAAAGGCAGCCAGCGGGCCACGATGAGGGCGTTGAGCTCCTCGTTGTCCTGGTCACCGAAATGTTTTACCGCCTGGCCTTCCACTTCGAAGCCGATGAGGTCTTTGTAGGTGCCTATTTTGCGGGAGAGGCCCAGCCCGACAAGGTGGGAATCCTCGTAGCGCGCTTCCCCGAACAGCGTGTCGCCGAAGGAGTTGATGGTCAACCGGGCACCGAACAGGGTCGCGCCCCATTGAGTCTTCGCCGAAGCGGCGACCGGGAGCAGGAGCATGCTTGCGATCAGAAAGGCGATCCAGTGCCACGCGGCTCTCTCGTCGCCGCGGCCTTCCTTGGGCCGGGCGCTGCCAGGAAAGCACCTTTTCTTCATGTCGATTCTTGAATCCAGTTGAAACGGGTTGTTGTGGTCAAGTAAAAACGGTCAGGTGAAGCGATTTGTTATGTCAAAATCCCCAAACTTCTTCCATGTCTTCAATTTCTGGATCATCATATCTGTCAATAGTTGCAAGCCATTCCGGCATATCTTCTTTTATCGTCTCTTTCAAGGCTGAAAAAGCCTCTTCAGACACCTTGCCGGCTTCATATAAATACTGATAAAATTTTTTCAGGCTTGCGGCATTTTCCTTAATCGTCGTCTTGTTGGCCCACATTGCCTTTTTAATAAACCAATATCCTAAAAACATACCTATTTCTCCAACTCCATCCTTGGCTTCGACAGCGTCTTCATACAACAGAAACTCATTTACATAAAAATCTACATTTGAAGTATGTTTATCAATTGTTTTTGGTGATAGACCTTTACCGGAGAGCCAAGTCTCAAAACCAGAGATGAGTTTTTTATTTTCTTCTCTTATTCGTTTACATTCTTTCTCATATTTTTTGTAATTCATGGCATATCCTTTTTTTGTGACATAACGGCGGGCATCAGTAGCCGTGGCTGTTTGCGGTCTGCTGAATGCCCTGGTTGGCCTATTCATATATACAAGCATCTAATATTGAAAGTACTTCAGACAACAGTTCGTCGTTCCGCCGCTCAATACGTTTAACACGGCGAGCTCGGAAATCAACTGATTTTACTTGCTCAACCATGACGAAACCGGTCAACTTGCTTGCCTCTGGTATTGGTACGTGAAAGGGAAAGTCACGGTCAGTATTTGTAATTGGGCACACAATAGCTAAACCTGTGCTTCTATTGAATAGATCCTTGCTGACAACCAATGCCGGTCGGCGTCCTTTTTGCTCATGCCCAGCTTGTGGATCAAATTTAATTGCGATTATGTCTCCCTGCTTGGGAACATAGGCTGACATTTACCAGACCTCTTTTCCGACTGGTTCTCCCCAATCGGTTTCTTTGGTTTGGTGTCCTTTGGGGATTTTCGCAACAAGATCCTTGAGATTATATTTCTTGCGGACTCTTTGGGCCGGGGTGACGATTAAGGCACCGTCTTTTACAAAAATATTAACGTCATCGCCTACATTCATCTGCGCATCTGAAAGCAATGCCTTTGTGATGCGAAGTCCTTGACTATTTCCCCATTTTTGAATTTTTGCAAGCATATGTATCACCTCCTTATGTATATCCGAGGTATATACATAAAAAATTTGATCGTCAAGGATTTTTTCAGGCCAACCCCTGAACTCACTGGTTTTTGCGGGAGCGCCGCGGAGTAAAAATCCAGTGCAGCGATTTGTTATGCCTATTTTGTTTCGGTTCAGTATTTCCACTCCTCATGGGCCAACGGGGCGCGGTTGAGTTCTTCCCGATACAACCGCCACTGAGGTATCAGCTCGTCCATGATATCACGAAAGCGGTCATTGTGGTGTCTCTCGAAAAAGTGCACCATCTCGTGGACCAGGATGTATTCCAGGCAGGACATGGGCTTTTTGATCAGCTCCAGGTTTAGCCAGATGCGTCGGGCTTCGCTGGTGCACGTACCCCAACGGGTCTTCATCTTCTTGATCCGGACCTCCGCCACTTTGACACCGACCTTTGGCTCCCACTTTGACAAAAGCGGCGGGATCTGCTCTCGCAGGCGGCGGCGATACCACCGCAACAACACGGCCTCTCGATCATCCCGGGTCGTACCCGGACGGATCCGCAGCGCCATGGTGGTGTTGTTGACAATGTGAACGGACGGTGAACCATGATGCTCCACGACATCGAGGAGATACCGCCGCCCCTGATAGTAGTGGCTCTCCCCCGTAACCATCTCGCGTTGAGACTGCCGAACCTGTTCGTCGAATTTCTTCTGCTGACGGCGAATCCACCCTAGGCGGGAGATGACAGCAAGGCGGATTGCCTCATGGTCAAGCCGTCGCGGGGCGGCCACGCGAACCCGCCCGGTCGGCGGGTACACACCAACGTGGAGGTTCTTGATGTCCTTGCGGAACACTTCCACCGACAGGCCGCTGACTTCAATGGTAAAATTGTCAGTAGTCATGGCGGCTCTCAATGATGGCATAGATCTTGTTTACCAGGTCATCCGCATTCTTTAGCACCGATTTGATCGCATTGCGGACCTCGATTTGCTTGGCGCGCATGCCGCGCCAGTCGTCCTTCTTCACGGCGCGGACGGCTTTGTCGATTTCAAGCGCCGCCACGACGTCTGGCGGATTTGTGCTCTCCGCGATCCTTCCCTTTATTGCATCCGGAACGGTAAGATTCGATATATCGATACGCCCTTTCAGGTTATCGTAAAGAGCTCTTGTGGCCGGAGTGTGAATGGCAAAAGGATAACTCCCGGCCTGCGTCTCAGGCTTGCTCACATTCCTGGTCAGCTCCACGATCCTGGCCAGATAGGCCTTGTAGTCCAGCGCTTCCTGCCTGCGCTGGAGAATCAGCGCGTCGAGCAGCTCCGACATCTTCTCGTAGTACTTCGGGTTGACCGCGGATTCGTCGATGATCAGCTTGCGGACGTTGTTCTCGATGGTTTCCGCCATGGCTTCCGGGTTGCCCCGGATGCCGCCGGGGAGAAACTCAACCGCCTGCTCGCCTTGTTCGACGATCAGCTGGATGAGCGTCATGTCATCGAAGGCAGAGACGACTTCGCTTTCTTTGGCCCGGATGTACGTGTCCAGCAGGTGGCGCATGGCCGGCTCGTAAGCCTTCATGTCCACGTAGTCGCCGCTGGCCAGCTTCACCTCTTCGCGCACCTTCTCGTAGTGGCTGACTTCCGCTTTGATCTCCGCCGCTTCTTCGGTGGAGTACCCGGCCTCGGCCATTTCGTTTGCCAGGTTCGCGTAGGCGCGCACCAAAGCCGCCACCAGCTTGTACAGGGCCACACGCTTCGGCTCGTTATCCTTCAACTGCCCGGCGTTGCCGCTGTCCTTCGCGCAGAAAAAGCGGAGATAGGCGGCCGTATCCCGGGGCGGCTCCACCGGCTCGCACAACGCCTTGACCGACTCGCGGAGTTCCTCGAGCCGTTCCCTGCCTTTCTCCAAACGGTCCTTCAGCAACCCCTCGACATCTTCGGTATCGTATCCCTCGAAGGCCTCGCCCGTGTAATCCTTGATCGACTTTTCCAGGGATTTGAACAGGTCCTTGTAGTCGATTACGTAGCCGTATTCCTTGTCATCGCCATGGAGCCGGTTAACGCGGCAGATCGCCTGGAACAGGCCGTGGTCCTGCATGTGCTTGTCGATGTAGAGGTAGGTCGCGGGCGGCGCGTCGAAGCCGGTCAGCAGCTTGTCCACCACGATGAGCAGCTTCATCCGGCCCGGCTCTTTGATGAAGCGTTGCTTCACCTCCTGTTCGAACTGCTCGACCTTGTACATGGCCGTCTCTTCCGGCTCGTTGAAGTGAGCCGCGAGCATCTTCCGGTAGATGTCGTACTGCCGGAGCTTTTCGGTCATGCCCTCACCGGTCTCCTCGCCCTTGATGTCGCCGGGGTTCGGCCTGTACGAGGTGACGATGGCGCACCTGCCCGCCAGATCCGTTTTCTGGAACATCTCAAAGAAGCGGCACGCTGAGTAAATGCTCCCCGACACCAGCAGTGCGTTGCCGTGGCCGCTCTTGAGGCGGTCCCGCGTCTCCATGTCCAACAGAATGTCTGCGACGATCTTCTCCAGGCGGTCCTGCGCGCTGAGCACCTTTTTCATGGTGCCCCAGCGCTGTTTCAGTTGCGCCCTGGCCAGGTCGGACAGCCCTTTGGTCTTCACCTCGAACCACTGGTCGATCTTTGCCTGCGAGGTGATGTTCTGGTCGATGTCCCGGGCTTCATAGCGCAGGTCGAGCACCACGCCGTCCCGGACCGCCTCGTCGTACTTGTAGGTGTGGATATACGGTCCGAAGACCTCGATGCTCTTCCGTTTGTCCTTCTTCAGCAGCGGCGTGCCGGTGAAGCCGATCAGCATGGCCTCGGGCAGCAAGGCCTTCATGGCCTGGTGCAGCTTGCCCGACTGGGTGCGGTGGCACTCGTCCACAAACACGAAGATGTCGCCCCTGGCGCGGAAGCCTTTCGGCAGGTTCTTCCTGATGTCCTCAACGTAGGCTTCGATGTCCCGATCGCTGATCTCGTCGCCCGCCCCGAACTTGTGGATCAGCGAACAGATCAGCCACTCCTCGGTGGCATTGAGCACGCGAACCAGGTCGGCCCCGCTTTTTGTGCGGTAAATGTCCTCGCTGACGCCGTTGAACACCTTTTCGATTTGCTCGTCCAACTCCGTCCGATCGGTGATCAGCAGGACCCGGGCGTCCTTGACGTGCTCGCGGATCCATTTCGCCAGCCAGACCATGGTCAGGCTTTTGCCGCTGCCCTGGGTGTGCCAGATAATGCCGCCCTCGCGCTTGCGCACGTGGCCCTGCGCGGCGCGAACGCCGAAATACTGGTTGTGGCGGCAGGTCTTTTTCGTGCCCGCGTCAAAAACGATAAAGTCGTGGATGATCTCCAGCAGGCGATCCTTGCGGCAGAGCCAGCCGAGCTGACAATCGAGCCTGGTGATGCGGCCGTCGTCCCAGGGGCTGAGGTACTTGGGGTCGCCCGGCGACGTGGGGGTCCAGTCGTCCGCCTGCTCTTTCCATTCCAGGTAATACTTCTCCGGCGTCTCGATCACCCCGTAGCGCAGCCCCTCGGTGTCGTTGCCCGCCATCACGAGCTGCACGGTGGCGTAGAACGGCCGGATGAATTCCTTCTTCTGGCTGTCGAGGTTCTGCCGGATGCCCTCGGTGACCGAGACGGTGGAGCGTTTGAGTTCCAGCACGCCCAGCGCGATGCCGTTGACGTAGAAGACGATGTCCGGCCGTTTGTTGTGCTCCCCGGCGACGGTCACCTCTTCGGCGATGGCAAAGTCGTTACTGTCCGGATTCTCCCAGTCGATCAGCCAGGCGGTGATGTACTGCTCGCCGACGTCCGGCCTTACCTTCACGCCGTAGCGCAGCAGGCCGTAGACCTCGCGGTTGGCGTCATAGAGCGTCTTGCTGCCGCCGAGCCCGGCGGCCTTGTTCAGCTCGTGCAGCACCTTCCCGATGATCTTGTCGCTGTGGCCCTGTCGCTTGAGCCAGCCCGCCAGCAGGCCCTCCTCGACGTTGCGGTTGTCGGGCCGGTCCTTCCAGTGGCCGAGGTACCGGTAGCCCAATTCATCATGGCAGAACCGGATCACCCGCTGCTGGGTCTTGATTTCGCGCTGGCCGACGTTACTCATCTGCGTTCTCCAGGATTTCCCAATATCCTTTTTTGGTCGGGCCGACATGCCGGATGCGCCCGGCCTTCCGTAGTTTGTCAAGGTGGTATTTGATGCCGTCGGGAGTAAGTCCCAGGTGTTTCGCCAAGGCTTTACGGGTTAATTCCGGGTTCTCACGCAACAAGGTGATAATCCGTTCTTGGGTAGTTTCTTGGGTAGTTTCTTGGGTAGTCCCCCCAGAAACCGCGCCGGTTCCTCCGGTTTTCTCCCCGGTTTTCTCCGAAACGGCCCCGGGCAGAAAATGCAATGTCACCATCAGGCCGATGGGTTGCAAGTCAAACCGCGGGTCCGGGCAACCGTATTGTTTGCATGCTGTCAGGATACGCTGAATGCCACTGCCCCAGGCCTCGATCTTGCCGGCCAGGAAAAACACCCGGGCGACATCGGGATTGAACGGGACCGAGGCGTGTTTCCCCAACAGGTCTTTTACGGTCCAATTCTCGGGCAATCGCCCGTCGTTCCAAATCTCGATCCGATCATCGTAAACGCGTATCTGGATGGGATTGCCGGTCGAGTAATCGCGGTGGGCGATGGCATTCACGAGCGCTTCACGCAAGGCGGGTTCGGGAAGCGGCGCGGTTTCCATGCGGCCCTCGCCGGTAATTTCGATGGCGGCGTGTGTGTATTTGGTTTGCAGTAGATCGAGCGTCCGGGCGAGTTGCGTGAACAAGTCACCTTCGACGATGTCGTGAAAGCGGAGATCGCTTTCCGATTTGAAGTAGCCGATCTTGATGAACGCGCCGCTGAAGTATTCTTGCGGATCCGGATGAAAGAGTAACGCTGCCGCGCGCTTGAGATAGTTGCCGTCGGTGAGTCGCAGGCGCTCAATAAAGAGCCGGTCATCGTCATCTGCGATCGATGCGGGCAATCGCTGACGCCGCACGGCTTCAGTGCGGAACCAATCCAGGACCTGCTGATCCAAGTCGCCGATCTCGAGCTGCGGTTGCGGGACACCATCCCAGCGCTTGCCGGTCTTGCCCAGCAGAAACCTGTCGAGGGCGGCTCCCTTGAGTACCTGCCTGGTACTGCCGGACCGATAATGGTACTGCCCCTGGTAACTGACAGGATAGGGATAAGGCTCCACCGCGATTCGGATCAGCGCTTTGCCGTCCTCCTCAACAAGGTCCACATCGGCGATGATGCCCAGGGTATCCCGAATCTTGTTCGGTAGCTCTTCCATCAACCTGGCGGCATTGGCCAGCCCGACGGGTCGACCCTGATTGTTCCGCCCGATTTCCAACACGCCCCCCTGGGCGTTGGCGAAGCCGCAGATCCACTTCAGGTACTCGTCGCGCCACGACGCCTTCCACTCAACCTGTTGGTGCTCACTCATAGCCGCCCTCCGGCGCCACCAGCCGCACCCGGCCGGTGAGAAGCTGCTGCATCATGCCCTGCTTGATTTGCCGGGTGTTGATTTCACGTTGGCCGACTTGGGAATGGTGCATGTGTCATGCTCCTGAAAATATTGGTCATCCTGCCATAGGGCCGGGTTGGCGGCGATGTAGGCGGCGATGCGTTCGTATGATTGGGCGTTGCGGATGATATGGTCGTGAAACCGGGTTTGCCATACGGCCGTACCGGGGGTATGGCGGAATGTGTTGATGCGTTTGGTGGCCGCGGATTTGAATCCGGCCACGAATGATGAAATGGATTTGGGCGTGCGGTGGGCCACGCCGGTTTTTTGGGGTGGTTGCGGTTGGGGTAGAGACGCACGGTCGTCCGGTAGAGACGCACGGCCGTGCGTCTCTACAATGGCGTGGATGTGGTTGGGCATGATGACGTAAATATCGCAGATTAATTCCTGGCGGATTTCAAATGATTTTTCCCATTCCTGTTGCGCGATTTCACCCAGGGGTGACAAAACCATGCGCCCGTCGCGCACCTCGCCGAACAGGTGCGCCCGCCCTGCGGTGCAAATGGTGATGAAATACGCCCCGGGCGCGGCATAATCCCATCCCGGCAAACGGGCGGACGGGATGCGGTAACGGTTGCGGAATTTTTTCGGGTCGTTTGTTTGTGTCATCGGTTGCGTTCCGTATTACGTAGGTACAGATGCACGGCTGTGCCGCGTTGTTGTAGAGACGCACGGCCGTGCGTCTCTACAACAACGGATTGATTATGCGTTTGTACCGGTATGGTTGTGCGTTTCCATAGAAAAATATTTTTTACACCAGCCGCACCCGGCCGGTGAGAAGCTGCTGCATCATGCCCTGCTTGATCTGCTGCGTCTTGGCGCGGCGCTGTTCCAACGCCTCAATCTCGGCGTCCATGTCGGAGAGGACTTTGGCGATGGCGTTCTGCTCAGGAGGCAGCGGAACCCTGAACGAACGTTCCCGGAGAATCCTGAAATGCCGGTTATATCCTGTAGGTTCCACTCGGTCATGCTGAAGAAGGTATGCGTAGAATCGTGCGCACTGTTCATCCTGCGTTACAAGTATTTGCGTACCGTCTGCACCAATTACGAAGTTGTTATCTATAAACTTGACGATACATGTGTGATCGCCAAATACGATTACACCACCACTCGGGCATACAAACAACTTGTCGCTACGATCAGTGAAACCGACGACCGGCGCTTGTCCCTGATCGATGACGGGGTATTTTCCAAACGGTTGGTAGTCGCGGGCGAAGATTTGATGTTGCTTTACATTTAGGCGAAACAGCGACGTAGCAAACGGGCGCATCTCCCACTCCCCCGAAAACCCCGGCAGGCGGGTTTTGCCGGTGAGGAGCTGCTGCATGGCGGCCTGCTTGATGGCCCGCTTCTTGGCGATCAGCTTGTCCAAC
>Ga0190344_1000618_pt1 | contig 16052 bp, 13 predicted proteins | sample 48721323_MG_FD_161662 | JGI IMG/M metagenome (GOLD analysis project Ga0190344, IMG submission 161662) | Hydrothermal vent microbial mat bacterial communities from Southern Trench, Guaymas Basin, Mexico - 4872-13-2-3_MG | ecosystem: Environmental > Aquatic > Marine > Hydrothermal vents >... | reverse complement strand
CGAACAGCTTGGGCTGGAAGATTCGCTGAATGTAAAAATCGATGTCACCGAGAATGAGGTGAATCTCTGGACCCTGTATGTGGATTACTATCCTTCCGGCAAGAAAAGCCTGGAGAATGGAGAACGCCGGATCCGTTCGGTACGGGTGGAAAAAGACAGACCCGTGGAGAAAATCCCGTACAAAAGGGTACCTGAAGAAAAATAAGACGGATCGTGCATCCTGGCCGGAAAAACCCGGAGTTTTTTCTCCGGGTTTATTTTATCCGGTAAAATTTATTTGGAAATCATGCATGATTTTTACAAAATTTTTAACTTTGCAGCCCGTTCCTTTTAGAAAGAATAAATTGGTTCTTTAAATATTGTAATGATAGTACTATGCCCAGATGGCAGGGCCGACCGGATAGAAATGGTCCGGCGGACCATTTCCGGGAGGAGCCGGCTTGCAGGGGAGACAATTCCGGCATCTGGGCATGAGGCAGCGACAAGTTATTTTATGCAGGAAAGTAATTGGTTCCTTATATATTGTAATGATAGTACTATGCCCAGATGGCGGAATTGGTAGACGCGCTAGTTTCAGGGACTAGTGTACGCAAGTACGTGCAGGTTCGAGTCCTGTTCTGGGCACCAGGGAAGGGGGAAGGATGCGAAAGCTTTCCATCCTTCCCGCCGTGTCTTGGTACAGGAATGGAACTGTTTCCAACCCGCCATGCACACTTCTCACCCGCCCAGGTGGTGAAATTGGTAGACACGCCAGCTTGAGGGGCTGGTGCTCGTTAAGGGCGTGCAGGTTCAAGTCCTGTCCTGGGCACAGCGTCAGAAAATATTCAGGGGGATCCGGTTTCCGGTTCCTCTTTTTTTTTCCTTCCCTCCCTTCCCTCCCTTTCCTGGAAGGAATATTTTACACTCTGTCATTTTCATACAAAAACGGTGGTAAAAAGTTCCGTTTGCACTTGAAATCTTAACGGAGATTGATTATCTTTAAGCATGTGGGTTTCCCGGCCCCAAGGTTCTTCCGGATTGTTTAAATTCTCAGGCTTCTGTGGATGACATATCTCTTAAATCAAAACAATTTTATGGATACAAAACTGGGTATTTGGCTTAACTGCGAGAAGGCCTACCTGATCTTTCTGTCGGATGATCAGGTGAGGGTGGAACACATCGTGTCAGATGTGGAAAGCAGGGTAAGGATCGAAGGCGAAACCAAAGATGCCTCACGCCTGGGAGGCATGTTTATTAATCCTGTAAAAAAAAGAACGGAAAGGAGAAAACACCAGTTCAAAGAGTATTTCGAACGACTGATGCTGCGCATGAACGGAGTGAAGGAAATATACCTGTTCGGCCCGGCGGGAACAGGGAAAAAGCTGTGGAAGGAGATCCGCGGGAACAAAGCCCTGAGGAATATCCACGTGCAGGTGGAAAAGGCCGATAAAATGACCGAAAACCAGATGATTGCCCGGGTGAAAAATTTTTTCGAAGCAGGAGAAGCCGGCTCAGGTCGCAGAAAGGGAAGGACCTAATGACCCGTTACCCACAGGGTTTTCCCGTTATTCATACACTCTTCCGTTAAACCGGCCAGTGACCGTACCACTCCGGCAAGGCGGTCGCGGTAGAACTCCCATTTTCTCTCCCACAAAGCATCCTGTTCTTCCAGGGCAGAAAGGAACAGATCGCCCATAAACCGGCTTTTAACCAGGGAAATGAAGGACACCTCGTCCTGTATTTCGTCCAGAATGTTCAGTTCTTTCTTCAGGGCATGGTGCAGGGCCACGATATTCCTTGCCGAGTAGCGGGTGGGTTCCTGGTAATCGTACAGGGAATGACTGGCTTCAAAACAATGGGTCAGCAGGTTGAACACTTCCGTATCCAGAAAAAACGATTCCCGGATGCCGGGGTGACAGGGAAGGTCCTCTTCCAGAATATACAGTTCCACCACATTGTTCAGATCTTTTTTATATAGTTCCAAACGCATGAGCGGGCGATTGACGTTTTAAAAGTAGGAAATTCATGCCTATTTGTAAATAGTTGTATTTTTGTCGGGTAAAACGCTGAACATTGAAACATTTCATACCTTTTCTGCAGGAACTTTTTAAAAACTGGTCGGGTGAAGAAGTAACCGGGATAGAGGCTTTCCCGCCTTCGGGATCCAGCCGGGAATATTATCGCCTTACCGGCGGAGGGAAAACGGCGATCGGGGTATATCATCCCCATAATTCGGAATACCGGGCCTTTGCTTCTTTTACCCGTCAGTTCAACCGGCTGGGACTGCCGGTTCCCTGGTGGCTGGCCGGTGATGAGGAAAAATCCCTGTATCTGATCAGCGATCTGGGCGATGACACCCTTTTTGGAAGGGTGCTGGCGGCCGGGAAACCGGGTGGTGACAGACCTGTGGTGATGGATTATTTCCGTCATGCGCTGACCGACCTGCTCAGGTTTCAGTTGACGGGAGGGGAAAAGCTGGATATGGAACAGGCCTATCCGGTGAAACGTTTTAACCGGCAGTCGATGATGTGGGACCTGAATTATTTCAAATATTTCTTCCTGTGCCTTTCGGGAGTACCTTTTCATGAAGCTAAGCTGGAGGAGGATTTCGGTGAGCTGTCCTCTTTTCTGGCTTCGGCCGATGCCTCCTTTTTCACGTACCGCGATTTTCAGAGCAGGAACATCCACATTTGCCGGGATGGTTTGTATTATATCGATTACCAGGGAGGCAGAAAGGGCCCTCTGGCCTATGATCCTGCTTCGCTGTTATTTCAGGCCCGGGCAGGTTTTACCGCAGAAGAAAGGGAAGAGTTGCTGGCCCATTACCTGAGGGAAGCCGGTAGGCACCTGCGTCTGGATGAGAAGCGCTTCCGGAAAGAGTTTGCGGGCTTTGCCCTGCTCCGTATGATGCAGGTGCTGGGCGCATACGGTTACAGGGGATGGTTTGAAGGGAAACCCCATTTCATCCGCAGCATCCTGCCGGCTCTGGAAAATCTGAATTCCCTGCTGGCAGCCCGGGAGATGCCGGTAGAAATACCCTATCTGAAAGATATCCTTCCCCGTATGTCGGAAGCTTCTTTTGCCGACGAATTACGCCATATGGATCCCGGAGGCGAGGGCCTGCGGGTGATGATCACCAGCTTTTCATACAAGAACGGTATTCCTGCCGATTATTCCGGAAACGGGGGAGGGTTTGTGTTCGATTGCCGTTTTCTTGACAATCCCGGCAGGTTGCCTGAGTTCAGTAATAAAACCGGGTTCGACCGGGAAGTGATCGGGTTCCTTAACGGAAAGGAAGAAGTGGAAAAATACCTGAACGATGCCTTCCGGATGGTGTCGGAAGCCGTGGAAAAATACGTGAGCCGCGACTTCAGGCATTTGATGGTCAACTTTGGATGCACCGGAGGGCAGCACCGCTCGGTGTATATGGCGGAAAGGCTGGCCAAACGTCTGCGGTCGGCCTATCCGGTGGATGTGAAGGTGTGGCACCGCGAACTGGGGAAAAATACCTGAAACAGGAAATGCCTGAGAGGGATGGGAAACAACGGAAACATAAGGGGAATGATCCTGGCTGCCGGAATGGGAACCCGGCTGGACCCCTATACCAGGCACCAGCCCAAAGCTCTTTTACGGGTGGGCCGGTATACCCTGCTGGAACAGGCCGTGAAAAAGCTGATCAGCCACGGAATCACCCGTATTGTAGTGAATGTGCACCACCATGCACAGCAGGTGAGAGAATATATTGACCGGGAGGGCGGGTTCGGAGTCGATATGGAAATATCCGGAGAAGAAGACCGGCTGCTCGATACCGGGGGAGGGATTTTTCACGCGGCCTCTTTTCTGAGCCGGGCACAGCACTGTGTGGTGTATAATGTGGATGTGGTGAGTAATATTGATCTCGACCGGATGATCGAAAAGCACAGAGCATCGGGCGCCCTGGTTACCCTGGCGGTAAGGGAACGGAAATCCTCACGTTATCTGTTGTTTGATGAAAACGGAAGGTTAAGGGCCTGGAAAGATGACGGAACAGGGGAGATCAAAGGGAATGATACCCGGAACAGGCGCCTGGTACCGCTGGCATTCAGTGGCATACATGTGTTATCCACAGAGATATTCAATCTGTATACAGCAGACGAACCGTCTTTTCCCATCATTCCCGTTTACCTGGAACTGGCACGGACCCATCCGGTGCTGGCCTACCCGCACAACGGTGATGTGTGGATGGATGTGGGGAAACCTTCCCGGATAGAGGAAGCGGGAAACTGGCTGAATGAAAACATGAAATACTGATCTTTATGAAGAGTCCTGTCAAACGGGTAGCTGCCATACACGATCTTTCGGGAATAGGCCATGTGTCGCTTACGGCTGTGATTCCCATTCTTTCCACCATGGGCATTCAGGTATGTCCACTGCCCACGGCGGTGCTTTCGGCACACAGCCGGTATAATGAATTCCATTTTGTTGACCTGACCGGCCATGTGCCGGCTTTTATCGACCACTGGAAAAAGCTGGGAGTACGTTTTCATGGTATTTACAGCGGTTTTCTCGGGTCTCACCGCCAGATCAGAATGGTGGAAGAAATGATCACCGCCTTCAGGCACGACGACCCGCTGGTAGTGGTTGATCCGGTGATGGGCGACGACGGAAAATTGTACGGCCCCATGAAGCCGGAAATGGTGAACGAAATGCGGCAACTCATCGGCCGGGCCGATCTGATCACCCCCAACCTCACGGAAGCCGCTTTTTTGATCGGGAAGGAACCGCCCGCGCAAATCGGGACGGAGGAATTGAAAGATTGGATCAAAAAACTTTCGGAAATGGGTCCCGGCATGGTGGTGGTGACCAGTGTGCCAGACCCGGATTCCGACAAACGGACCACGGTGATCGCCTATAACCGCCAGGATAACCGTTTCTGGCGGGTAAGCTGTGATTACCTGCCGGCCGATTATCCCGGAACAGGCGATTGCTTTGCCAGTGTGATGGTGGGCTCGCTTTTGCAGGGCGACAGCCTGCCCGTTGCCATCGACCGGGCCGTACATTTCATTTCCAGCGGGGTTCGCATTACCTTTGGTTATAATTACGATCCCAATGAAGGGATCATGCTCGAAAGGGTGCTGAATACCCTGAATATGCCGGTAAATAACGGATCTTACCAGATACTCGACTGAATATGAAGAAGAAGACCAGACCGGGAATGGTCCTGACCGATTTCGATGGCACCCTGCATCATCCGGTGAACAGCGTGAGCAGTCGCGACCTCGAAACCCTTCACCGGATGGAAAAAGAAGGGATTGTGCGTGTGATTGCCACCGGACGGAACCTGTTTTCTTTCAGACGGCTCATTCCCGATGATTTTCCCATCGACTACCTTATTTTCAGTACCGGTTGCGGGATATACGACTGGAAGAACAAAAAGCTGGTGCATGCCTGCAGCCTTGACCGGCCTCTGGCGGATGCGGTGGTTGAAAAGCTGGTGGAGGAGGGGGTAGGATTCATGGTGCACAGGGAAGTGCCCGACAATCACCATTTTGTATATTTTCCGGGGAAAAAGCCGAATCCCGATTTCGAAAAGCGCTGTGAGTTGTACAGGCCTTTTATCCGGTCTTTCGACGGGAAAAATATTCCCTTTCAAACGGTTTCGCAAGTGCTGGCCATTGTTCCGCCCGAAGCGGAGAAATTTGATGCGCTGGCAGGCCGTTTTGAAGGGGTGCGGGTGATCCGTTCCACCTCGCCCATTAGCGGGGAATGGTTCTGGATGGAATTTTTTCACCCGAGGGTATCCAAGGGAGCCGCCGCAGCCTGGCTGTCGGATCACCTGGGAATTGACCGGGAACGTACCCTGGCCCTGGGAAACGATTACAATGATGTGGAAATGCTGGAATGGGCCGGGCATGCCTATATAGTGGAAGATGCCCCGGAAGAACTGAAAGCCCTGTATCGCCAGGCCCGACGGGTGGAAGAGCATGCCCTGACCGGGGTAATGGACCTTTACTGGTAACTTTTAGAACGAATGTTTACGATACTTTTCTTCAGGAGGAAACAACATGAAATTCACTTTGAAGGAAAAATTGCAGGGCGATGATCCCCTGATCGGTACCATACTGACCCTTCCTTCCACGGAAGTGGCCGAGATCATTTCTTCCCTGGGATACGACTGGGTGTTCATCGATGCCGAACATTCGGCCCTGGATGTTTCGCAGGTCGGTTTGCTGCTGCAGGCCATTGCCCCGGGTTGCAGCGGGGTGGTCAGGGTGCCTGCACAGGATGAAGTCTGGATCAAGAAAGTGCTCGACCTGGGTGTGGAGGGGATCATTGTGCCCAATGTAAAAACGGCGGCCGAAGTAAAAAATATTGTGGAAATGTGCCATTATCCCCCGGCAGGAACACGGAGTGTGGGCATTGCCAGGGCGCATACCTACGGTCTTACTTTCGGTCAGTACATGAAAACAGCCAACGACGACCTTACGGTAATTATTCAGCTGGAGCACCGGGAAGCTTTTGAGAATATCGACGAGATACTGAAGGTTCCGGGATTCGATGCCGTGTTTATCGGGCCGTACGACTACTCTGCCAGTGTAGGAAAAACCGGGCAGCTGGAGGACGGGGAGGTGCAGCGGGAGATAGCCCGTATCAATGGAAAATGCCGGAGGAGAAAGATTCCTGTGGGTATTTTCGGTGTGAATGCCAGGGCGGTGAAGGAATATGTGCTGCAGGGGTATATGCTGATCACGGCCGGTATCGATTTCCTTTTCCTGAAGGAAACAGCCGAAGAAACCCTCCGTTCACTCCGCAGCCGTACTTACTGAATAACCCCCGACCCTACCAGTTCATCCTCCTGGTACCATGCGGCAAACTGACCCGGCGTAATGCCTCGCTGGGGCTTGTCGAACAGAATATGAATCCCTTCGCCGGTTTTGTGCAAAACAGCCTGCTGCAGGGGCTGCCGGTACCTGATCCTGACCAGGTAGGGTGCCTGTTCGCCTGCAGATAAGGCCAGATCGGGCCTGATCCAGTGTTCCTCTGCGGCAGGAATGAACAGGCCCGGGCGGTACAAGCCCGGATGATCCTGCCCCTGGCCCACATACAACACATTGTTTTCCACATCGGTTCCGATCACGAACAAGGCTTGTTCCTTACCACCGATATTTAGTCCCTTGCGTTGCCCGATGGTGAAAAAATGAGCGCCCCTGTGAGTACCCACCGGAGTTCCCATGGAAGGATCATAGGTCCAGGGGCGGGTGATGAGGTGCATGGATCCGTCTTCAGCCCACTGCCTGCATTTGTCGGCCGTTCGCTCATGGTACTGGGGCAAACCGGCCGGGATCTCGATCACGTTTCCTTCCCGGGCTTTCAGCTTCTGCTGCAGGAAAGTGGGAAGATCTACCTTACCCACAAAACAGATGCCCTGGGAATCTTTCTTGAACGCAGTAGCCAGCTTCATGGAATCGGCAATCTGACGAACCTCCGGTTTTGTAAGCTGCCCCAGTGGAAAGACCACTTTTGACAATTGTTCCTGCGAAAGCTGGCACAGAAAATAGCTCTGGTCTTTGTTCCGGTCGGTTCCCGCCAGTAATCGGTAAATTGTTTTTCCGTCTTTTTCAATGGTTTCTTTCCGGCAGTAATGACCCGTGGCTACCCGGCCGGCCCCCAGCTTTTCGGTTTCCCGGATGAACAGGTCGAACTTGATCTCCCGGTTGCACAGCACATCAGGATTGGGTGTTCGGCCCGCCTGGTATTCCCGGAACATGTAATCCACCACCCGTTCGTAATACGGGCCGCTGAGGTCGGTAAAATGCAGGGGGATATCCAACTTGTGGGCCACCAGCCTGGCTATGAGCAGATCGTCTTCCCATGGACAGTCGCCGGCCAGCAGTCCGGTAGTGTCATGCCAGTTCTGCATGAACATTCCCTCTACCCGGTAGCCTTCCTGCTTCAGCAGGTAAGCCGCCACGCTGGAATCTACTCCGCCCGACAGACCGACGATCACTTTTTCCATGAGAGAATCTTTTTACAGGAATGCAAAATTAACAAATATCCGGAGAGTCTCAGACAGTCCTGCGAGAAACAGCACTAGCCGTAAGCAGAGGTTCACGTAAACCTGCCTAGCGCTTGTATTCCGACAGGCAAGGCAGACAGGGAATGAAAAGAAGCGCAGACCTGTCTGCCGGCAGCCTGCTATACTGTAGCAAATAAAAAAGCTGTGCTGTAAGGGATTTCCCAATTAATTGTATTTTTGGTACATGATTTACATAGAAAGTATCCGGTTTGTTGAACGGGATTACTTTTATAAACCGAAAAGGGCGATGTTCTTCAAATAATTGATTTCATGGACCATTCTACTGACTACCGGATCCTCCTGGTAGATGATGAAAAGGATATACTCGAATTCGTCGGGTACAATCTGAAAAAAGAGGGGTATGAGGTATATACGGCCACCAACGGAAAAGATGCGATCCGTTTGGCCGGCGAGATACTGCCGCATCTGATTCTGCTTGATGTGATGATGCCGGGTATGAACGGGATGGAGATCTGCGAAGAGATACGAAAGGATGCCGGGCTGAACCAGACCATCATTGCTTTTCTGACGGCACGGGGAGAGGATTATTCACAGATTGCAGGTTTTGAGGCGGGAGGCGACGATTACATTACCAAACCCATTAAACCCAGAGTACTGCTCAGCCGTATCAGGGCTTTGCTGAAGCGGTCAGCACCGGGCCCTGTCAACACGACACCCGGGAAGAGGGTGATCAGGCATAAAGATATTATCGTTGATCAGGAACGGTTCACGGTGGTTAAAAAAGGAAAGGAAATTTCCCTGCCCAAAAAAGAATTTGAATTGCTGTCGCTGTTAATGGAAAAACCCGGAAAGGTTTATACCCGTGATGAAATTTTCCGGCGGATATGGGGCGAGAAGATCGTTGTGGGCGACCGGACCATCGATGTGCATATCAGGAAGCTCAGGGGCAAACTGGGCGACCGGCATATAAAAACCGTCAAGGGGGTGGGATATAAGTTTCAGGAATAGCCCTTCCGAACGGTCGGTTCCTCCCCGTTTTTTCCCTTCAGGATCATTTTCAATGAGTTACCCGGTACTCTTCAGGGTGCCAGAATGCCGTTTTCCCTGGAATAGATCACAAAATCACGCTGGGCTTTCAGAATATTCAGTGTGTAAAGCATCAGGTTCTTGGTCTCGGCCAGTACATTGAAATACAACAGGCTGGTTTTGGTCCCGGATTCACCCTTTTTGATCCTTTTCACCTGTTTCTTGTTCATCTTGGCAATAATATCCAGGATGTGTTTCTGCTTTTCGATAATCTCCGACAGATCATCGAATTTCCCCTGTTTCAGGTGATTCAGCACAAAGTTGAAGAATACCGAGATTTCCTCGTTCAGGAAAATGAATTCCTTTTTCTGGTCTTCATTGAAGGGAGCATGGTTGTTTTCCACATGTTCATAAATGTGCTCCATGATGAAATTCACGCAGTGAGCACCTTCCCTGATGTAATCGAGTACCTGAACGTAGTAGGGACCGCTTTCCACGGAATCTTCCTCCAGCTGCCGGATGGTGATGTATATATTGTATTTCAGTTCCTTGCTGTGCTTGTTCAGTTCTTTGATCTCTTGCCTCACTTTTTTCAGTCCCCGCCTGTTTTCCCTGAAAAAATTCTCCAGCGTGAGATAATACAGCATCGACATAGAGATGACCGTGCTGGTAACATTTTTGTTGCACTCGCTGAGCACAGTATCAGCCCTGACAATCTTACGCCCGTACAGGGCTTCCTGCTTCAGCTTCATGTCGGCTTCCCGGCGCTTGTGGATAATGTGGGTACGGAAGATGAGGAAGCCTATCAGCACGATCAGAACCAGGATAGCCACGAAACCTCCGTAATAGATGATAAAACCGATCACCAGGGAAATGGTGAATGCGATCAGTGCGGTAATAAACCAGCCCCCGATGACCGTAAGCACTCCCGAAATGCGGTATACGGCGCTTTCCCGTCCCCAGGCCCTGTCAGACATGGAGCTTCCCATAGCCACCATAAAGGTGACATAGGTGGTGGAAAGGGGCAGCTTCATTGAGGTGGCAAAGGAAATGATGATACTGGCTACAACCAGGTTTACCGAAGCCCTTACCAGGTCGAAATAGGCTGTATCTTTGGCGGCGGAATTTTTTGATGCGAACTCCGTCTGGTCGAATCTCTTCCCCAGCTTTTCCTGCAGACTTACGGGTACCAGTGTCCGGAATCCGCGGGATATGTTCATACTGGCCCTCACCAGAAAACGAGAGAAAGCATTCGGCTGGAAACGCTCGTATCCTTCGTCCTGACGACCCAGATTGATTTCCGTTTCTGTAACCGACCTGGCCTTGCGCGACAACCACAGGGTGACGGCCATTACAATTCCTGCCAGCAGCAGAAAATAGGTAGGTGTTTGAACCGGGCCGCTCAGGGCTTCCATGGTGAATACTTCGGGATCCGCCCCTTCGGCCATGAAATTCCGGAAAGAGGCAAACCCGGCCAGGGGCACCCCGATAAAGTTCACCAGGTCGTTTCCTGCAAAGGCCATGGCCAGGGCAAAAGTACCGACAAGCACTACCACCCGCAGAATGTTGACTTTGACCAGCCACATCAGCAATTGCAGGATCAGGGTCCACCCCAGGAAACTGATCAGCAGGATCAGCATGGTGTGATCCATGATCCAGTTCAGGGTGGTGTCGGTTATGAAGGCCGATCCTTTGGCTCCTTTAATCAGCATAAAATAGGTAATGGCCGTGGTCGCAATACCTCCCCAGATGGCACCGAAATACTTCATCTGTTTCTGGAAATTGAAGGTAAATGCGATCCTGACGATATACTGAACCAGCGCTCCCAGACTAAAAGCGATCACAATGGAAAGCAGGATACCCGATATAATGAACAGAGCCCCCCCTGAATTGATGTACTGGCTTACCACCGTTCCCATCTCGGGATGATGGCTTGTTTTGATGATGGCCATGGCCATGGCGGCACCGAGCAACTCGAATACAATAGAAACGGTGGTGGATGTGGGAAGACCGAAGGTATTGAACAGATCGAGCAGAATGACATCGGTCAGCATGACAGCCAGGAACAGGACCATGATCTCGGAAAAGGTGAACATGTCGGGATGAAAAATCCCTTTCCTGGCCACTTCCATCATGCCGCTGGAAAACGTGGCCCCGATCAGGATGCCCAGCGAAGCGATCAGCATGATCACCTTGAAAGGGGCGGCTTTGGATCCGATGGCTGAATTCAGGAAATTGACGGCATCGTTGCTCACTCCTACGATCAGGTCGGATATGGCCACCCCGAACAGCACAATGACAATGAACAAATACAGGTTTTCCATAGTAAGCGGTTGGTTCCGTTTATTCGGAAACAAAGGTAATGGCTGGAATACTTTTTCCATTCGTTCGGATATTAATTTTATCTTAACTTATTGTAAACCTGAACCGATTGAATTTCATAATATTATAAAGTCAGATTAACCTGGGCGAAAGCATTTGTTCCTATTTTTGACCTTTCGGTGAAAAACAAATACATGGCAGAAAATAAAATACTGATTGTAGACGATGAAAAGTATGATCGTTTTTCTGACAGCCCGTTCGGAAGATTATTTGCAAATTGCCGGCTTCGCTGCCTGAGACGATGATTACATTGCCAAACCCATCTGTCCCGGGGTATTTCTATCACGGGTGAAAGCCCTTCTGGAGTGGGCGCTGTACTGCCAGGGCGAAAGAGTTTTGCCTCCTGCGGATCATCTGACTGATAACGGACGGCTGGTGGTCGACAGGAAAAAATACCTGGTGTACTTTGAAGGGATAGAATTCCAGCTTCCGAAAAAGGAATTTGACCTGCTGGTGTTGCTTACTTTCAGTCCTTCCAGGGTATTTACCCGCGATGAAATTTACAATCGTATCCGGGTAGACGACGTGTTCGTGGGCGACCGCACCATCGACGTGTATGTGAGGAACCTAAGGGAAAAGTTCGGTCAGCACGCTATTCGTACAATCAAAGGAGTGGGTTACTGTTATGAGGCGTGAGCTCAGAGAATGGACTTGATTTTTTTGATGATCTGGGTTACATCAATGGGCTTCTCAAAATAATCCACTGCCCCAAGTTCCTGGGCTTTTTCTTTGTAATTCTCATTCCCAACCGCTGTGACCATGATCACGGGAAGATCGGCCAGCCGTGTCTCCTGCCTGATCTTTTCGAGTAACTCCAGCCCGTTTGTCTGAGGCATCAATATGTCCAGCAGGATCAGGTTGGGCATGTCCTTCTCAAGGTATGCCAGTGCCTCCCTGGCACTGGAGGCCGTTATTACCTCGTATCCTTCTTTCTCCAGAACCACATCAAGCAGCACCGCATTGGTGTTGGAATCGTCAATAACCAGAATTTTTGCTCCTTTCGCCATAATGTTCGCTTCGGATGTCTATATGCCAAAAATAAAAAACTTTTGCTCAACGGGAATAAAAGCCTGCGGAAATATTGCGTAATTCATTGATGTGAATTACATTTAACTGATGATTTAGCTCATTAATCTTTCTTATGGAACAGGATGAATACCGGATATGGCAAACACTGACGGAACAGGACTGGAAGGAATTGATCCGGGCCAGCAATCTGGTACGTTTTGAAAACCGGGAAACCATTTTCCGGCAGGATACCCGGTCATCCCATTTCATGTTCGTAGAACAGGGACTGGTTAAGATATACAAAACAGGGAAAAGCAAGAAAATCCTGACCCTCAAGCTGGAAGGTCCGGGTCATTTTATCGGGTTGCATTCGGTGCTGGGAAGCGAAATACACCAGTATTCCGCATCGGCCGTGGGGGCCGCTTCCATCCGTTTTTTCGACCATGACACATTTCTGGAAGTCGTCATGCGGAACGGGCATTTTTCCCTCGACCTGCTTCGTGAGCTCAGCCGGCACGGTCTGTTCATGTTCGAAAAGCTGATCAGCCAGGCTCAGAAACAGTTACCGGGCAAAGTGGCGGAAGTGATTCTGTATTTTTCCGAAGACATTTTTCACAGCCTTGAATTCGAGATCCCGCTTACCCGCGAAGAAATGTCGCAGCTGGCAGGAACCACCAAGGAAAGTTTTATCCGGACCCTGAGCGAATTCAGGCACGACAAAATCATCGATCTTGACGGGAAAAAGATCTCGATCAAAAGCATGAAGATCATCCGCATCCTGAACGATCTGGGGTAAGTCTTTCCTGATCACCCTCAGATCTTCACCGCCGGGACCTGCAACTCTATTGCCATTTTATTGATCATGGGAACCGTTCCGGTGCGTACCCTGTTGAAACGGTCCAGTTGCTCCCTGATGGCTTTTTCCAGGATGACCTTCACTTCCCGTGCCTGCCGGGTGGGAGGATAACTGCCCCGGGATACGGCTGCTGCCAGTGAGGCCAGCTTATTGTTCAGCCGGATGGGATAGTTCAGAGGATCCTGCGGGCTCCGGTTCTTTGTCTGGTACAGAGCCTCTTCCACCTCCCTGATCTCCTCAAGGGTATAGTCGATCAATTCTTTCAGCTTGCTTCCTTCATCCGGGATTCGTTTCTGAAGGTCCTGCAGATCACCCCGCAATTTCCGTATATCCAGAATGGTCTGATGAACTTCCGATAAGGTATCCCTGATTTCCATCAGGAACAGGAACTGTTCCTTCAGACCTTCGTACGGGGTTTCCACCGCCGGATCAGGGAGAATTCTCAGGACCGTTTCGATCGAATCTTTTCCCGCCACCAGCCTGGCTGTGTATTCCCCCGGCAGGGCCAGCGGCCCCCGCGTGGTTCCTCCCCACAGGATCATTCCCGGAAAAGTTTTGGCATCGGGATATCGCATGTCCCATTCCACCCGGTTTATCCCTTTCGACACTTCAAGTTTTTCGGTATACAGGCGCACATCCTGTTCTTCAGGGATTTTTCCCGTGGTAAAGCGCCTCAGCAGCCTGCCCGTCGTATCGAGAATATCCACACGCACCGGTGTGGACGAATCGGGTACTTCATGCAGATAAAAGAAGATCACCGGTCCTGCAGGCGGATTTTCCCCTGCATTTCCCCGTCCTCCCCGGCCCGCTTCGATGCGGTAAGCCGGGGCCGGTTCGTACAGGTGAAAAGGGCTGTTCACCTGTTCGTTTTTCAGCTGGTGCAGCAGGGGCAGGTCGTCGAAAACCCACAGGCTGCGTCCCTGAGTGGCCACAATAAGCCGTTTGTTTTTGATGGTAAGATCGGTTACAGGCACCACCGGTAGATTGAGCTGAAAGGATTGCCAGGTATTTCCGTCGTTGTAACTGATATACATGCCCGATTCGGTGCCTGCATACAGCAATCCGCGACAATCCGGGTCGGCCCGGATCACACGGGCGAAATGCAGGGGATCGATCCCACGGGTAATCCGGGTCCATGTTTTTCCGTAGTCGGTGGTTTTCAGCAGATAAGGGGTGTAATCATTCCGTTTGTAGGCAGTGGCTGCCACATACAGACCTCCTTTCTCAAAAGGATGGGGTTCCATGCTGTTGATCATGGTCCATTCGGGAAGTACGGCAGCAGGCGGTGTGACATTTTCCCAGTTCTTTCCCCCGTCGCGCGTCAGCCATATCAGCCCGTCGTCCGAACCCGTCCAGATTACCCCTGGCTCATGAACCGATTCGGTGGCGGCAAAAATGGTTCCGTAATATTCCACACTGGTATTGTCTTTCGTAATGGGACCTCCCGAAGGCCCCAGGGTGGACGGATCGTTCCGGGTGAGATCGTGACTGATCACCTCCCAGCTCCGTCCTTCGTTTTCCGTTACGAACAGCACATTGGCCGCCGCATACAGGCGTCCGGGGTGGTGCCTGCTGAAGTATACCGGGAAATTCCACTGAAAACGGTACTGGTTGTCAGCGGCTCCCGATCCCATGGGATTGTCGGGCCAGGGATCGACCCGGCGTCTTTCGCCTGTACGGTGATCCAGCCGTTCGAGGTATCCGCCGTAGGAACCTCCGTACACAATTTCCGGATCTTCCGGGTCGGGGGCAATATGTCCGCTTTCTCCTCCGGCCGTTTCTTCCCAGTCATCCTCCGTGATGCCGTAACCGCGTGAGCGGTGGGCAATACGTACGGTGGAATTGTCCTGCTGGGCGGCATAGATCCGGAACGGGAAATGGTTATCGGTAGTGACCCGGTAAAACTGGGCGGTCGGCTGGTTGTAGTAAGTGCTCCATTTCCTGCCCCCGTTGAAAGTCACCTGAGCCCCTCCGTCGTTGCCTACGATCATATTGTCCGGATCGGTGGAGGATATCCACAGATCGTGATGATCGCTGTGGGGTGTGGATATGCGCTCGAAACTTTTCCCGCCGTCTTTCGACCGGTGGAATCCTACATTCAGTACATATACCACATCCTCGCCGGAAGGGCAGGCCACCACCCGGGTGTAGTACCAGGCCCTCTGACGCAGATTTCGGTCGTCGTTTACCCTTTCCCAGGTTTCGCCTCCGTCATCCGAAAGGAAAAGACCTCCTTCATGTGCTTCCACCATGGCCCACACCCTGCGGTGGTTTACAGGGGATACCGATACGCCAATGATGCCCAGAGGCCCGGCCGGCATACCCGGCTTCCGGCTCAGGTTCACCCAGGTGTCGCCTCCGTCGGTACTTTTCCAGAGTCCCGATCCCGGACCTCCGCTTTTCAGGCTGTAAGGGGTACGCGACACTTCCCACAGGCTGGCATACAGGATCCTGGGGTTGACGGGATCAATAACCAGGTCAACGGCTCCCGCCTTTTCGCTGACATAAAGCACTTTTTCCCAGGTGTCGCCTCCGTCGGTAGAACGGTATACGCCCCGTTCCGGATTCGGACCGAATACATGGCCCAGCACGGCCGCATACACCCGTTGCGGATCGGCGGGCGATATCCTGATCCGGGGAATATACCGGCCTTCCTTCAGACCGCAGTATCGCCAGTGTTCTCCCGCATCGGTCGATTTCCAGATGCCGTATCCGTGCGACATGTTCCCGCGTACGGTTTTTTCTCCCCCTCCTGCAAAAACAATGTTCGGGTCGGAAGGGGCT
>Ga0190344_1000617_pt1 | contig 16061 bp, 12 predicted proteins | sample 48721323_MG_FD_161662 | JGI IMG/M metagenome (GOLD analysis project Ga0190344, IMG submission 161662) | Hydrothermal vent microbial mat bacterial communities from Southern Trench, Guaymas Basin, Mexico - 4872-13-2-3_MG | ecosystem: Environmental > Aquatic > Marine > Hydrothermal vents >... | reverse complement strand
CAGTTCCTAACCCAATGAAATTTGCGAAAGCGTCCATGATATCACATACTCTGTATTTTAGAAGCCCTTGTATTGGCTCAAGAGCAAAAGCAGAGAGAAAAATCGCAGTACCAAAGAGAACAAACATTTTTTTGTTGCCGGAATGTTTAAGGGCAATAAGCAGTAATCCCCCGCAGGCAAAGATGAAAAAATGAACGAGTTTATCTGAATTACGGCCATTGCCTGAAAGGTTCAGGGGTATGAAATACAAAAACAAAAGGAAAATAAAGTACGAAATAATGAGAAAAACGGATATTTTTCGTGCCATAGTTTTATTTTATCAGCTTTTTAGAACTTATCATGAAAATATATCCAAAGAGCCCAAATATATGAGAAGAAAATAACTGATATACTTCAAATAGAGTTGTCAGTTTTTTGTAAAGGGGTGAGTACATGAACTACGAAAGGGAATATGTCGTTGAAAAACTTGTGGATTTGGTAAAGATTCCAAGCCCATCCGGCTTCACTGAAAAAGCCATTGAATACATTGGCAAAGAGCTTTTACGGATGGGTTTTGAACCTCAATATACCAATAAGGGAGCGTGTTATGTTTGCGTTGGTGGTGAGGAAAGCCCTGTTACCTTCGCAGCTCATGTGGATACGTTGGGTGCGATGGTGAAATCCCTCAAACCAAATGGTCGCCTGGAAATAACCCCCATAGGTGGTTACATGATGAACAGCGTTGAAGGTGAAAACTGCGAAATACATACCAAAAATGGCAAGGTGTATACAGGAACTATTCAAACCGTAGCACCTTCTGTCCATGTGTTTGAAAACGCAAGAAAAATCGAAAGAAAGCCTGCAAACATGGAAGTTCGGCTGGATGAGATAGTGAAAACCCGTGAAGACCTTGAAAAACTCGGTATAGAAGCGGGCGATTTCATTTCATTTGATCCAAGAGTCGTGGTTACGAAGAGCGGTTTCATAAAAACAAGGCATCTGGACGATAAGGCTAGTGTGGCTGTCCTTTTGGCAGTGGCTAAAGATGTCAGCGAAGGCAAGTTGAAGCTTTCAAGAAAAACATATCTTTTCTTTTCAAATTACGAAGAAGTGGGGCATGGTGCCTCCAGCGGCATTCCAGCAGATTCAACAGAGATTATATCTGTCGATATGGGGGCAGTAGGTGATACGCTCGGTACAGATGAATATGTGGTCTCAATATGTGCCAAAGATTCAGGAGGTCCCTATGACAGCAGGCTTGTGAAAAAATTGATAAAAAAGGCTAAAGAAGCAGGAGTCGATTATTCTGTCGATATATACCCTTTCTATGGATCAGATGTAGAAGCTTCATTGAGAGCTGGATATGACGTTGTCTTTGGGCTCATAGGTCCTGGAGTAGAAGCCTCTCATGGATATGAAAGGACGCATTACAAAGGACTCGAGAATACAATAAAACTCATTGAGTCATATTTAAAAGGCTAAAGATTATCAAAACTCAAAACTATAACGGGGAATTTCCCCGTTTTTTTATCTAATGTGACTTATTCTTCCCTAAAAGTCGGTAATCTCTTTTCATAGGTGAAAAACAGATTTGGCATACAGGTTTAAGGGTGTTATTATTTGATGTGTAACCGGTTCCACACGAGGTGAATTATTTGAGAATAACGATCGCAAAAATAGCAGAACTTGCGGGTGTTTCCAAAGCCACGGTTTCAAGGGTTTTGAACAACAGCGGGTATGTTGCCGAAAATACCCGGGAGAAAGTCATGAAAATCGTTAGAGAATTTAACTTCGTTCCTGATGCGCGAGCCGTTAACCTGAGCAAAAGCATGACAAGGACTATTGGACTTGTGCTTCCCTCGACATCCGGTCCCTTTTATATGGAGGTAATCCGCGGTATTGAAGATATTCTCTCTATTGATGGTTATTATATGCTTCTTATGACCTTTGAGGCTTCAAGGGACAAAAATGAAATCCGTAGAAAATATCGCTCATTGCTCGAGGAAAAACGTGTGGATGGGCTTATCATATTTGATCCTGAAGCTGATGAGGCTTTTGTCCAACAGATGGCAAAGGCGAAGAAACCCTGTGTGTATTTGGGAAGAGAGTATCTCAAAATTCCGATAGATAGTGTTTCAGCTGACAATGTAACCGGTAGCCGCCTTATGATGCTTCACCTTTTAGAAGCTCATGGGTTCAAAAAAATAGTCTTTGTCAGAGGGCCACTTGACAGCTATCATGCCCTCGAGAGGTTCAAGGGATATAGAAAGACGCTTACTGAATGGGGAATACAATACGATGAAAGTCTTGTGTTTTGTGGCAACTTCACCAGAGAAGGGGCAGAAATGGTAGCGCAATCTATCTTTTCAGCCAAGCCTGAAGCGATTTTCGCCTCAAACGATGAAATGGCTCTTGGAATAATTCACAGGGCAAAGCAACTTGGGTATTCTCTATCAGAGATGCCTGCTATTGTTGGCTTTGATGACGCACCCTGGGCAGAACACATAAACCCTGCTCTAACCACGGTGAGACAGCCCATGTATGATATAGGTAGAACAGCGGCAAAAATAATCATGGATAGGCTTTCAGGTGGTAGTCACAGGACTCCTATGAAAGTTAAACTGCATACGAATGTAATTATCAGGGAATCATGCGGTTGTTATAAGAGCATTTTTGAATGATATGATTGTTTTTAGCGATATGTAACCGGTTTCATACGAATCATGTTTTTACGGGAGGCTTAGGCATGTTTGACAATGGTTATGGATACTTTTCAAAGGATGGATGTGAATACATAATAAAAACCCCTAAGACACCCAGGCCATGGATAAATGTCATTTCCAATGGTGATTATGGAGTTGTGGTCTCAAATACCGGATCAGGATATAGCTGGCGGACACACGCTTCCCTTAACAGGATAACCAGATGGAATCAGGATCTCATAAGGGATAATTGGGGTAAATACATCTACATTCGTGATGCTGTTTCAGGCGAATTTTGGTCTCCAACATGGAAACCTGTCTGTGCCACACCGCAACAATTCGAACTTTCACATGGTTTGGGATATTCAGAGTTCAGGACACGATATTTCGACATATCTTCGCGATTGAGAATATTCGTTGCAAGAGAATCTCCGGTTGAAATCTGGGCACTTACATTGAGGAATGATAGTGAAGTGGAAAGAAAACTTTCAGTTTTCACATATCTTGAATGGAACCTTGGAGCTGCTCCAGACTGGCACAGGGAATTTCATCGGAGTTTCATTGAAACTGAATATGACGAAGCAAGAAATTGCATTCTCGCCCGCAAAAGGCTTTGGGAACTGATGAATGAAAAAGGCCAACACTGGAACAGGGATTGGGAATACACTGCTTTCTTTGCATCAAATTTAACACCACAGAGCAAGGATGGCTCGAAAGAGAATTTCGTCGGTAAATATGGTGAACTAAACAGACCTAAAGCGGTTATTGAAGATAAGCTTCACAACACCTTTGGTAACTGGGAGGATCCTATCGCTTCTCTCAAGCACGCAATCATTCTAAATCCTGGAGAGGAAAAGACCATTGTCTATCTTCTTGGAGCGGTTAGTGCAAATGAATCACTGAATGAAATTCTTGAAAAATATACCACCGAAGAAGCAATAAACAAAGAATTGGAAGGCATCCAATTGTATTGGAAAGAGCTTTTGGGAAAATTCAGCGTTGAAACACCCGATAGAGCTTTTAATATTATGAATAACGTTTGGTTGAAATATCAAGCAGTTTCCGGGCGTCTGTGGGGAAGAACAGCTTATTATCAAACCGGCGGGGCATATGGATTTAGAGACCAGCTTCAAGATAGTCAAATCTTCCTCTATCTCAATCCTGAGTTCACGCGAGAGCAGATAAAATTGCATGCGCGCCATCAATTTTCATCTGGAATTGTTTATCATTGGTGGCACCCAATAAGCGAAGAGGGAAATATCTCCGGCTATTCTGATGATCTTTTGTGGTTACCTTTTATAACTGTCAGGTACCTCAAAGAGACAGGCGATTTTGAATTCTTAAGGGAGAAAGTGCCCTTTTGTGATGGCGGTGATGGAACTGTCTATGAGCACTGTGTCAGGGCGATAGATAATGTGCTTAGCCGTTTCGGGGAGCATAATTTGCCTCTTATTGGCACCGGTGATTGGAACGATGGTATGAATGCTGTTGGAACTGGTGGAAAAGGTGAAAGCATATGGGTAGGGCACTTTCTCTATGGAATACTCAGGGATTTTGAAGTTGTAAATGAAGCTATGGAAGATTTCGATAGAAAAGAGAAATACGCTATTCGGGCAAGAGCCCTGAAGGAAGCGATAAATGAGCATGGTTGGGATGGGAAATGGTATCTCAGGGCGTATAAGGATAGTGGAGAGCCCATTGGCAGTTCAAGAAATCAGGAAGGAAAAATCTATTTAAATGCCCAAACCTGGGCAATATTGAATGATATAGCGCCAGATGACAGGAAAAAAACCGCTTATGAGTCTGCAAAAGGTGTTCTTTTCAGAAAATATGGTCCCATTCTTTTTTATCCAGCGTATTCTGTTCCCGATCCGGAGATTGGCTATCTGACAAGGTATGCCCCTGGTATGCGTGAAAATGGTGGGCTTTACACCCATGCCGGAACATGGGCTGTGCTTGCAGCCGCAAAAATGGGAGACCCCGAGACATATGCTATCTATAGAAGCTTCATGCCAGTGTACAGAGGATTGGAGCCTGATAAATACATGGTGGAGCCCTATGTTACCCCCGGTAACGTTGATGGCCCGGATTCCCCCTACTTTGGAAGGGGAGGATGGAGCTGGTACACGGGTTCAGCGACGTGGTATTTCATTGCCGGTATAGAAGGCGTGCTTGGTATCATCCCAACATGGGAAGGCTTGAAGATCAATCCCGTGATTCCAGAAAACTGGAATCAAGTATCTGTAAAGCGCTTGTTCAGGGGAGTGGAGTACAACATTATTATAAAACGCACCGGGGAAAAGATGATCTTTGTCTGTGGAAACAAGATAAATGGAAACATCGTTGTGCATCCCAGCGATAAGAAATTCGTGGACGTGGAAGTTCACATTTGAAAAGGAGGGGTACGTATGAAGTATCTAAAGTTCAACGTCTTTCTTTTTCTACTCCTGGCACTGACAGCCTTTGGCGCTGTTGAGTTGTTGGATCCACTCGATATTACAAACAATCTCAATAACGACAACACGGGAGCCCTATTTCTTCAAAGCAGTAATCTCGCTGTAATGGGTAAGTACTCTGTGAAAGTATTACCGAATGGACAGTCTCCTGAAACGAAAATTGCTATAACCCTTGAAGGCCAGTCGCTTGAGAAATTGGTAGGAAAGGATGTAATCAAACTATCCGTATTCATTGATCCAAGTGCAAAAACAAAGCCAAACAAATTCTTTCTTGGCATGGCTGATGTAAAAGACGGCTGGGCATGGGTTGATGGAGTGTTTTCAGAGACAGTGATAAAAGATGGTTGGAATACCGTGATTTACAAACTCAGCGAGCCCATGCAGAATATCAAACCTGATGGGAAGTACGCACTGTATTTCTCTTTCTTCGAAGAAACCGAAGGAACGAAAATGCCCCTTGCCGACGCTTTCTATGTTGATGCTTTTGTTGTCGAGAATTCTGATGAACTCACGGAAAACTCCTATATCTGGGGCATGGATACTGAAGAAGAAATCGCTACTTTCAGCAACGACAACACTGGAGCAATATTCAGCCTGTCAAAAAGGTATATAGCACAGGGTGTCGCATCCATGGAAGTAAAACCCTCCGGAAAGGCTCCTGAAACAAAAGTGGCCTTACAAATACCGGCTGAAAAAATAGCAGATTGGGCACAGGCTGAAAAGATAACCATGAATCTCTTTATACCTTATGGTACAAAGTCTATGCCCAATAAAGTCTTCCTCGGCATGGCTGATCTCACTGAAGGCTGGAACTGGGTGGATGGAGTCTTTTCCACAAACACCATCACATCTGGTTGGAACAGGATTACTTTTGATTCCACTGATAAAATGAAAGATCTGAAAGCGAACGGCAAGTATGTAATATATCTTTCTTTCTTCAGAGAAGAAGATAATAGCAAGATTCCTCTTCAAGAATCTTTCTATGTTGATGGGCTATATGTCGTTAGACCAGTATTAGCTGTCGAAAAAACAGTTGAAAAACCTGAAGTAACTGAAAAACCCATTCAAGTTGTTAAGGCTCCTAAAGGCCTTTATATCTGGAGCATGGATACAGAGGAAGAAATCTCCACATTCAACAATGACAACACAGGTGCTACCTTTGAACTCGATACCGAGCATTTCATTCAGGGAACGGCCTCTATGAAAATACTCCCCTCTGGTAGTGCTCCTGAAACTAAAGTGGCGCTCAATATACCTGAAGATATGCTCAAAGATTGGGCAAATGCTGAAGAGGTTGTTCTTAATCTTTATATTCCTGAAGCCGCGAAATTGCCCCCATCTATGTTCTTCATGGGCATGGCAGATCTCAGCGATGGTTGGGCATGGGTTGATGGAGTATTCTCAGAAACAAAGACTGTCCCTGGCTGGAACCAGATAGTTTTTGCTTTATCAGATAACATGAAAAAGGTAAAAGAGGGCGGTAAGTACACCATCTATCTTGCTTTTGCCACTCTTGATGAGTCTGGGAACAAAGTACCTTTAACCGAGCCATTTAACATCGATGGTCTGTTTATTCCGGTCAAAGAAGAGGTTGTCCGGAATTACATCTGGTCTATGGATACTCCAGAAGAATTGGCTACTTTTGATAACGACAACACGGGTGCTAATTTTGAGCTTTCGGAGGATTTCGTTGTTCAGGGTACAGCTTCAATGAAAGTCACTCCATCTGGTGAAGCTCCTGAAACGAAAGTGGCAATGCCTATTCCAGAAGATATGGTTGAATTGTGGAGTCGCAGCAATAAGATAACTATGAATCTTTATATTCCAGAGGGTACAAAGCTTATTCCCACCATGTTCTTCTTTGGCATGGCTGATCTCACCGAAGATTGGGCATGGGTCGGTGGCGTTTTTTCAAATGATGAAGTGAAAATAGGTTGGAATCAAATCAGTTTCGAACTCGCAGGCAGCATGAAAGAAATCAAGCCCGGTAACAAGTACAAAGTATATCTTGCTTTTGCCGGTTTTGATGCGGAAAAGAATAAAATTCCGCTCACCGAACCCTTCTATATAGATGGTTTTTATGTGGAAACAATGAAAGTGCTCACCTTCGATGACAGAATGAAAATGGCCGATCCAGCTATTATAAAGGAAGTCGATGACCTTTTGAATCTCGATGACGACGCTTTGCTTGAAGCAGTGGAGAAAAAAGCTTTCTATTATTTCTGGAATGAAGCCAATCCAGAGAATGGGCTAATAAAGGACAGAACAAGAAAAGATGTCCCGGCGAGTATAGCGGCTGTTGGTTTTGGACTAACAGCGATACCTGTCGGGATTGAAAATGGCTGGATAAGCAGGGAAGAAGGATATGAAAGAGTTCTTACTACCTTGAAGACCTTTGCAGAAGGAAAAGTAGAAGGTAAAAATGGCTTTTTCTATCATTTTGTCGATATGAATACAGGAAAAAGGGCCTGGGACTGTGAACTTTCTTCCATTGATACAGCCCTCCTCATGGCAGGTGTGTTGTTTGTCAAGGAGTATTTTGCAGGAACAGAAGTTGAAAAATTGGCCGATCAACTGTACAGAAACGTGAACTGGCAATGGATGTTGACCGACGATGGGGTACTTTCCATGGGTTGGAAGCCTGAAGGAGGTTTTCTTGGTGCCCGTTGGGACTCTTTCAACGAAGGTATCCTCGCTTATATACTTGCAATAGGTTCTCCTACTTATCCCATTCCACCAGAATCCTGGGATAAAATCTACAGGCCGGTACACGATACCTATATATCCCTGCCACAGGAAACACTTTTTGTTTATCAGTATCCGAACATCTGGGTGGATTTCAGGAACAAAGAAGATAAATACGCAAACTACTTCAACAATGCGGAAGTTGCCACCAGATACAATTGGCTCTTTACTTTCATGAAAAGGTTTGACTATGAAACTTATGATGTCGATATTTGGGGACTGAGTGCCTGTGATGGTCCCAATGGATACAAAGCCTACGGTGCATCAGAGGATAATCATGATGGCACAATAGCTCCTTATGCCTCCATCGCTTCTATCGTGTTTACACCCGATCTTTCAATATCCGCGGTTAGAGGTATGTTAGAAAAGTATGGACCTATCATCTGGGGAAAATATGGGTTTGTAAGCGGATTTAATACTGATGCGAATTGGGTTTCAGACGAGTTTGTGGGCATCGACGTTGGAGACATCATACTGATGCTTGAAAATTATCGCAGCGGTTTGATTTGGAAATATTTCATGAAAAACGAATACATTCAAAATTCCCTCAAAGCCCTTGGTTTCGTAGAAAAGGAAACAGATTACGCTATAACCCCCTGGTATCAAAAGGAATTTGAAAAACTCATGCATGCTCCTGCTGAAAAGGTTGCCTTTGCAATAAAAGCTGAAAAACCCGTAACCATCGACGGTGACCTTGCTGAATGGGAGGGCGTTCAGGGTTATGTTGTGAATGAGGAAATGAACGTACCAGCAGGAGGTATAAAGAAAGTTGATAAGACCAAACAGGTACTTCACAGCACTTTCTATGTAATGTGGGATGAGGAAAATCTGTATATAGCCACAAAGGTCTATGATGAGTATCTTGTTATAAACATTGAACCCACAGATCTTGGAGCGTTCTACCGTACAGATTCTGTGGAGTTCTACATAGACCCTTCGAGGGCAGGATCAGATGCGGGGATTATGAAACTCGCCATTTTGCCTTTCGATACCGAAGGAAACCCGCAGGCTGTAAGGCATGAAGATGCTAATCCAGGAAAAATTTCCGATGTTGCTCCTGAAATTAAAGTCGCTACGAAGAGAACTGACTATGGTTATGACCTTGAATTCAAAGTCCCGGTAAAATATCTGAATTTAGAGCCAGCTCCTGGAATGAATCTCGGGTTCTGCTATACCATTCATAATTCAAATATGAAAGACGCCGGTTTGGGAGAATATGTGAGGGAAAATATCATTTCCTGGAATAATCTGCCGGATATATGGGCTCATCCTGAAAACTGGGGCACGTTAACCCTCAAATGAGGAGGTTAGAACGATGAAAAAGATAGTTATTTCTTTTTTGTTGATTTTACTTGCTATTTCCATATGCGGAACTACACTCAAAGTTTGGGCAATGGGAGAGGAAGCTAAAACCTTGCCTGTTGTAACACAGGAATTTGAAAAAGAAAACCCGGGCGTTAAAGTTGAAGTCCAGGCTTTGCCCTGGAGCAATGCCTTTGAGAAATTGCTCACAGGTGTTGCTGGAAGACAACTCCCTGATGTCATCCAAATGGGTACAACATGGATGCCAAGTTTCAGTGCTATGGGCGCTTTCCAGGATTTAGGAAAATACATAGAGAAGTCAGAGATAATCTCGGAAGATAAATTTTTCCCCGGCTCCTGGAGCACCTGTGTTTACAAAGGAAAAGTGTATGGGATTCCCTGGTACGTTGACACAAGGGTTTTGTTTTATCGCACAGATTTGCTCGCTGAAGTAGGATACACAGAGGCACCAAAAAATTGGGATGAGTTGTACGATGCAGCGAAAAAATTGGCGGAGAGGCCCGATATGTATGGGCTTACATTTCAAACAAACGAAATACAGGAATTCATACCCTTTGTCTGGCAAAACGGTGCAACAGTTATTGACGAAAACAACAAGCTTAAAGTGGATGAACCGAATTTTAAAGAGGCTCTAGATTATTTTGCACGCTTTTTTGAAGAGGATATTGTTCCAAAAGCTGGTAGTGGAAATATATTCCAGGATTTCGCTTCGGGATTTGTTCCCATGTTTTTCACCGGTCCGTGGATGGTTTCGATGATACACGAACAGACTCCACAAATTGATGGAAAATGGGCAGTTGCCCTAATGCCGGAAAAAATCACCAGAACATCTTTTATGGGTGGAAGTAACTGGGTCATATCCAAGACCTCGAAGAACAAAGAACTGGCATGGAAATTCGTCGAATTTATGTCTACACCAGAAGTACAACTTCAATGGTACCAGCTTCTAAAAGCTCTACCAGCTGTCAAGGAAGTCTGGAATTACAGTGAGTTAAAAGATGATCCCTTCACCTCTGTTTTTGGTGAACAGTTAAAAGATGCAAGAGCAACGCCAAATATTGCTGAATGGGAGAAAATTGAATCCATTGTGGAAGGAGTTTTGGAAAAAAGAGTTCTTGGAAAAATCACAACAGATGAAGCTATTGACGAGATGACACAAAAAATTTCAAAGATCTTAAAGTGATTTCCCCCACCTGCCATCCCTCTCTTTAGAGGGATGGCATATTTTCAGAAAGGAGTTCGATATGAAAACGCGGTTAAGTGCCATTTTGATTTTTCTTGGTCCCGCGCTGTTCATCATGACAGTGTTCATAATTATTCCCATAGCTCTATCTCTACTCATCTCAGTAACAGATTTCAACGTATATGCTATCTTTGACTGGAGAAACGCAAAGTTCATCGGCTTTCAGAATTTCATTAACCTCTTTTCTGATGAAATTTTCTGGAAAGCCCTTTTCAACACTTTTTATGCTTTAGTTGTCGCCATGCCGTTGACGATAATTTTTTCTTTGCTTTTCGCCCTGCTTTTGAACAGAGGGGCAACCTATTTGAAGAGTTTCTTCCGACTAAGTCTGTATTTGCCTTCCATAACAAATACCGTTGCCATCGCAGTGGTTTGGGCCTGGCTACTCAACCCCAGATATGGTTTGTTGAACTGGTTTCTCGGGCTTTTCGGGATTGCGGGGCAAAATTGGCTATCAGATCCAAAATGGGCAATGCCTTCCATAATAGCTCTTGTCGTTTGGAAAGCTATTGGGCCAAATATGTTGCTCTTTCTTGCAGGATTGCAAAATATCCCCGATTTTCTGTACGAAGCCGCTGAGCTCGATGGAGCAAATCGCTGGAAGCAATTTTTGCACATAACAGTGCCATCGTTAAGGCCTCAATTGCTTTTCGTGAGTGTAATGCTTGTCATAGGCTACCTTCAATTATTTGAGGAACCCTACATGCTGACAAAAGGCGGCCCGCTCAACTCAACAATGTCGATAGTACTTTACCTGTACAGGCAGGGTTTTTACCAGTTCAATTTTGGATATGCCTCAGCCGTTGCAGTGGTACTCTTCGGCATTATTCTGGCGCTTACGGCTATTCAGATGCGTTTGCGGAAGTATCAAGAGTAAGGAGTTGAAATCATGAGAAAGAAAAAAATCCCCTTTATAGAGCAACTGGGTGTACATATAATTCTTTTCGCGGCATTTCTCATCATGGCTATCCCCTTTTTCTGGATGGTTTCAACATCTTTTAAGAATCCAGATGAGATATATATATTTCCCCCAAGGTGGGTCCCTCACAGACCGACTTTTGACAATTATATTGAACTCTTCAAAACAGTGGATTTTGGAAGGCCACTTCTAAATACGATCATTGTGGCAGTTACTTCGACTTTTCTTTCAGTAATGCTTTCGGCCATGGCAGGGTACGGTTTTGCAAAATTCAGGTTCCGGGGCAAAGAAAAGCTATTTCTACTGGTCCTCGCAACTCTAATGGTTCCCGGACAAATGACACTCATTCCAGTTTATCTTATTTTGAATTCTTTGAACCTGTTAAATACATACGCCGGTCTGATATTGCCAGGGGTTGCCAGCGCCTTTGGTATATTCTTTATGCGACAGTTCATTACAAGCATACCAGATGAACTTATAGATGCGGCAAAAATGGACGGAGCAAGAGAATTCTTCATATTTCTTAAGATAATTTTGCCTCTTTCAAAACCAGCTCTTGCAACGCTCACCATATTTAATTTCGTTGGGGCGTGGAACTCTTTCCTCTGGCCACTGATTGTGGCAACTGACGAAAAAATGTACACGCTTCCTGTCGCTATATCCGTTGTACAAGGCCAATACGGCGAAAAAATAGCGTTGCAAATGTCAGGGTCTTTCATTGTCATAATTCCCATAATTATCGTGTTCTTCTTTGCACAGAAATACATAATCAAAGGGCTTTCAATGAGCGGCATGAAGTTCTGATGTATAATGCAACACCGTGTGTTGTGGAGATCCCTTTTTGCTTTGTAAAAAGACTATTCGCCTTGATTTTCATCCTCTTTCGGAGGGGATTCCTTGTTAAAAAGGATTTCATGTCTTTCGTTCAGTATTTTCCTTTTTCTGTAAATCAGACCTGTCATTGTCAAACCGTCCAGCAAATTGTGGATGATTATAGGGTATAAAAGGCTGTGGGAAATTTGAAAGCTGTATCCTAAAATGAAGGAAGCAAGGAGCCTTGGGACAAAATCCCTTTGAAAGTTCCTTAGGCTTTCTGCTTTTACCAGAACGTTGCCAATGTGGACAAGAACAAATACGAGGCTGGCAATAACAGTTGCCAATTCCACCGTTAAAAAGCTCATTTTTATGTATTTGCTAAGCCCTCCTTGAAAGAAACCTCTATATAACAGTTCTTCAACGATTCCGACCACCAGCCAGCTATAAAGTAATTGAGGGGTAGCTTTGTTCACACTCCCGTACCTTATTCTCATAATCCACACTGCTGGAGCGCGAAGGATACTGAAAAAGGAAACCAATGCCAAAGGAATCGACAGGGCAATAAGAAGCAAGCCGGGGATAAAGTCTCCAAAGGATATCCCAAGTTCCTGAAAGTTCAATCCAGAAAATTTGGCAAAGAGAAAGCTGAGAGAGATGCTAAATGGTGAAATGAAGAGCAACAAGGCAAACCCTCTAAGGCGCATTTTTCGTTCCAACGCCTTTCCGAGAAACCGTATAATGAGTATGTGAGATATAAGAAAGAGAAACAGCAAATAAGGCATTTTGACCTCCTGATTCAAGGATAGCATAAGGGGAATTAAACATGGCAATATGATAAAATACTCAAGAAGGCCAAAATAGTTGGAGGTGCTTGAATGCGTATCTTGAGCGGTATGAGGTCAACTGGAAAATTGCATCTTGGTCATCTTATTACCCTTGACAGATGGGTGGAACTTCAAGAGCAGGGAAATCAGTGTTATTACTTTGTCGCTGATTGGCATGCGTTAACGTCTCATATAGATAGTACGGAAGGATTTAAAGAATGGACCATAGACATAATAAAAACTTATGTTGCAGCAGGACTTAACCCGGAAAAGTCAGTTCTTTTCATACAATCTGCTATCAAGGAGCACGCGGAACTCTTCTTACTTTTGTCAATGCTTGTCCCTGTGCCACGGCTTCAAAGAATGCCAACATACAAAGAGCAAAGAGAACAGATAACGGACAGGGATCTTTCCAGTGCGGGCTTTTTACTGTACCCCGTACTTCAAGCTGCTGATGTGCTCATGTATCTCGCTGATGGTGTTCCCGTTGGAGAGGATCAGGTTTACCACATAGAGCTCACCCGGGAAATTGCCAGAAAGTTCAACAACCTTTTTGCTGAGGTTTTCCCGGAACCAAAGCCAATTTTGTCTAAGGTGACAAAATTGCCAGGTACAGACGGCAGGAAAATGTCAAAGAGCTATGATAACTTCATTCTCATAGATAGTGACGAAAAAAGCCTTTGGAAGAAAATGGCACCGATGATGACAGATCCCGCACGCAAGCGAAGAACTGACCCGGGAGACCCTGAAAAGTGCCCTGTATGGCTCTATCACAAAGCTTTTACTCATTCTACCGATGAATTAGACTGGGTTAAACATGGGTGCAAAACCGCAAGTATCGGTTGTCTCGATTGTAAGAGGGTATTGCATAAGAACCTTGTGGCTAAATTACAACCTGTATGGGAAAAGCTAAAAGCTTTTGATGAGCATCCCGATATGGTAATGGACATCATTGAAGATGGAAATAAAAAAGCTCGTGAATGTGCACAAGAAACAATGAAGAAGGTAAGAGATGCCATGAAGGTGAGTTGGTAAGATGGAACAACTTAGGCTCGTTTATTCTTTGCCGGAGTTTGAAGGTCCGCTGGATTTGCTGCTCTTCCTCGTGAGGAAGCACAGGCTTGATATCCGCTCAATACCAATAACAATTATTGCGGATGAATTCCTTGCGCACATCGAAAAGATGAAAAAACTCGATATGGAAGTTACCACTGACTTCATTGTTATGGCTTCAACTCTTATGCAAATGAAATCAAAAGCTCTTTTACCAAGACTAAGCCCTCAAGAAGCTGAAGAGTTAAAAAAACAGCAGACACAGCTTTATCGGCAAATTGAGGAATACAAAACCCTTAAAGAATTATCAACCAGATTCAGGGAAAAACTGTACGAATCTTATTCTTACGAGCGAGTTAAAGTTGGAGTTACTGAGGAAGATACAGCTGTGGATTCCCTTCCTGAAAGGCTTGTCAGAAGTTTTAAGAGTATACTCAAAGAAACGATTGAAAAAGAGAAGGTCTATACGATAACCGCTGAATTATATAGCGTAGAAGAACGCATGGAAGAACTTGAAAATGAATATCCGGAAATAAGACTTCTTGAGCTATTAAAAGGCTGTAAAAGTAGAATAGAAGCGATTGTTACCTTCCTTGCAGTGCTCGAACTCATAAAATATGGAAGATACGAAATAATCGCACTGGATCCTGAGCCAATTATACAAAGGGTTTTTGCTGGTGTTGAAATTGTAACGATGCAGGTTGTTGAAAAACAGGAAACGGGGAAGGTGAAGTAATGGCCACCGAACTCACCAAAAAAGCAGCAGTGGAAGCACTCATATTTGCTGCTAAACAGGGAATAGAGCCGAAAAGGATCGCCAAAATTCTTGGAATGAAACTCAACCAGGTCATGATTCTAATCGAAGAACTTCAAGAAGAATACAATAGCCCCAACCATGGTGTCAATTTGAAGGCTGTAAAAGGCAAACTACGCTTTTATACGAAGAAGGAAGTTCAAAAATATGTCTCACAACTAAGCAAACGACCAATTGTGAGTATAACAGATTCCCAGATGGAAGTGCTTGCAATCGTGGCTATACGGGGTCCAATAACACGAGCGAACGTGGAACTCATAAGAGGGAGGTCATCACAATCCCAGCTTCTGGAACTCAGCCGCATGAAACTCGTCAGAAAATCTAAATCAAAACTTCCGGGACGCCCTTATCTGTACAAAGTAACCAACAGATTTTACGACACCTTTCAAATAAATGACCTTTCAGAGATCGTCCAGGGTCTTGAATTGCCATCAGAGGAGGTTGAGGAAACTGAGGGAAAAGCTTCAGAGATTTCTTCAGAGAAACACGAATCTATCCCGGAGAAAAGCAGCTGAAGCCATAAAATCTGGCCACGTTAAGGTCAATGGCGAAGTTATTACCGATCCCTGGGTAGAGATAAATTCCTCTTCTGATATCCTTCTTGATAACAAAAAAGTGAACATTAGCTGTGAAAAGAGAGTAGTCTATGCTCTGCACAAACCAGCAGGAGTTCTTACTGCGATGAAAGACGATAGAGGAAGGCCAACGATAGCAGACCTTATAGCTGGAAAAATAAAAGAGAAAGTGTTTCACGTTGGTCGGCTGGACAAAGATACAGAAGGTCTTTTACTTCTAACAAATGACGGTGATTTCGCAAATAAAGTCACTCACCCTTCTTCAGAGATTGAAAAAACATACATAGCCACTGTGAATGCTACATTGACTGAAAAAGAGTTAGAAGCTCTGAGAAAGGGAGTAACATTGAGAGACGGCTATAATACTTCTGGAGCCAAAGTGAGGCTTCTGAAGAGAAAGGGTAAAGGCACAGTTGTGGAGCTTAAAATTCACGAAGGGCATAAGCGTGAAGTTAGGGAAATGTTCAGGGCTTTAAATAAAAGAGTAATAGCTCTAAAGAGAACCGCGATAGGCGACCTAAAAATTGACATAGTCCCAAAGCCAGGCATGTTGAAAAAATTGAGTAAAGAAGAGGTATTCAGAATAAATAAAGGGGACCGCTAAGGGTCACC
>Ga0190344_1000616_pt1 | contig 16085 bp, 19 predicted proteins | sample 48721323_MG_FD_161662 | JGI IMG/M metagenome (GOLD analysis project Ga0190344, IMG submission 161662) | Hydrothermal vent microbial mat bacterial communities from Southern Trench, Guaymas Basin, Mexico - 4872-13-2-3_MG | ecosystem: Environmental > Aquatic > Marine > Hydrothermal vents >... | reverse complement strand
AGCCTCTGTTCCACCGGAAGCAAAGAAAAACATTGGCATTCCGTTTTCATATTTTTTAGTATATCCACTTAAAGTTTCTTCACCAATTACACCAAAAGCATTTTCTATTTCTCTGGTCATACCTGCAAATTCCATATAAAAAGCAATTTCGGCAGCTTTCAACATACCCTCTATATCATCTTCTTTAGTTATAGTAAAATAACCCTCACGAAACAATATACCTTTGATTTTTGTTGAAGCAAGATTTTGTAAATTATCACTGATATCATTTACAGTAAAACTTCGTCTAAAAAATTTAATGATACCTAGTATTTCACTCTTTGTCGCAAACATTATAAATAGATAAAAAAAACTGGGTCTATTAAACCCTTCTATTTTATACTCTGCATTTTACAATGTTTTTAACAACAGTGTATTTAGCAAAATCGTCCACATGTGGTGCAATACCAAGGGATATAGTTGAATAAACAAGTTGACTTTCTTCGTCTTTCCAAGAGTGTCCATAAGGAACGGTTGGGTCTGTTTGCTGTGGAATAGTTCGCACACAATAGGTGTTACCTAATTTTCCTGGAGTAAAGATTGCCCATTCAGTGTCTGTAGAATCAACTGCAGATGCATCACGCATCATATGGGTCATACTTCTCGTGGTCCAGTTGTCTTTATTAAGATTACCGAATCCAGGATATCCCACACGTCCGCTCATTGCGGCATCAGTCTTATAGGTTAAACCCACAACACGGGTGAAGTTAAATCCACCAACAGATAGATTTAATGGGTTAGCAACAAGATCTGAGTGATATTTCTTGAAAGATTGAAGTTTCTGGTTCTGCATAATGTGATATGCGGTATTAGGACCAATATAACCTTCTGTGGGTGTCACATTACCCATAGATTCAACAAATAACTGAATGAGTGATAATTGATCTAAAATATCAGCATTTTCATGATCATCCCATCTTACACCAGCCAAATAATTTGGTTCACTTGAAGTTGTTTCATTAGCATCTAATGCTTTGAATCGTGCACCTTGTTTGGTGTATTGGTCACCATAGTAATCAAGCACCGCTTGTTGACATTGTAAATATTGAACTAATTCAAACTCAGTTCGTCTTGCAATGTTTTCTAATGCGAATTGCACAAGTTTTTGGTTAACACGGGATAACAGTCCAGATTTGATTTCATGTTTAAACACAAATGGATTGCTTGTTGGTCCCCATTCATTGAATGGGCGTCCCTGCATGTTTTCTTTCTCCATACCCCAGGTCCGTGGCAATCGCCTTTCACGTGCTTGTCCAGGTCGTGCCATACCTTGTGGGTTCACACCAGTTCTAATGAAGAATTGGTCATGAATAGATGGAATTGCTCCACCTGCATAGGGGGATGGTGCTATAGTTTTAGGCATCAGTTTATTCATTTGAGGTTTAAAAACATTATCATACATTTTAAATAATACCTCAGTGGCTTCCTGACGCATATCAACTGAAAGATTTTCTAAAGCACCGTTTAAGAAACGGTCAAATATTCCTGAAGGATCTTCTGCCATTTTTCATATCTCCTAAACGTAATACCTATATCCTATTACTACCTCCGTAATCGCATCTGTTGCGTTCGTGGTTATCGTGGTGTTATCGTCAGTGAGTGCATAAGTACCTTGTGTAGTTGCTGGGTCACCTGGCACAAGCATAACTCCACTTGTACTTCCAGTATTGGCAAACACGTAAAGAACTTCCACAAAGGTATTTCCGCCAGCAAATGAGTGTACATGTGTCGTGACACTATCAGTTTTCTCAACACTTGTTTGTAAAACTGCATCTTTCATTGGTGTAACAAAGATCAATCCTAAATGAACCACATCGTTTCCAGAATCATATGCTGGAATGTTGTATTCATGACAGAAACCCAATAAACTCATACCAGCTTGCCATTTTTGAACACCAACACATGATGCTTCTCCTGATAAAACTGCTGGTGCAACTGGATCTCCACGATGTAAATCAAGTGTTCCTACATTGAATATTGGAATTAAACCAAATTGTAGTAATGCTATGTCACGCATATATTGACCCATACCAGCCCTTAATGAGTTGGGATGTCCAACGGGAAATATTGGTTTAGTGGCAACACCGTTAGAATATGCTGCTGATGTGGTATCGGAATAACGTTTACACCAAACTTTATTTTGATTAATAACTTCTGTTGCTACACCGCTATTACCTTGTGATACATCAACTTGCACAGGTTGACCAACATAAATGGTTTCTGTTTTAGTAAGCATATATTCACTATATGAAATAATACTAGGCTTTTCTTCTCGAAATTCGTATTGTTGTGTTTGTGGCATTTTACATACCTTTCTTATATAGTTTTGCTAACTCTGGGTCAGTCTTTTCAAGCATTTCAAGAACAGAATTCCTGTTCTTTTTCCTAATAGCACTACGTGATCTTTCAAAAGATTCTATAGATGGTGCTGCTTTAGGTACTTTCTTTTTCTCCAAATCCACGAGACGTTTCTCTAGTTCTTCGATTGATTGATTCTTATAAAAATTTTCTACAAGATATTCATCTTCAAACTCAGAGATTTTATCTAAGATTGGTTTCTTTTCGGCATACATCAGCTTTTCCTCAAGAATACGGTTTTTTTTCTCTAGCTCTTCGGTTTGTAATCTAATTCTTTTCTCAAATGTTTCTTGCAAAATTTTGATCTTTTCACCGACAGATTCTTTGAGTTTATTTTCATATTCTTCGGTCAGCTGAGAGATTTCATTCTTTTTCTGCTCTAACTTACCAGTTGCGATATTTAGATCATTCCGTAGAGTTTCAATCTCTTTTTCTAACTTTTGTTGTTCTGTGTCTTCCATATATGTTATAACCCCTGTTTTTGTCCATATATCGTGAGGAATATCTGTAATAGACCAATCAAATGGAAAAGAAGCTACAACCTTACCATCTCTGGTTTGAAATTTTTGCTTACCTACTGAAATTCCAACGGGTTTACCTAATTCCTGTGATTTTTTACAGAATTCAATTGCCTTTTCGTGTTCCTCTGTCAAATTTAACAATTCAAATCCAATGTCAATACCTTTAATATCTTCACCTGTTTTCTCGTCTTTAAAAGTTTTAATCTCGGCTTTATCACATATACCGAAAATAATACCTTTATCGTTTTTGGCTGGAAACTGGTGACGCCAATGTAGATAGTGATGTTTGGCATACTTGTTAATCATGTCCAATTCATTATCAGACACGACTTTATTAGTAATACCAATTGCATCAAGTCTTGGTCTACCTTTGACTTCACTAAAGGTGGTCTTGATAATCATATTTAATTCCCTTAAAGAAATTGTTCTTTATATATCTTTTCTATATTAACCTTGGAGGCATCCAATTTGCAAACCTTCTAAGACGTACTGCCCCACTATTTATATCGTCATATGTTATCGGATCTTTTAATTCGTAATCTGGATTATTTAGACACGGTTTACCAGTCACTTCATTAAATCCATAACACCGCCAGTATAGTGTTTGTTGTGTGTCTCGCCACGGTTCCATCTCTCCACCACAGTATGCACATTTTGGTCTCATAAAACCAAGGTTCAAATCTGACTCCGACGGTCCTCTCCATTGTAAACCTTTCCGTAGTGACGGCATAGCAGCAGATTCAAAAGGTCTTCCTCTTATTTTTCTATAATCTCTCATTATGCAAACACCTCATACAGTAAAATATTTTTTATTTCTTCTATAATTTTTGGTAATGCTAACATTGCAGCCATGTAAACTATGTCACGACCATCAATGTGTGCTGTTACAACAGCAAGACCATCTGTTTTTTTACCAGTTACTGGTCTATATAAATTATAACCTTCTTCATTTAATCTTACTTCAAGATGATAAATTTTATGCGGTTTATGTCTGTAATAATATCCACCAAGTTTCTTTTCGTATATTACCATCATTTCCCAAAACGCATTAACCGTGTTCTGTAATATAAATCCACCATTTGTTTTCTGTAAATTCAACTTAAGCTCCTGGTCCATATTAGTATCGTGTTTTGGTAGATTAGAAGGTTTTCCAATCCAGTTCTGTGCCGGATTAGATGGAAAAACACCTGTTTTTTTATAGTCATTTAAAAAACCATCAAACTCTTTTTTAGCCGTACTTGGTGCTGGTGCATGACCATCAATGGATGCTGCTGCAGCCATGGTAACAATATCTCCAAGTTTTGTAATAGCTGCATTTAAAACACTGTTCATCTTGTTCCATCTTTCGGCAAATTCCTCTGGAGTAAATATTTTATTCGTTGCTTTTACTCTTATCCTTGGTTTTATCTTTATTTTGAACCGCCTCCGATGGTTTGTTAAGTTCAACAAACTCATCATGCAACAATTTCTGCTCTTCTTCTGTAAGTGAATTTTCCCAGAGGAAGGGGAAAACGACGCTTGCTGCTCTCCGTTTTTCGTTGGAGTCTTTAAATATTCCAAGTTTGCTAAACTCTGTAATAGCATTAATCACTTTATCCAACATAGTGTTTCTTACTTCTGGGAAAGTAATTACTATTTCTTCATGGTTACGATTTGGAACTATATGAGTAGTGTATATTTCAAGTAATTTTTCCCGCATTTTCATACGGATACCTTTAACAAAACTACTGTTTGTCTCATCCACACGTTCGCTGGCTTTATATACACTATCACCCTCCAACATTGACATAGAACCATACAAAGCAAACATAATTTGCATGTTCATTAAATTAAATAAATTTATATAATTTGCACCGTTGTCTGGTGGTGTAATTTGTTGAATTTTGGTGTCACCAGGGAACACACCAACACCGAAATTTTTCATCTGTTGTAAAACATTACGGGTGGCAAGTATTGCTTGGTCCATCATCTTCTTTTGTGGGTATATGTTGCTTTTAGGATCACCGATAAATCCGAGTAAATAACCGCTCAAGTTTTTATTTGCGTGTTTCTGCATAAAATTCAAAAGCCAAGTTTTAAAGTGCATGTATGGTAATGCCCTGTCGACTGGTGGTGAAATAAAATAAGAATCACTCATAACATATTTTATATGTTCTGGTATAACAACTTCAACCATACTGCTAGGACCAGTTTCATATTCACCCTTTATAAATTTCATGGGTGTTTTTGCGGTCGTTCCGAATGATTGTTGTTGGACTAACACTCTCCAGCCGTGTTTTTTATCTTCTTCGATGACAATTGTTTTTGGATCCATCCGCTGCATATCAACGAGATTACGTTTTCTACCTAGAATATCTTGCTCGTTGTATGAGAATCGCCAATATGTGCGATTAAAAATGCAGTTGTCAAAAAACCATATAGCAAGTGCATCTTTTATAGTATCACCATTAACATTAATATTATCATTCCATTCCTTTATTTTTTTCTCGTCATCTGGGTATCCAGGTACTTTTACATTTAATTCCATATCACCGATTATACTGGACGCCATTGATGCTACGAATGATGGTGCAATATTGTCAAGATGAAAAAGAACTTCGTTGTTATAATCAGTTGGCTTAACAAGTCTATTTACAATATCCCTAACATCAACAGTAACGCCGTCGGTGTCTCTAGTACCTTCGGAATATCCAGCCAAATCTGGGGGTTTTGTTGTTTGACCCTTGTATATATAACGTTTATAAAACATAATGGTCTGCATCTCCTAATTGAGGTTCTGAGTAAGTATATGGGTTTCGTCTAGCTCCCCAAGCAAGTAAAGCAAGTGCGATGACTGTGTCATCATGCTCTAATTGTGTTCCGTATATTATACGGTTATTATTTGATTTAGAGTAACCGAACCTTAATAACTCTTTCCATAAGGTCGATAAAATTCGTTCATCTGGAATACGTATCATACTTTTTTGCAGTAGATTACTTAAATTATCAATTAAATTCAACTTTGATGTGTAATCAAACACAAATCCTGGTCTGTTATGTTTATTGCGGTAAATTGTGCAGTATAAATCCGGTACATCTCGTATTTTATATGGTATTCTTGTGCCATTTCTAAAGTATACACCGCTTACACCAAATTCCTGCAGGTCATATAAATCTTGTTCCATTTGTTCTACAATTGGTTCACCTATACCAGTAGCATCTGGAACAATTAGATATGGTCTAAAATATGCCACAATATTGAGAAATTCATATCGTATATCTCTGTACTCAATTTCTCCACCAGGCATCAGATATTGATAATCTAATTTTAAAATACCAGTATCTTTTTCAATATGTCCTACATCTATCACGGTGGCATCATGTGATTTACCATAGTCAATAGATACTATATATTCTGTATCCTGCATTCTTTCACGTTTATTATATAAATTTAGATCGACACATTGCTCAAGCCATGCACGTTGGAATACGCCGATATCATCTGACGCAACTTCAGCAAGATATTCTTGTTTTGCACGTGGTCCACCTCCAGCAAGTTCAACCTTTTTATCGATCATCTCTTTAGTTTTGAAGGGGTGGGAGTATGGATCTACTACAATTACTGCAATACCATTTGATAAATATGTAAAATCATTTGCCTGACAGTTGGGACAATCTGGTAAATCTGGTATTCCATAAGATGGAAATTTAATACCCGCAAATGATGGGTCACTTAATGAACGTTTAAAACCACATTGTCTACAACACACATCACGAGATTCAAGACCTCGTCGTAAATATTGGTAAAAAGTATTATCTTTTCCATATGGGGTAGAAGTCATAATTATATCTGGAGTTCCATGTTGCATAAAAGCACCAGCAATTTCAGTGGTGGGCATAGATGCTACCAATATTTTCTCATCATGTTGTGCAGCTTCATCAAGGAATAAGAATCGTAAAGATTTAGAACGAATAGTTTCTACTTGTCCGAATGAATATATTTTACTTTTTACACCATTACGTATCACAGTTAGTTCCGCTACCTTCTTACCGACAATCATTTCAGAGAAGGGTGATAATTCAAATTCTCGCACAACTTTTTCAAGTAGTTCATTAGCATTATCTTCTTTATTTGATAGTATCCCGATGTTACCCCCATAACGTATAAACAGTGGTAGAATAAGTTTATGTATGGCCACGGATTTACCGTATTGGCGTGGGGTCATCATAAGAACAATCGCTGGTGGGTCCCTTGGTTTAAATTTACAATCGGCAGGATCGTATCCGAAATCTATTGTGTTAAAAAATTTAGTCTGATATGGGAAAGGTTTGAATTTTTTACTACTGTCGTCTGGATTATATGTAAATACCCTAACAAATCCATCACTGGATGCAAATGCTGTCTTCAATTCATAGGGAGTATATCCAGTTAGTTTTTGTATTTGTGTAATGTTTACCATTCTCGATCCTTATCTTTAACTGGTGTATCTTCGATACCCTTTCTACGCATACTTTCCCTGATAAATCGTGCTCTCATCTCTTTGACCTCTTCAGAATCATCCTGCATAAACATATCCATAATACGTAATTTATTGTCGATATTTTTAGTCTCGGCTTCTGAATTAAGTTTTGCGATATTTTCGGCTATTCGTCGTGCTTCTTTAAACCATTCAAGTAGTCGTGGATTTTCATGTATAATTGTTCGTTCAATTTGGTCACCGTTTTCTAGTACTTGTTGAACAGTTTCTTCATATGTTTCCTTCTGGAACTGCTGTACTTTTGACATTGCTGCAATAAACATTTTTGAGAGTTCTGTGGCAGCAGCAATCGGAGCCGTTAACGACGTTTCGTCTGGGATGATTATTGCATAATAATCTTCTGACATAATTAATTAATGGTGAAAAGATTTATAAAGGTTCTGGTTATATTTAAAGAAAAAAGTCTCAACTTTTGTCCTGCCCGGACCAAATTCGATTTGTTTATATATAAATATTAATTTGAGGTGGTAGTGCATTTTTGTTGCACAGGGCTTTATAAATAAAAATAGCTTAACAGCTATTTTGTATAATATATAATACATAATAGCTAACAAGCTATTTCATATGTTTTTGATATATAAACCTTTGAGCCTTTATATACTATTTAATGATAAGTAAATATAGGTATAATTTAATGATAAGTAAATATGGGTATAGATCATTGTTTGTACAGGACTACCCCCCGACGGGCATGAAAAATTTGTGCTGTTTAAAAACTGAGCATAGGGGGGTAAGAAAATAGAGAAAAAAGAAAAAAATTAAAACAAAATTTGAACGTCAGAAACTTTATTATCATAAATAAAAATTCTGACTTCAAAATTGTGATTCAGTGGCTTAATGTATTCCCAGCACCCACCAACTTTATGGTATATGTCGTATACAATTAGATCTTCACCCAATTGGATACAAATAGGCATTTCAGCATTTTTAACTAATGGCGTTCCTTCATATGTATATCTGAGTATCTCAGCTAACATATCTTTATGTTCTTCAAAGTCTCCTTCTATACGGCCAATGCCCAAGGCAATAAGCAATTTTTGGGCTTGTTCTACGAATATTTTTTTATATGACATGATTTTTTCACTTGTAGATATATAATCTACGATTAGCTGTTAGAGACAATGCTTAAAAACCTTGGTCTTATATATTATAAGCATATCTTCCATAGATTCAGAGATCTGGTTTAATTGGTCAATACTCTAACTGTGATGAACTCACTGAACTCACAACTACATTACTGTCAAAAAGCTAGCTTTTTAACTCTGTACTCTATATTCTATATGTAGGTAAACATTTTACCTACTGTGATCAACCATGTTCGTAGACCATGTTTTACGGGCTATTCTCTACGCCCGTATTGTTATTGTGAATTTGTTATTCACAGCCCTCGGACTCTCTGAGGAAATTGCCGCGGTTGCCTTCACGGGCGACGAAGATATCGAATTGAAAATTTATACTGCCGACAGAACCCTTCTCTCTAATCTAATAAGAGAGAAGATAAGAAAGCATGAATTTACTTGCTTGAAATACATAACTGATAGCGTATTTTACGTGAATCATGAAGATATACATTTTTACTTCATGATCAGAAATATAACCGAAAAAACGATGGACGCCTCATATGTTAGGAAGACATATGAGACCTTGGCCCGTGCGGGCGTAGATTTAAAGACATATGTTAGCCACGTTAACGTCGATAACCATGCTGGTGTTTACCGAGTTTTTATATATACATATGATCTATATTACATAGAACGTAAGATCTCTGCATATTGTAAAGATAGTGCCAGACAAAGTGATGACTTTTATCTGGAATACGAATTCAACAATAATGGTGTATGGTATGATGTTTTTCTGGAGGCTAAAGCATAATGTTTCTAAAAGCCTTTAATTCTTCAATTAATAACACTAAGGAGATTGTTTTTAGGGAAATTCTCCGATTCGTTGATTTGGGGCATATTAATTATACAATAACCCCAATGGACGATCTCTATTCTAGTAAAGTGTTCTTTTCTGACGAAGCCGTAATTGATGAAATTATTTCTGAATTTGAAGATCGTGGAAGTATCTTTGAAATAATGAGAGGAAACCCCCCGATTTTAAAATTTACGCACAATAGAATGACGTTCTATTATCAATTGAGACGTCTACCGACCAGAAATAAGGAATATCTTGAGGTGATTAATTACGTTAAAGATCTATGCTTTTTCTCTAACGTGACGCCCGTAGATATCTATATACATGATAGATTTGTATATATCGACGTTGAAAATTTGGATAATGCTATTTCTAAAATGAAAGAACTTTTCGGTATCAAATTGGTGAATCTGGGCGGGAAACACTTCACAATCAACGTTGGGGGAATTTCCTACACCCTAACGCTTATGGAGGCCACGACTGATGAGAATTAAGCAATTAGCCGAAAGTTTATCTCGTTTTTTAATTCCCGAGCTAGGAGGCGATAAAGCGCTTATCGCTGTTAAGCTTATTGAGGAAGCTCTATCTCCCTCAGAATTTCGGAGATTTAGCGGAATTCTCTCAGAAATTGAAAGAAAAATAGTTTTTGACGAATTCGATAATTAAATATCACTACTTTTTTCCTTTTTCTTTTTAAATTTTAACCGAATTGCTTAGATCTTTAAGGAAACGAGCAAGACTTCATTCTATCTTTCAGTAATTTGCTCAAATTTTTTTTTTTTAATTTCTACTTTAAAATAATTTAAACTCAACTAACTCACCTTAACTCAGTTTAAACTCGAAAAATTCACGTGAAATTAGGTTTACGAAACTCGAAAAATAAGGGAAAAAACTCGAAAAAACTCGAAAATTATTCATAATTAGCCAACTTACAGCCAACTACTCTCTCAGATAACTCGTAAAACGGATACAATTGCTCCATTTCCCTAAAACTCTTATTATGGTCTCCCTCCAAGATATGAAGCAATTCATGGAAAATCACAAATTTCACCACCGTTGGGTGCAACTCCGCAACTAACGGGTTGATTCTAATAACTCCATTCCTCAAATCTATATCACCAGCCACTCTTCTACTAATTCTTTTCTTCAGCATAATATCACTTCTCTCAAAAAGGTTCATTTGCCTAGCTGTCGCCTTAATTTTGAAGAGAGGTTCCAGAATTTCTCTCACTTCATTGAGAAGAACCCGTAAATTGTTAACATAGAAGCTATTTAACGCTATGTCTCTCACGTATTCAATTTGCTTCTTAGTATTGAATACATTACAGTAATACGGTATAATATCGTTATCCAATTGTACAGTTCTGGTATTCAACTTAACGATCTTGGCTTTCTGAATACTCTGATCACTATCTATATAGTAGATCTTCATACCTAAATCAAAAGAAACCTTTAATTCCTTTAGCTCTGGAACTATATCGTTATATTCCTTTCCGACCTCAATATACGTATATGTCATATCACCACTTTTCCTAAATCTAAGCCCTCTAAATGTCCTAAATTGTTCCACTTTATTGGAAAATCTACCTTTAGGCAGATCTTCCCAATAAATATAAGAAACCACCTTCAGTGGTTTTTCTCTGCCGATATTATCAGCCACTTCTTTGTTCGGAGTAATATCCTTAACAAGTTTATTGAAATGAGCTTCTATTGCAGTCCATTTATCTTCAAATTCCATTTCATCCATTATCTCCTTATCTTTATTCTTCAGAGAGTTCAGAGCATTTTGGTCAAATATCTCAAAGATCAAATCTCCCTTAAGTTTGTGAGCAACCCTAACAATTTCAGAGTTATCCTTATCAGTGATGAAATAGCCAAACTTCATACATTTAACAAGGCAATTGTGTCTGTTAAATATCCACAACAATTCTCGAATAACTGCCAATTTCTCACGTTTAGAATATATTTCGAGCATTCTAATGTAATCAGCTTCTAACTGAGTTAGGCAATAATACAAATCTCCTTCAAGATAACGGTTAATTTGTAGTATTTTCTTACAATTGAATAAATTAAGGAACCTAATTAACCCGCTTTCTATGATCTGGCGATAATTATGGGTTGAATTTGGTCTAAACACTTTCCCGTCAAAGTTTATCTTGGCTCTCATAGGGAGCTTGCTCAAATATGAGAAAATGGCATTTTCCTCTTTGTATTTCATTCTCTTAAGGCTTGAATTTACCCGAATTCGAGACTTTCCAGTTAGATTTGCTCCAGTGTCGTTGAACACCAAACCTTTGGCAGTGTTTAACGAGCTGTAAAATTGATTAAAGGCTCTCACAAAATCGTCTCTCTGAAACTTAGGAGATAATTCAAGTACATGTTGGATAGGTATATATTCCCTAAATCTCCGAACACTATTGCTTTTTGCTTTGATCTTCTTTAATATTTTTTCCTTTTCATTACGTGATGCATTAGAATCTATCTTGCTTCTTAATTCTTGCCTCAAGTCATAAACCAGTTGATATTCCTTGTCCCACACCTTGTCGCTTTCATGTCTCTCGGGATAGAAAGCTGTACAAGGTTCATCTAGGTTGCTTCTGACCATGTCAGAAATTGAAGGTTTTTTGTAGTTCAAAGAACCTTTTCGAGCTTTGGGCATTAAAACCGTACCATGCTTCTCAAATTCCTTGAATCCTATATTAGTTCGCACCCAATATAGGTTATAAGCATTCCAGTTCTTGTCTAATTTCTGAGGTTCGGTAAAAAACCCTTCAGTAATATAATTGTTGTAATATTCAAAGAAACTCTTTTCATCCTCATACAATATGATCTTTTTTGCTGGAATAGGATACCTATTGCTCCCGTTCACAGCTTTAAAGCCAGATCTAATAAGATCAATATTTTTTTGCGGATTTGGTATGTTCGTTTTACCCAATACTTCAAGATGTTTACTCTTTGGTATATTTTGAACAATTAACTTAATGGTTCTGTATGGAATAAGGCAGTAGTAAGTTTTTAACCCTTCTCTGGCTTGTTCCCATAAAGAAATACCCCTTTTACTTTTTTTAACTTTCCCAAAAAGCTCTTTTTTATGCATTTTTCTAAGCTTTTCATACAAAATATAATCGTTTTTGACGGGCTTTATTTTCTGGCGTAGATAATGCATTTTAGAACGTAATACGAAAGTCTTATCATACTGTTTTTCCCTTCTAGCCCAATTAGGATCACCCATAGATGCTAATTGAGCCATTTTATTAGGGTTTGGGCATAGATCTAACGGCTTTTCGTTCCATATGGCTGTATCTATTGCATTTCCCTTAATATCAAAAGTTAAACCTAAACCCTTAATATGATCCTTATAGATGGTAGGTTTTTCCCAACCAATAAACCTTCTAGGCTCATTAGAAATTTCAGTTAACCTATTACGGTTAACTTCCAGAGAGGTATTGGGTCTATGGTTATATAATATGTATTTTATAGCCATATCCTTAATTTCGTTCCATAAGCTTCGGTACCGAGGTGATAACCCCTTGTATCCTATCTTGTCAATAGTAATTGGTTCATCTCCTTTATTGAAATTGCTGGTCTCATTAAGGAAATTCATCAAAGGTGCATATTTGGGCTTAATTCTCATTCCATTTTCCACAACCGAACCCTCTATATCCTTTATCTCCAAAATATCGGGGTATTGTTCGATATCCAACTTAATTACAGCTTGTTTTTGGTTTTTTGTATGCTCTACTTTACAGTATTCCCCGATATCATGCCAAATAGCGCAATAAAGTCTATATTGGGGATTAGTCTTGGTATATACTTTAATACCATTTTTCAATAACTTAGGTTCTCTAAACCAGACAACTTTATACGTATACCTTATCTTTATAAATTTTGTAGGGTATACCCATGTATTGGCCTTGGAATACAACGAAAGAATTTTTTCGTCATAGGATATTAATTTAAAGATAATATCCCGTACATGCATGGCATCTATTCCCTTTTTGCCAGATATTTTAAACTTCTTATATATTTGAAGATAGCTATAAAGCTTTGAAGCCTTATAGTTCTTATAGTAGTTGTTAAGCCTTTGCTTAACATTATCTACGGATATGGCTTGAATTTCTGCTATATCCATTATGTCTAAACCTATTTGATCCATTACCTCTCTTACTGATGGAAAAAGGTTAACCTTAACTGGTGCTTTTATTTTACGTGGCATAGTTTTTCACTTTACAATGTTTTTGAACCATAAAATCGTAGATCCCTAAAAACTGGTTAATTTTATGGTTAATATTATATTAGTCTGTATATATAAAAATATATGGGTTTTTTGTAGTATTTTGGTTAAAATCCTTAACCGAAACACCCTAATGAGTATATCAAAGTTGATATTTTTTCCTTTGATCTTTAAAATTTACAGAGATACACCCTTCAGCTTGATGGAAATTTAGGTAATCATGTTGGGTATATATTGAGAAAGTTAAAAAAAATTCTCAAAAAAAGTGATGCATATGGTAAAAACAACTAATGGTTTATTAGCCCAAAAGGGCATTTCGCTTAGCGCTTTCCTTGATAAAGATAGGTTTAAGCGGTATAACGTGGGTATTAGCCTACAAGATATATTCTTTAGCTTCCTTAAGGCTAGTGGGAAGAGTACAGTACCCGATAGCCAAATTAAAGGCTTGGATCAGAACATTCAGAGAGCATATGACGAAATAGTCGAGGTAATTAAACTAATTCGAGAGAACGCTAGCGAGTTTCCAGATATCGTCAAAATTGAAGACGATGATAAAATGTTCGAGAAGTGGTTAGATAGTCAAGGATTTATCAACAAGACTCACTACTCGAAAAAATATCAACTGTATAAAGCTGCTAAAATAACACCATCAACTCTAAAAGGTACCATGGGTTATTTCGCCAACTTGCGAGATACATTGGTTTATACTGGTTTAGTTAAGAAAGACGATGAAAATTGGAAATATTTAGATGAGTTAGCCAAAATATCAGAGGACACTAAAGAAAATCCAAAAGGTGATAAAAAATAGTTGAGGTAATTTTTTTGGGAATTATGCTAACACTAACTATAATAGTGTTAGTAAATTCCTTTTTTATCGGCATAGATACTTTTTCATAAATTTAGACATAGCAAGTTAGATCCCCCCCCTCACTATATCACTTAGCTATTGTCTAAATTCCTTTTTTTATGATAAGTATAAAAGAATATGATAGAATAAAAAAAGCTGAAAGAAAAAGATTAGAAAGTGCTAAAAGCTTGAGCGAACTTTCTATAGCAGAATGTTCCATCATATCTGACCAATTTAGAGAACATTTGTTCGCTAATGACCGAGGATTAGAAATACTCGACACGTGGGGGCCTTGTGCTCACTGTGATAAAGTAGATTTTTGTAAAAGTCTAGGATACAAGCATATCCTAAAGATCGCTAATTTGTAATATATTTTTTTTATGGTACCATCGGCTATTTGGGGCCGTTATGAGTAATATACTCTGACCATCACAGCAAAAAAAATCGTACGTTTTTTTGGGCCGAGCTGATCACTCGGTTTTTTTTTATGGACAGATTTACTAAATCAAATATAACTCGGTTGAAACACCTACTCCGTGATTATAGAGACCATGTAATCACAAATAGATTTACTCGTTTCGGTGATCCGATTGAGCGACGTATAGCAGAAACAGACAGATCTATAGAAATACTTCTAAATGGTCTTTAATTTTTTTATGGGTAAAGTAATATGTATGGACAAACTCGGATGTATCCACGTTTGGTTCTTTGTTGACGATGACTATATATTTCAATATAACGCTTATAAGCCGACAGTTAATGGTCGAGCATCAGATGAGCTTTTGCAATTTGACTTTGATAAAGAACCATTACTCAGTGAATTAGACGATGAGGAATCACATGACTTGAATAATGGATATGATGTGTGGGTGGCTGACGATTATGTCTAAACTCGTCGAATTCATTTATTCAATTCATACAGAGAAGGCTGGATTCGATGAAAGTGTTGATGATGCTTTCGAGAATCTAGTCTCTGAAATAATGACAGGTGAATCTAATGGACGTCTTATTACTCGTGTGACAGAGCAAGATAGCCAAGTGGTGATTAAATAAATGCAATTTGAAACAATTAATGACGTGTATAGAATCGGGTCACTTGATGCTAAAATATCGGTGACTTTGTATTTACTCAAAAATGGATGGTCTTTACATAAAATTAGTAAATATACTCCATCAGAGGGTGAATTCACACTTAGATATCTAAGCAAAATGAAACCAATAGAGGATATGCACGTTAAGCTACTCAATGACTACTCGGTAGTTGTTGAATAGCTCTTTTTTTTATTAATGGTGGTCTATAAACATGGACATTGCAGAATATATTGAAAATTACATTACTCATGAGGAGATGGTTTTACATGGGTATGAAGTAAAGATGGTAGATGGTGAAATTGTATTTGGAGATATTAAAGACACTATGGTAGTATCAACTGAATACTATGACAATTTAATGAAGTCCCATATAGGGTATACTAAAAAACAATTACTAAAACATGTTAAGGAGGTAATTGATTATTTACATCGTGAAGAATAATGGTAAAGTTGTCTATAACGGGACATCATTGGAAAATGCCACTGATATTTATGACAAATGTGATGGAAAAACTGTTATATACGAGGTAAATAGATTTATTATCAAATATAAAGATATA
>Ga0190344_1000615_pt1 | contig 16099 bp, 15 predicted proteins | sample 48721323_MG_FD_161662 | JGI IMG/M metagenome (GOLD analysis project Ga0190344, IMG submission 161662) | Hydrothermal vent microbial mat bacterial communities from Southern Trench, Guaymas Basin, Mexico - 4872-13-2-3_MG | ecosystem: Environmental > Aquatic > Marine > Hydrothermal vents >... | reverse complement strand
GCCGATCTGAACTCGTTTTTTCTGCCACTTTTTGCTCCTCCGATTGTGACAGAATAACACTACGTAATCGATAATTCAACAACAGGTTGAAAAATCACTAAAGTCCAAACACGAGTGATTATCCCAAAAGTATTTCTAAAAAGGGCAACCTCTGCGGGCTGCCCTTCGTTATTGTCTTTTGATGCACTTTTGGGGGGCAAGATTAAAAATCAATCGCCTTGATCTGCCCCCAGGTGGTCTCTTCAATGGCACTCATCTCCGCTCCGACCACCAGGTAACACTGACCTGACCAGACGGGGAAGACCTTGTAGTATTCCTCGGTATCAATGTAGTTAATCCGGCTAATCACCTCGGCTGTATAGCCCCATTCCTCACTATCAATGCCAACAGCCAGCGGGTGATTCGGGTCTGCCGCTGGTAACGGGAACTCATCAAGACCGCCAAAGTACCTCTGCATGCTGATCTCATCTTTGGGCAGGAACACCAGGTAGTTATTGCCAGTACCAGAGATTTCCTTTGTACCAGCAATGATTACCTTGCCACCGTTAGCCAGATAGCTGTTGAACTCAGCCCGAGAGTGGAGATAGTTGTTGTGTCCGGAGAGGAATCCGGCATCCCAGTTTTCGCCGATCATCAGCAGGTCGTAGTTGAGGGAGCTACCGACGTTGAGAGCCGTAGAGTTATCAATCTGGGTAAGAGTATAACTGTTGCCCAGACTGTTTAAATTTCCCTCGACAAACGCCATATAATTCTGGTTGAACTGTGTATCTGTACCATCAAAATGAGTCTGTAGTCCAGATAGCTCATCACCATCGAAATCTCCGATACAACCTATATTGGCGGTAGTTACAGGATTGCTAACCCCATCGTAATCACCATCGCTGAGCAGATAGTTGATGCAATGCTCGACGAGCTTAAGCGGCAGGTCGTTACCCGGGTAGGGATTCGAATTGCCATCAAGGTTGCCGTACCAGGCGGTGCCAGTGAACATCGTGCTACCAGTAGCAATGATAAACGGTATCTCACCGTAAATGCCGTCAAGAGGCGCAAAGCTGCCCATTATCGGCGGCTCATCACCTACCCGCGGGTTCACCAAGCTCGTTGTCGAGGTTGCCATTGAAACCACAGGCAACAGAATCATAAGTGCAATAGTTAGCTTACGCATAACTCCTCCTGAATGTTAACCAAAGACCGACTCCGAGAGGCAAAGCCGCCCCGGATAATACACACCTACCTGTCAAACGCTCCGTCGCTAAGGTAGCCTAAAAAACAGAGGCTGTCAACAGCAGATGATGGTTGATTTTCTCTTAGTTAGCCAGTAGAATGAATTGGGTCGAAAGGATTAACAGAACAAAAGGGGAACCGTGAAGGAACAACTACGCTTGGTTAGTAAGCTGCAAGAAGTCGATCGTCTGCTCAATCGCCTCAGTGACGCCATGGAGGATCTGCGCGGCGATGGACTTTCCGATGATGACATCCACTGCATTACCAAGGAGTTAGAGTTAATCGCCGAGAGCAAGGGCGAGACAAAGAAGCAGATTCGGCGTGATCTGCTGACCCATTACGAGCGGTTTTATAAGCGCCATAACGACAATGCCCTGGCAAAGATGGTCAACGGAGTCTGCCAGGCATGTTTTGTCGCCGTTCCCAGCTCCAAGCGGATGCGGGTACGCCAGGCAAAGCAGATAGAGTATTGCGAAAACTGTGGAGCGATTCTGGTCTTTGAGGAGACCGAAGAAGATCGGGAGAGACAGGAAGAGCTGAAAAAGAAGTAATTGTATCCGCTCTACTTTGTCGCCGCGCACTTACTACAGTAAACCGAGTTCCCCGCTGGAGCTCGGTTTTTTTTACCATTGGGGTCTTGACAAGGGTTGTCGGAGGGACTATATTTACCTGTGGTTAGTGATGCAAACTGGTCTGCAAGAAAGCCTCGAAAGAAGCCCTCGGAGGATACAATGGGAAGCAAAAACTCAATACCGCCGGAGCAGCTCGAAAAGGCTCTGGAAGACGTCAAGCAGATTCGCAATCTTGTCAATCAGAATCGCATTGGCGAGGTCTTTTCTCGGATTATCTCCACCGCCCTGCCTGGTTTTTCCATCCTCTTTTTCCTTTCTGCCCTGACGATGGCAGGAATACAGCTGATTATGGACTTCGGTGCCGCAACCATCGCCGGGCTTGCCAAAAATACCTTTATCTGGGGAGTCGGGCTGCTTGCCACTGTTGTGCTGGGCATCTTTAAGATGTTGCTTTTCACGAGGCAGAGCCGCCGCCAGGGCGAAGACTTCTGGAAAATCATCGGTTTTTTCTACCGCCGGGGATTTATGTCTATCATGGTTCCCTGGGCGGCGATCATCGTGGTCGGTTGCTTCGGCTTCTCCGCTGCGGGTGAGTCCTGGCGTATCGCTGGGTTCATCTCGGTGGGTATCGGAGGACTCTTCGTCTCCGGTTACTTCCAGTACATCCCGCTGTGGAACATGTTCCCTTCTGGTTTGGCGGCAATACTACTGGGGATTCCCGCCACCTTCTGGCTACCGGAGTATCCCTTCTACAAGCTGGCAGTGGTCTTTGCAGCAATGGGGTTGCTTTTGCTGCTTCCCTGGCGGAGGAAGGAGCAGGGCTGATGGATGCTCACGCCAAGGTTTTTGAGCTTTCCCGACTCCTTCACGAGCGGGCGCGGCTGGGGATAATGAGTATCCTCGCCGCGCGCGATGATGACGTGGAGTTCACCGAGCTGGTGCGGCTGCTCAAGCTGACAAAGGGCAACCTCTCCCTGCATCTGCGCAAGCTGGAGGAGGCTGGCTACATCACGGTGAAGAAGGAGTTTGTGAAGCGAATCTCCCGCACCACCTATCGGGCAACCATTGCCGGACGGCGGGACTTCACCGAGTACCTGTGTCTGCTGGAGGAGGTTATCGCCGGAGCTAAGAGCAACCGTGGCGAGACCGAAAAAAAATAAGCACAGGCAGCTTGAAGCTGCATACAGCCTCGCGACTAACCATTTGGGTATAGTTAACGTTCATTCCCACGTCTTACCGCTCCCGCTGGTCGCTATAGCCACTCTCTTGCAGTTGGGAAAGGCAGCTTGAAGCTGCACACAGCCTCGCGACTAAGCATTTGGATATAGTTAACGTTCATCCCCACGTCTTACCGCTCCCGCTGGTCGCTCCAATCCGCGCAAGATGTTGCAGGGCGGGTATCCACACCCACCCACCAGTTGGGTAGATTGACCTGCCGACGAAAAGAACATTAACTGTCGGCATCTGCTATAACCGCCGCTCACAAGAATCCCATCCCCATTCCTTTCTGCCCTATATTAGCTGAACGCACTCTATTCCTTGTTCTCCTTAAAAGCTGTACCTGCGAGTTGAATCTTCACCTGTTGTTATCGATTATTCGCGGAACTGAGGCGTAGTGCTTGGCACTGCCACAGGGAGGAATCATGAAGGACTGGCCTGGTGTACTGGGCGGGTTCATTTACCGCCGACGCTGGTGGATCGTCATAGTCGCTGTGTTGCTGACCCTGGTGGGCGGATACCTGGCAGGGAACCTGCAATTCCGCTCGCACCTGACCGACACCATGCCCGAAGAACATCCCCAGGTGAAGGCATACCTGGACATCATGGACGAGTTCGACTCCTCCGACATGGTTATCGTGGTCGTACAGGGAGAGGATCCTGAGCAGCTGGGCGAGTTCGCCGAGCGACTGGCACCTCGTCTGGACGCGCTCGACGAGTACGTCGGCTGGGTCAACTATCGCCTTGATGATGAGTACATCACCCAGCACGGATTGATGCTCGCCAAGGCTTCCGATCTGGAGAAGCTGCGACCTTCCTTTGCCACTGCGAAGCTGGACGAGGTGATGGTCGAACTGAACAACTCCCTTGAGGAAACCTACATCGGCGGAGGGGTGGAGGATCAGGAGCGAGAGAATGAGGCGATCGCCAGTATCGCCGGTCTCCACCGCTTTGCCAGCCGTCTTGCCGGACACGCTCTGGATCGAGATGACACCTCGGTCGATGAGCAGGTGAAGCTGGCGGTGCGTGAGCTGTCTCTGGGCGATCGTTACATTTACAGTCCCGACCGCACGGTTCTGATGATGTGGCTCCAGCCCAACTTTTCAATGACCGACTACGAGCTTATGGTGGACGGTATCAATGGAATTGAGGTGGTTTGCAAGGAAACCGCCACCGAGGCACCCTTCAACGGTGCGATCGAGGTTGGTCTGGCTGGTGCTCTGGCTCTGGGTCGCGACGAGATGATGGCTGGTCAGAACGACATGCAGGCCAGCGCGCTTATCGCCCTGGTGATGGTTCTGTTGGCATTGATTCTCTTCTTTGGAATGCTCATCGCGCCCCTGCTGGCGGGAGTGCCGCTGATCATGGCTCTGGTGTGGAGCTCCGGCGCGGTCTATTTATATTCGGGTAACCTGAATATGATGAGCATGATCTTCGCCGTGCTGATCATCGGTCTGGGTATCGACTATGCCATTCACCAGATCGCGGCCTACAATGAGGCCCGCTCCGAGGGACACGATGTCGAGGAATCCATCAAACAGGGTCTCCAGCGTTGCGGACGGGGGATCGTTACCGGCGCGCTGACAACCGCCGCCGCCTTTCTGGCACTGATGTTCACCTCGATGGACGGTATGCAGGACATGGGTTTCGTCTCCGGGGTCTCCATCCTGTTGGCTCTGCTGGCGATGATGTTCCTCCTGCCAGCTCTGCTGGCGATCCGCGACCTTCGGCGCACGAAGCGAGCCGAGAAACGAGGTCGGGAGGTTAAGCGTCCCCGGGGCGTTACCGTGGAGTTCGGAGTACTGGGTGGTGTGGGGCGGCTCATCGAGCGACATCCCTACATCTTCGCCATTGCTGGTCTCCTGATAGCTGGAGGAATGCTGCTGGTGGTCTCCAACAAAACCGAGTTCGACTATAACATCTATAACATGGAGCCGAAGGGGCTGGAGTCCATCGAGCTGGCTCATCTGATTGAGGACGAGTTCGATGTCTCGCCGGATCAGTCCCTGATCATCACCGACAGCGTCGAGCGCAGCCGTGAAATATACGACAAGCTGAAGAACAAGGGCTACGTGGGTGATGTTGACACCATCTCCCGTTATCTGCCTACCATCGAGGAACAGGAGCGACGCTCCCCGGTGCTGGCGGCAATCGTTGAAGATGTACGGGCATGGGAGGAGCCGGAGGGCTTTACAACGGAACAGGTCATCACCCTGGCTGATGAGCTGGAGCGGCTCCAGGACAACCTGTTGGAGATGCGCACCCTCGCCGAACTGGGTGTCCGCACGAAGCTGCAGCGACGGCTGGAGGAGCTGATTGGCTATCATGCCGAGGTGCAGCCCCTCAACGAGCTTGCTGAGGCATTACGTGAAAACCCCGAATCAGCGGCTGCTCTGCTGGTTGACTTCCAGCGGCTCTTCTACGAGGAACGTCAGGAGTGGCTCCTCGGTTCAGCGGGAACTCCCGGCTTCGCCAATCCGGCGACTGTCTCCGAGGACGACCTCACCGAAAACATCACCGCCCGTTACCTGAGTCGCTCCGGCGAGAAGTATCTGGTTACCATTCTGCCGCGCTTCGATCTCTGGTCTCATGAATCCCGCCTCCGCACCTTCTCCGAGGGGGTCAGCACCGCCGAGCCGGAGAGCGTCGGCATCAGCCAACTCTTCATTGCGATAATTGAGTTGGTGAGCGAGGAAGGTCAGTCGGCCACCCTGATCGCCCTGGGGGTTATCTTCGTGCTGCTGCTGGTGGACTTCCGCAAGCTGCACACCTCCCTGCTGGCCCTGGTGCCTCTGGTGTCCGGCGGGTTGATCATGCTGGGGGTGATGGCCCTGCTCGGCGAGAAGCTCAACTACACCAACGTGATGGCACTGCCGCTGATTCTGGGGATAGGGATAGACGACAGCGTCCACATCATCCACCGCTACCGCCATGAACGACGGTTGAACGGCGATGGACTGATTATGGGACGCACCCTCTCCCGGACTGGGCGGGCGGTATTCCTGACCAGCCTGACCACGGGCATCGGCTTCGGTTCGCTGATGTTCTCGCGGATGCAGGGTCTGGCAAGCATGGGCATCGCCCTCTTACTCGGTGTCATCGCCTGCTTCCTGACCAGCACCTTCTTCCTGCCAGCGTTGTTGAAGACCTTCGAACGCTGGGGACTGAAGATATGAACCAAGGCTTGTAGGGGCAGGCCCCTGTGCCTGCCCTGATGGGGAGGGTACCACCCTTTGTGGGCAACCACGGGGGGTTGCCCCTACGATAGATTAACTTTCTGCAAATCTCCTGCATCAAAAAATAGGGAGGAACCATGCGTTACCTGACCCTGATCCTCGCTCTGCTGTTGCTGACCGCTGCCGCCGCCGAGCTGACCGGAAAAGAGATTCTGGAGAAGATCGACGCCGTCTTCACTGTGGACAGCATGTGGAGCGGCTCCACACAGACGATCACCACGCCGGAGGGCGAGACCCGCAGCTTCACTATGGAGAGCATGGCGCGGGACAGCAATCGGCAGCAACTCACCCGCTACCTCACGCCGCAGAGTGTGGCAGGAACCGCCTTCCTCATGCTCGACTACGGTAACGACATCTGGACATACTTCCCGGACACCGACCGCACCCGGCAACTGGCTGCCAACGCCCGGAATCGCTCGGTGATGGGTTCCAACCTGAGCTACGAGGACATGGCATCCGAGGCCGACTACGCAGAGAACTACTCCGCCGAGGTGCTGCGGCAGGAAGAGTACGCCGAGGCCGACTGCTACGTCCTGAAGCTAATCCCCCTTAAATCCAGCAGCTCGTACTCGAAGATGATTCTCTGGGTGGACGAGGAAAGCTGGGTTACGCTGCGCTGCGACTACTACGACAAGGGGGGAGAGCTGCTCAAGCGGATGCGCATCCGCGACATTCGTTACATCGACGGTACCCCGACTCCCTTCTACTACGAGATGGAGGGGTTGCAGGACGGCTCGATGACCGAAGTCACCATGACCAAGGTACGCTACGACATGAATCTGCCGGAGAGCCTCTTCACCACCGCCAATCTGAGTCGATGAACAGGAGAAAATCATGAAGCGGATATTTTCCCTTGTCCTTGTATGTCTGGTTTTCCTGCCAGCAGGTCTGTTCGCCGATGACGATCTGCCGCCTATCTTCGCCGAGGGCGAGGGCGGAAGCTCCACCGAGGAGGAGTTCGACCTGCTGACCCTCTTCGGTGAGGGACTGACCTTCGTCGGCAAGCTGGACATCTGGGCGCGGTACTACAACACTGATGACAACGAGTTTGGCAACTACAACGAGGGGCGTTTTCTGGTAACCTCTCGCTCCGGCAATACCAAGCTGGAGCTGCTGGGGATTATCAACGCCTACGGTGGCTACGATGCTCAATTCAGTCCCGATGAGTTCGACTGGCGACTGGACCGGGCAAACGTGAGCTGGTTTACCGACTGGCTGGAGCTGCGTCTGGGACGACAGAGGCTCGCCTTCGGCTCCGGCTATATGTTCAACCCCAGCGACCTCTTCGTCCAGCCCAGTATGCTTGACCCGACGCAGGATGACCCCAGCAGCGACGCCTTGCTGACCACCTTCTTCCTCGGTCAGATCTCTGGCGTAAACCTGATCGCCGTGCCGGGGCGCGAGATTGCTGACGGCAGCTACGGTCTGCGACTCTACACCAATCTGGCTGGCTTTGATCTTGCCGGAAGCTACTACCACAGGGGAGCCTACACCAGCGAGCTGGATGCTCACTTCATCGGCTTCTCTGCCACCGGTGAGATTGTCGTTGGCGACTGGGATGGTCCGGGCATCTGGTGTGAGGGCGGTCTCGATCTGCCCTACGACCCCGACGGCGACGACGAGGTGGACTCCACCTGGCGAGCCTCCGCCGGAATGAACTATACCTTTACCGAGAACTTCGCTGCCACGGTGGAGTATTATCACGATGAAGCTGGCGGTGAAGAGTTTGTTGATTACGACTGGATGGGACTCATGGGTGGCGAACGCTTCGTGCTGGGGCGGGATTATCTTTTCGCCAATCTGGAGATGGATCTGTCCGCGCTGATAACCCTCAGCGCAATGAGCATGGTCAACCTCAACGACGGCTCGCTGATGACCGGACCGATGCTGCGCTTTAATCTCTCCGACAACGTCGAGGCATCACTGGGTGGGTTCCTCTTCCTCGGTGATGAGGAGACGGAGTTTGGCCACGGGGAGATAGACCTCGGTGGAGGCGTCAACATTCCCGCCTTCCCCCACATGGCGTACCTGCGCGTGCAGGCGGCGTTCTAGCAGCGCGGTGCGCTGCACCACCAACTTGAAGCTGGACACAAGACTGGGCTTCGCCCAGAACACCTTGGGGTTGTCCGCTCCTGATGGTCGCTCACGGATTCGGTTTTGATGTTGGATGTTGTAGGGGCGCAGCGTGCTGCGCCCTTTGCCGAATCTAGCCAGGGCGAAGACAAGCTTTGCCCCTACAAACGTGTTCTGAACATTTTCAAGGTGTTACGTAGGGGCCGACCTTTAGGTCGGCCCGTGAAACTGCTGTGGGTTCGCAACAGACCCCTCACCGTCCGTGGGTAGTTGTAAGGCGCGAGACTAAAATCTTGACATTGGGCGGTTCGGGCGATATAGTGGCTGCTTACTGAGATTGCGCAGGAGCGAGAGGTGCGGAGAATGTGGCATGAGATGGAAGAGATTATTGACGTGAGCAGAGAATTGTATCTGCGGCGGGGTGAGCTGTATGCCGACTTCTCCTTATCCCTTAGCAAGTTACGCTTAACGGACTGACTTTAGCTATAGCGACGGTCAGCCTGCGATCCGTGTCGCGGGCTTTTTTACGATTATCTGTTGGGCGGATTGAATCCGCCATTCTAAAAGCTGTGAGGGTAAAGATGAGTAACGAACACAAAGAACGCTACAATCCCCAGGAAATCGAATCTCGCTGGTCAAAGGAGTGGGCGGCGGGCTTTGGGCTGTTCAGCCAGCCCGACCGCCTGAGCAAGGGTAACGACGATAGAGAGAAGTATTACGTGCTGGACATGTTCCCCTACCCCAGCGGCAAGCTGCACATGGGACACGCCCGCAACTACTCCATCGGCGATGTCCTGGCACGGTATTATCACCGCAAGGGCTATCGGGTGCTGCATCCGATGGGCTGGGACGCCTTCGGTCTGCCGGCGGAGAACGCCGCAATCCAGCGGGGAACCCATCCCGACGACTGGACCGAGATCAACATCGGCACCTTCAAAGAAGCGATGAATGCTCTGGGAATCCATTACGACTGGGAGCGCGAGGTCAACACCTCGAAGCCGGATTACTATCGCTGGACGCAGTTCCTCTTCCTGAAGCTCTACGAGCAGGGGTTGGTCTATCAGAAGGAGAGCCTGGCGAACTGGTGCGATAGCTGCCAGACCGTATTGGCTAACGAGCAGGTGGTGCAGGGCGAGTGCGAGCGTTGCCATTCCGTGGTCAAGCAGAAGAACCTCGCTCAGTGGTTCTTCAAAATCACCGACTACGCTCAGGAGCTGCTGGACTCGCTGGACGACCTCCCCGACTGGCCGGAGCAGGTGCGGCTGATGCAGCGCAACTGGATCGGTCGTTCTGAGGGCGTGGAGTTCGACCTGGCAATTGACGGCTTTGAGGAGGCGGTCTCCGTCTTCACCACTCGCGTGGACACTGTTTACGGCATGACCTACGTTGTGTTGGCTCCGGAGCATCCGCTGGTGCGACAGCTGGTTGAAGGGACGGAACAGGAAACCGTCGTCGGCAACTTTGTGGACAAGGTCCTGGCACAGGATCGCTTCCTCCGGGCCGCCGAAGAGACCGAGAAAGAAGGTGTCTTTACCGGACGCTACGCCGTCAATCCGGTCAACGGGCGCAGGGTTCCTATCTGGGTTGCCAACTACGTGCTGATGGAGTACGGCACCGGCATCGTCATGGCGGTACCAGCCCACGACACTCGCGACTTTGCCTTTGCCCATAAGTATGACCTCGACATCATTCCGGTCATTATGCCGGAGGGTGAAACTCTCACCAAATCAACGATGGACAATGCCTATACCGAACCCGGAGTGATGGCCAACTCCGCCGATTTCGACGGCCAGTCCTCCATCGAGGCAACCGAGGGCATCGCCGATATGATGGAGCAGGAAGGCTACGGTCGCCGGAAGATCAACTTCCGCCTGCGAGACTGGTGTATCTCCCGGCAGCGGTACTGGGGTACGCCGATTCCGCTGATCCGCTGCGACTCCTGCGGCGTGGTTCCGGTGCCGGATGAGCAGCTTCCCGTGGAGCTGCCGCGCATCGATAACTATCGCCCGAAGGGACACAGTCCCCTCGCCGAGGCGGTGGACTGGATGAACGTCCCCTGCCCAACGTGCGGCAAACCAGCGAAACGCGAGGTGGACACCATGGACACCTTCGTCGATTCAAGCTGGTACTTCCTGCGCTATACCTCGCTGCCAAGTGATGCTCCGTTCTGCACCGAGGCGGCGAATCAGTGGATGCCGGTGGATACCTACATCGGCGGCATCACCCATGCGATTATGCACCTGATGTACGCCCGCTTCTTTACCAAGGCCCTGCGTGATGTCGGGCTGCTGGATATCGACGAGCCGTTCAGGCGGCTCTTCACCCAGGGGATGGTTACCCTGGGCGGCAAGGCGATGAGCAAGAGCCGGGGCAATGTGGTCGGGATTGACGAGGTCGCCGATAAGTACGGTGCGGACATCGGGCGGCTCTTTACCCTCTTCGTCGCACCGCCGGATAAAGAGGTGGAGTGGAACATCGAGGGTGTCGAGGGCATCTATCGCTTCCTGGGGCGGGTCTGGCGGCTCTTCGATGGTCGCTGGAAGCTGAACTCCTTTAAGTACGACCCAAGCTCCCTCTCCACAGAGCTGAAGGAGCTGCACCGCAAACGCCACGCCACGGTGAAAAAGTTTACCGAGGACATCGAGCGGATTCACTTCAACACCGCCATCGCCGCCGGCATGGAGCTGGTGAACATGATCTACGCTCTGGAGGCATCCGGTGAACCAACCAAAGCGGCTCATCCCGTAGTTGCCGCTTCGCTGCGCAGCCTCACCGACCTGCTGGCACCCTTCGCTCCCTTCATGGGAGAGGAGCTGAATCGCCTCCTCGGCGAGAAGACCAGCGTCCACGACCGTTCCTGGCCCGCTTGGGACGAGGCGGCTCTGGTCGTCGATGAAATCACCCTTGCCGTGCAGATCAACGGCAAGGTGCGTGATGAGATAACTGTTCCCGCCGAAGCGACCACCGATGAGATAAAAGATATCGCCCTCGCCCGTGAGCGCGTCAAACAGTACACCGAGGGCAAGGAGATTAAGAAGCTCATCGTCGTTCCGAGCAGACTGGTCTCGATAGCGGTTAAATAGCAGTTGCTCATGTAGGGGCCGACCTTTAGGTCGGCCCGCCAGCAAGGGGTTAACACCCCTTGTCTCAACACCTTGAACATCCAACACCCAGACAAGGGGCTTTAGCCCCTTGCGGAATCGGAAAGGACAAATCCCCATGAAAATCCTCGTTGGTTACGCCTCCGGCTACGGTGCTACTCAGGCATACGCCGAGGACATCTCCGCAACGCTCCGGCAGGCTGGTCATGAGGTCGATACCCTTGACGCTCGCAAGGCAAAGCAGCTCGCTGACTACGACCACATCCTGATCGGCGGCAGCATCCGCGCCGGGAACTGGCTCGGTCATGCCACCAAACTGGCTCGTCGGGTTATCGCGTCGGGTAAGCCCTATGACCTCTTCGTGGTCTGCCTCTCGGCACTCTCCGACGAGGGCAAGGCGATGCTCGATGAGAAATTCTTCCCAAAGCTGCGGGAGAAAATCCCCGGTGTGCAGCTCGACGATGTCGGCATCTTCCCCGGTATGAAAAACTTCGAGCAGTACCGCTTCCCGGTGAAGGGGATTATGCAGAGTATGGCTCGCAAGAACGACAGCCCCACTGAAGGCGAGCAGGACTTCAAGGACTTTGACATCGCTCGCGGTTGGGTGGGCAGCTTAAAGCTGTAGGAGCGTATTGCAATACGCCCCTACCCTGCTGTTGCTATCTCCTTCCCGCACAACACTAGATTTGACAAGGGAACCTCACGGTTCCCTTGTTGTTTTTCTTTAACCGGAAGAGCGTTTTGTGTTACCCTCTAGCGGATGCTTCTTGTCCCTCTCCTTAACACTTGAACAAGGTGGTTTCGATGCCTCTCAAGGTAGCAATCAACGGCTTTGGGCGGATTGGACGCTCCGTGCTGCGCCGCGCCCACGCCACAGAAAAGTACGAAATCGTCGCCATTAACGACATCACCGATCCTGCCACCCTGGCTCACCTGCTCAAGTACGATTCCGTTCACGGGCGTTTTGACGCTGCGGTAAAGGTGGAGGGAAACTACCTTCACGTGGACGGGCGGAAGATCAGCATCACCGCCGAGCGCGACCCGGCGAAGCTGCCCTGGGCAAAGCTCGGTGTTGAGGTTGTTCTGGAAAGTACCGGAATCTTCCGGGACCGTGCCGGGGCGACAAAACACCTGAAGGCGGGAGCGAAGAAGGTCGTCATCAGCGCGCCGGCGATAGACCCCGATGTTACCGTGGTGCAGGGCGTTAACTTCAAGAAGGACTACGACAAGGCAAACCACCGGATTATCTCCAACGCCAGCTGCACCACCAACTGTCTGGCTCCCGTTGTGCGGGTGCTTCATGAAGCCTTCGGCATCGAGAACGGTTTCATGACGACGACGCACTCGTACACCAACGATCAGAAGATTCTCGACCTGCCGCACAAAGACCTGCGCCGCGCCCGTGCTGCCGCAGTGAACATGATTCCCACCAGCACCGGAGCTGCCAAGGCGCTTGGGCTGGTTATGCCGGAGATGGTTGGCAAACTCGACGGTATCTCCGTTCGGGTGCCGACCCCCGATGTCTCCCTGGTTGACCTGGTCTGCGTGGTTGGAAGAGAGGTTACCGCCGCTGAGGTCAATGCATCAGTAAAGAAGGCCGCTGAGGGCGACCTCAAAGGCATCCTCGCCTACTCCGAAGAGCCGCTGGTATCCAGCGACTACATCGGCAATCCATACAGCTCGATCTTTGACCCGGAGTTTACGAAGACCAACGGCAAGCTGGTCAAGATTCTGAGCTGGTATGACAACGAGTGGGGCTACTCCTGCCGGACGGCAGAGTTGATGGGTAAGCTATTTTAAGGATGTTTTGGTAGGGGCGTATTGCAATACGCCCCTACGGGTTCGGTTTAATAAGATAAAGGATTCTCAGGGTGATCTTCTGGCGGGACTGGGCGAGACGGGGTACACGGTGGCTGCTGGAGGCTCCTGCCAGAGCCTTCGCCGCTCTGGGGGTCTCTCCGGCGACGCTGACCATCTGCAGCCTGCTGGTCTGCCTCGGTTCCGGTCTCTACTTCGCCCTGGGGAATTACACGGCAGCCGCCTGGATGTACCTCGCCTCCGGCTTTTTCGACATGACCGACGGGCGGGTGGCACGGCTGACCGGTAAAGCCAGCGATGCCGGAGCTTATCTGGACAGCTTCACCGACCGCTACGGCGACGGCGCGGTAATCGCCGGAATAACCTATCACCTTGCCAAACAGGGCGAGGACTGGTATCTGGTCGCCGCTCTGGTCGCGCTGATAGCCTCCTTTGTCGTAAGCTATTCCAAGGCGCGCGCCGAGAACTTCATCGACGAGTGTAAGGTGGGCTTCTGGGAGCGTCCGGAGCGGATGCTGCTGCTAGTGCTGGCGGGTTTCCTCGGCTATGAGTTCATCCGCTACGCCGTGGTGATTCTCGCCGTGGGGTCGCTCCTCACCTCCCTGCGTCGGGCGAGCTACACGATGAAGCGATTGAAGCAAAAAGAAGATTCAAGCAAGCCGGGCAACAGAACTGGCGAGTCGTTCTCTAACGACCATTAACTCAAACAGATAACGAGCTTAGCATGGCGAAACAGATTCGTGTTGCCATTGTCGGAGTCGGTAACTGCGCCAGTTCCCTGGTGCAGGGCGTTCATTACTATCGCGATGCCGTACCCGACGAGCAGGTTCCCGGTCTGATGCATGTCAATCTGGGCGGCTATCACGTCCGCGACGTTAAGTTCGTCGCCGCCTTCGATGTCAATGCAACAAAGGTCGGCAATGACCTCGCCGAGGCGATCTACGCCGAGCCGAACAACACCTACCGCTTTGCTGAGGTTCCCCCGGTCGGAGTAACCGTCCAGTCCGGGCAGGTACTCGACGGTATCGGAAAGTACCTCCGGGAAGTCGTTCCGCTCACCAGCGAAAAGCCCGTGGATGTGGCAGCGGTGCTGAAAGAAACCAGAGCCGACGTTTTAGTCAACTACCTCCCCGTGGGCAGCGAGGACGCGACCCGCTTCTACATGGAAGAGGCATTAAAGGCCGGTGTGGCAGTTATCAACTGCATTCCGGTCTTCATCGCCTGCGATGCCGACTGGCGGAGTCGCTTTGAAAAAGCCAACCTGCCGCTGATCGGCGATGACATCAAGAGCCAGGTCGGAGCCACCATCGTTCACCGGGTGCTGGGCAAGCTCTTCGGCGACCGGGGGGTGAACCTCCGGCGTACCAGCCAGCTCAACGTCGGCGGCAATACCGACTTCCTCAACATGCTGGAGCGGGAGCGGCTGACCTCAAAAAAGATTTCCAAAACCAACTCCGTGGTCAGCAACCTTGCCGACGATCCGGGCAAAGATAACGTCCATATCGGTCCCAGCGACTATGTTCCCTGGCTGGAGGACCGCAAGTGGGCGCATATCCATCTTGAAGGCGAGGCCTTTGGCTCGGTTCCGCTAAAGCTGGAGCTGAAGCTGGAGGTTTGGGACTCGCCGAACTCCGCCGGAGTGGTCATCGACGCCCTGCGTTGTGCCAAGCTGGCACTGGATAACGGTGTCGGCGGGGTGCTGGAAGGCCCCAGTGCCTACTTCAAGAAGTCTCCGCCGACGCAGCATCCTGATGACATCGCCCGGCAGATGGTCGAGGAGTTCATCGAACGCTATAAGCAGTCGTAGTCGATTCAATGCAGGGTCGCACCGGGTCAATGGATATTGGTGTGCGCCCTTGTAGATTCAACAAAGGGCAGACACACTGGTCTGCCCTTACGATTAGCCTTCCACTCTGACCTCCAAATACCCGTAGGGGCGGGTCTCCTGACCCGCCCACTAGATGAGCGCAGCTCATCTTCCGCGAGAGATGTTGAGTTGCCACAGGTTCAGCTCCTCTGATCTTTCAGGGCGAGCATAGTCGCGGGGATAAGCGTTACCCGACGAGTTTTGTAGCCGCGAAGGTGTGTCCAGCTTCAAGCTGGCTCTGCGTTGCCTAGTTGGCGAGGTGCGATTCTATCTGTGAAGGCGGCGACTTCGCCGCTAAGACGGATTCGTAGAGGATCCCCTTGCCAGTTATTTCGCCAGAGAGCGAGATATAGTTGTGCAGGCGTGCCTCCAGCTCCGGGTCGTCCTCCCAGGGATAGGTTCGCTTGCAGACGGGAATGGAGCAGCTGTTGTTGATTTGGATGCGATAGTCGGAGCCTTCGGAAATCGTCCCCATCAGCAGGCGGCGTTTGTAGAGATAGCCAGTGTAGGTAGCCATTTTTCTCCTTTAGGGTATTAAAGCACTGGAAGGACGCAACTCTTCCCTACTTACTAGAATAGCAGGGAAAGTCAAATTTTTCAAGTTTTGTGCAGTTTATTAGGAAGGGTAGCAGAACAATGAGTAAACCGTATCAGCTTGCCGTGGGACCGCTGGCGGTCAACTGCTTCCTCTGGAAAACCAATCGAGATGAAGTCTTGATAGTTGACCCCGGAGCGGAGCCGGAGCGGATTGCCCGGTTCCTTAAAGGTAAGAACCTGCGTCCGGTGGCGATTGCCCTGACCCACGGGCATCCCGACCATCTCGGCGGGGCGGGAGAGCTTGCCCACCGTTACGATATTCCGGTTTACCTGCACAGTGGCGACATGATGTGGATTCCGATTTTGAAAGAGCAGTGGGGAGCGGAGTTCGGTCCTCGACCTCGATTCTGGCCGGAGTTCACGCCTTATCCGGCGGAGCTTACCTTCCCGGAG
>Ga0190344_1000614_pt1 | contig 16103 bp, 12 predicted proteins | sample 48721323_MG_FD_161662 | JGI IMG/M metagenome (GOLD analysis project Ga0190344, IMG submission 161662) | Hydrothermal vent microbial mat bacterial communities from Southern Trench, Guaymas Basin, Mexico - 4872-13-2-3_MG | ecosystem: Environmental > Aquatic > Marine > Hydrothermal vents >... | reverse complement strand
TAAAGAGGTTCTCGGAAAGCTATTTTTTCCCAAAAGAGCTGGGCACTCACAGATGGCGGGTATATTACACTCTTGGTGCTCTTTCAAATATAGTAACAGAAGACGTTTTTGATTCTGCTGATCCTGAAAAAATATTTAAAGATGTGATTGACATAAACAACAGAGCCTTAGCTGATGATGACCTTGGGAAATCTCTGTACAGTGATTATAAAACAGTTGTGCAGTTTTACTTAAGACGAATGGATATGGTCAGAAGTTTTGGTTTAAATCCCAGAATGCCGATGCTTGATCCGGAACTGGTAACTTTTTGTTCAAAAATATCATCTGATTTAAAAATAAAAGGAATGTCCGATACAAAGTACATTGAAAGAAAAGCAGTTATGCCCCTTTTACCGTATGAAATTACACACCGTAAAGATAAACTGGGGCACAGTGTTCCTCTTAAAAACTGGATGAGGGAAAACAGTACGGTTGAGAGTTTTATCCGTGATATTCTGTCTGAAACAAGAATTAAAAACAGAGGCATTGTAGATTTTAATGCTGTCGGAAAAATGGAAAAGGAGCACAAACAGAAAATGTTTAACCATTCCCACAGGTTGTGGAGTCTGGTGATTTTGGAATTATGGATGGATAATGTCCGGAAAAATTGGAATAAAATCGGAGTGAATTTATGAAAATTTTTATGACAGGTGTTTCGGGATTTCTGGGGCAGCATATTGTTAAAAAATTAACTGAAAGCGGACACCGGATAACAGCTTTAATAAGGCCTACAAGTGATGTCAGCCACCTTAAGCAGTATAATATCGAATATATTACAGGAAACATCAGAGAAGATTCCTGGCTTGACTCTGTAAAAGGTTTTGATGCTATTGTACATGCTGCAACTTCCAAGGGCGGAACGTGGGAAGATTTTTATGAAGAAAATGTTTTATCGACAAAAAGACTCCTGGAGCATGCAAAAAAAGAAAATATTGGAAAATTCATATTTATCAGTTCAGTAGTTGTTTATGATCATTCCAATGCAAAAAACGGAACTGCTTTTCCCGAAGATTCACCTTTTGAAAAAGAATATACAAATCACTACTCAAGATCAAAAATAGAAGCGGAAGAACTGATTAAAGAATTTAATGAAAAACACGGATTAAAAACAGTTGTCCTTCGCCCTGCAGCTCTTTACGGGCCGGGAGGTCTTCTGTATCCGGCACGCCTGGGAATTTCCGCAGGAGCAAACGGATATATTCTGGTTGGAGGCGGTAAGTCAGCTTTAACCCTTACTCATGTCAAAACCGTTGCAGATGCTGTGGAAAAGGTTCTGAATTGTGAAAAATGCAGCGGTAAAGCATATAATCTGACTGAAGATAAAACTGTTACTAAAAGGGAGTATCTGGAATTACTTAAAAAACATCTCAATCCTGAATTTAAAATAATTAAAATCTGGTATCCTGTTGTAAAATTTATTGCATTCGGTCTGCGTACAATGCTTAAAATTATGGGACAGACCGCTCCTTCAAGAATTAATCCTCAGTATCTCAGATTGTTCACTTTGTCGTTATCTTACCCTAATCAGCAGGCAAAAGATGATTTTAACTGGGCTGCTTCGGAAAACGTTGAAGAAGAGATAAAAGAGGTGATGCTGTGGCATAAAGAAAGGAAAAAGCCTTTATGCAGGCAGATTGTACCTCCGAAAAAGATTAAAATTGAAAACAGCAGCAAACTGAATGTTGCGCTTGTAGGATGCGGCGGATTTGCCAAAACTCATATGGCGATTTTAAAAAAGATCCCCAATGCAGAAGTGGTTGCATTTTGTGACACAAATATTGAAGCGGCTGAATATCTTGCAAAGTTCAATAAAACAGGCAGGGTTTATAAAGATTACAAAGAAATGCTGGAGAAGGAACAAATTGATGTTGTGCATGTTGTGTCTTCTGCGCAGACCCATGCTCCTGTATCCATAGCAGCTATGGAAAAAGGATGCCATGTTCTGGTTGAAAAACCGATGGCTGTTAATGCTGATGAGGCAGAGAGAATGATTGAAGTTTCAAAAAAGAACAATGTCAAGCTGTGCGTGGAGCACTCTCTTTTGTACGATCCGGGAATGATAGAAGCAAGACAGATTTTAAACAGCGGAGCCATAGGCAAACCTGTACAGATTGAAAGCTGGTTCGGAACATCTTACAGTTCTAACAGAGGCAGTCCCTATCTGCGATGGCAGGCGAGAAATCACTGGGTTTATGATCTGCCGGGGTCCTTATTCCAGAATTTTATTTCTCATCCTTTAAGTGTTCTGCTGGATATTATTGACGATGCTTCGGAAGTCAAAGCTGAAACTGTGTATCATAAAGTTGTACCTTTTATGAAAAGTGACGAATTAAAGGTCTCTATGCAGTCAGAAAAGATACTATCCTCATTGGTTCTGTCTTTTAATGTTACTCCGAGACTATGCTTTCTTAAGGTTTACGGAACAAATGGTACTTTAACAGTTGATTTTATGTACAATACAACACTGCTTAATAAAGATGTGGCAGCAGCTCCAAAAGTAATAAGCAGAAATCTGGTTCTTATGAAACACGGTCGAAAAATGATTGCAAGAGGAATTGGGAACCTTGCAAAGGTTTTTACAGGAAAGCATACTCTGTTTAAAGGGAACGAAATTCTAATCACACTTTTTTATAAATCCATTTTGGACGGAACGGAAGTTCCGGTATCAGCAGAAAACGGCTTGAAATCCATGGAAATAATGGACAGAATATGGAAACAGATTGAAGTATAAACTTGTACTGAGAGAATTATCTTTAAGAAGAATAAGGTAACAGGTCAGAACTGAATATGGACGGAACTCAAAATAAAAAAAAGAGAAGATTGTCTTATCTCATCAGAGCAGCAGTAAGTGCAGGGCTGATTGCTTTTCTTGTGCTCAGAATTGATATCGGGACTCTGTTTGAAACTTTAAAGTCAGCAGATCTTCGTCTGTTTTTTACTGCAATTTTTTTCAGTTTTCTTAAACAGGCAACTGAGTTTTCAAAGCTCTTTTTACTTTTAAGAGCCAAAGGATTTAATGTGCCTTTCTGGCATGTTGCGAAAATAATGATAACCTCAACTTTTCTCGGTACTTTTGCTCCTACCAGTCTGGGAACAGAAGTTTTTCGTGCCTACGGATTTTCAAAATATACAAATCAATCTGCGCATTCTGTTTCTGCAGTTGCGGTTAACAGGTTTTTAAGCCTTTTTGCTTTGCTTTTCCTTGCAACTGTCAGTTCTGTGTTTGAAAAGGAGTATGCTGCAAATATCGGTGCCTTATGGCTTGCTGTTATCTTTTTGCTCCCTCTTTTATTGATTGGTATGGGGTTTGTCAAGGGCATACAGCAGTTTTTTCAAAAATATATATTTCCCAAAGTACCAATTGTACATAAAACAGTTCACTGGCTGACAGAAGCGGGAAAATCGTTTTATGATTACAGAAAACAGAAACTCCTTATACTGACAGTGTTTTTGCTTTCAATAGTTTTTCAGGTTGCCAGAATAATTGTCTGTTATCTGCTTGCCCTTGCTATTGGGGTACAACTGCCCATAGGATTTTTCTTTATTTTTATTCCTCTTGTTCTTCTCTTTACAATGATCCCCCTTTCTGTGGGAGGCATAGGTATGAGAGAGGGTGGAGTTGTATATTTTCTTGGGAAAGCGGGGATCAGCGGTGCAGTTGCTTTTAGTGTATCTATTTTATGGTTTATTGCGGCAATAACAAGTTCTCTTCCCGGGCTTTATTTTTATCTTTCAGAGGGAATAGGCTTAAAGAAAAAAGATAATATCCAAACAGAGAAAGATGGATTTTAATGAGCAAGTCATTTGAAAAAACGGATTTGTCTGTTGTAGTTCCTGTTTATAATGAAGAGAAAAATGTTCCTCTTTTGTATAAAGCAATAAAAGATTCTGTGGAAAAACTCAATCTTAATTATGAAATTATTTTTGTTGATGACGGAAGTACGGATTCAACAGGAGAGAAATTAAAGGAAATATCAAAGAGGGATAAGTATTTTAAAGCTGTTCTTCTGAGAAAAAATTTCGGTCAGTCAGCTGCAATGGCAGCAGGTTTCTCCATATCAACAGGCGAGATAATAGTTACTATGGACGGTGACCTGCAGAACGATCCTGCTGATATACCGGAATTACTGAAAAAACTTGATGAAGGGTACGATGTTGTAAGCGGGTGGAGAAAAAACAGAAAGGATAAGTTGTTTATCAGAAAAGTGCCTTCATTTATTGCAAACAGAATAATTTGTTCTGTTACAAAGGTCAATCTTCATGATACAGGCTGTGCGTTAAAGGCTTACAGAAAAGAGGTTATAACCGGTATAAGGCTGTACGGTGAAATGCACAGGTTTCTGCCTGCCCTGACAAAAGTGGAAGGAGCAAGGATTGCGGAAATTCCGGTAAATCATCACGCCCGGAAATTCGGGAAATCCAAATATAATTTAACAAGGACTTTCAGGGTTTTAATGGATCTTTCTTCGCTGAATCTTTTTTTAAAATATTTACGATCCCCTTTAAGATTTTTCGGTAAGCTGGGAGCTGTTACATTAAGTGCAGGAATGCTGGCTGTTTTGTGGGCTCTTATTTTATCATTGAAGCCTCAAATAATGGTAGATGAAATAAATATTGCTGTAACTCTTGCTTTCCTCTTTCTTGTAGCAGGAGTTCAGTTTTTCTTTTTCGGAATGGTTGCAAGTTTAATAGTAAGGACAGGTGAAAGAAGAGGTCTTACACTGTCTCCGTTTTTAACTGATAAATATGAGGACTGGTATGAATCAAAGTAGCAGTTCTGCTGCAGATGTATCTGTAATTGTTTCCCTGTATAATGCAAGGGATACCATAGAAAAATTTTACACGGAATTGAATAATTCTCTGAAAAACTCAGGATATTCGGTTGAATATATTTTTGTTGACGATGCTTCAAATGACGGAACCTTTGATGTTCTGCATTCCCTTATGGAAAAAGATAACAGGGTGAGAATTGTAAGAATGCGTTCAACATTCGGAGAAGCAGCCTGCCTTGACGCAGGGCTTAAATATTCAAAAGGAGATATTATTGTTTATTTAAGCGGAAGGGTAAATGTTGATCCTGCAAGAATCCCGGATTTTATAGACAAACTGAAAGGATGCAGCCATCTTGTTTCAGGCTGGCGCTCACCAAGACAGGATTCCGCTCTTAATAAAGTGGTGTCAAAAATTTTCAATTTTCTTGCAAGTATATTTTTAAAGCAAAAACTGCACGATATAAACAGCGGTATCTTTGTTGCAAAGAGAGAGGTACTGGACAATATCAGTTTTTACGGCGATTTGTACAATTTTATACCGGTGCTTGCAGCTGAAAAAGGCTACAAAGTAACAGAAGAGAAAATTGCACAGCTTCCGGGAAGTTTCCGGAATTCAAGGTATCCCAAAGAATATGTTCAGCGCATACTTGATATAATCACAGTAATTTTTCTTACAAGATATACCAAGAAACCTATACATTTTCTGGGATTTGTGGGTACTATTTTCAGCGCTGTAGGTATTGTAATAGAAGGATACTTGTTTATATACAGAATTCTCGGTATGGGGCCCATTGCAGGAAGGCCGCTTTTAATTCTCGGAGCGCTTCTTCTTGTGATAGGCATACAGATGATATCTATCGGACTTTTGGGTGAGATGATAATATTTACTCATGCAGGAGATGTAAAGGAATACAATATAGAAGAAATTATTAACTAGTAATACGGGGGTTGTTTTGAAACTTATTATACAAATTCCCTGCTACAATGAAGAGAAGACACTTCCGGAAACATTAAAATCAATTCCAAGAGAATTCTCCGGAATTGACAAAACGGAAATTCTTGTAATAGACGACGGAAGTACGGACAGAACAGTTGAAGTTGCCAGGGATTTCGGAGTGGATCATATTATAAAACTGACAAGCAATAAGGGGCTTGCGGGAAGTTTTTCCGCAGGTCTTGACGCTTGCCTGAGGCTCGGTGCAGATATTATTGTTAATACTGACGGTGATAATCAGTACAATGCGGAAGATATTGAAAAACTGATTGAGCCAATAATCCGGGGCAGGGCTGATATGGTTGTAGGTGACAGGGAAGTGATGCAGATAGAACATTTTTCATTTATCAAGAAGAGACTCCAGAAACTCGGCAGCTGGGTTGTGCAGCAGGTTTCAGGTACAACAGTTCCTGACGTTACAAGCGGATTCAGGGCATTCAGCCGCGATGCAGCATTAAGACTTAATGTGATTTCCAATTTTACCTATACTCTTGAAACAATAATACAGGCAGGCAAAAAGAGTATTCTTGTAACCCACGTACCTGTCAGAACCAACAAACCTACAAGACCCTCAAGACTGTTTAAGAGTATGTTTGCATATCTTAAACAGTCAGGTTCAACAATTGCAAGAATATATGCACTTTATGAGCCTTTGAAAACGTTTCTTTACATTGGCGGTATTATATTTGGTACAGGACTTATTATATCCGGCAGATTTCTCTATTTCTATTTGATTGGAAACGGAGAGGGACACATACAATCACTGATTCTTGCTGCGGTTCTTATGATTGTCGGATTCCAGGTAGGCATGATAGGACTTCTCGCTGATATTATATCTGCCAACAGGAGATTAATTGAAGATATTCTTTACAGGATCAGGAAGAACGAGGTAAAAAAGGATTAGTTTTTTATATGCGGATTGCACTTATCGGCCCTACATATCCATTCAGAGGAGGTATTGCGCAGCATACCACTGTTTTATGGAAGTACTTACAAAAAAAACATGATGTTTATTTTGTGTCCTTTTCACGCCAATACCCGTCGCTTATTTTCCCTGGAGCCTCTGACAGGGAGCCTGGCAGCAAGAAGGGGCTGCCCGGAGTTAATTATTTAATTGATTCTGTAAATCCTGTCACGTGGATTAATACTGCACGCAGTATTATATCGTATAAACCTGACCTTGTTATTTTTATCTGGTGGGTTCCGTTTTTTGCTTTTTGCTGGAGAATTATCGCAGGAATTATAAGAGCAAAACTTAATGTTAAAATCCTGTATATCTGCCACAATGTTCTTCCTCATGAAAACAGCAGATTCTGGCAGAAGATATCATTATTTGCATTAAAATCTGCAGATGGTTTTATTGTTCACAGCAGTTCGGATAAGAATGTTTTAAAAGATATTCTGTTTTCAGCCCCAGTATCTGTTCTTCCTATAGCGCCGCATCCGGAACCTGTAAAAAGGGGAATAAGCCGGTCATCTGCAAGAGAAAAACTGGGACTTCCGGACGGGAAAACAGTGTTTATGTTTTTCGGATTTGTAAGAAAATACAAAGGACTGGATATACTTATTGATGCAATGTCAATGATGCCGTCTGACAGGGCTCACCTCTTAATTGTAGGAGAGTTCTGGGAGAGCAGAGAAAAATATAAAAAGATGATAAGGGACAGGAACCTTTCACAGAGCGTAACAATATTTGACAGGTATGTACCTGTAAATGAGTTTGAGTTGTTTTTTACTGCCAGTGATGTGGTTGTGCTTCCTTACAGAGACGCAACGCAGAGCGGTGTTCCTCAACTGGCTTTCACAATGGGAAGACCTGTAATTGTAACTGATGTAGGAGGACTTTCGGAGAATATAATTTCCAAAAAACACGGATCAGTTACAGAGCCTGAAAATGCGGAGAAACTTGCACAAGCAATGCAGGCATTTTTAAATTTTAATGTTGATTTTAATTCGGCAGAACTGAAAAAACATGCACAGGCAAGAATGGACAGAGACTGGAACCTGTTAATCAATGAGATAATAAAATTAAGTGAATTATAATGAATCGTAGTGATGAAAGAAAAATAGAGATTTCCATTGTAATTCCTTCTTACAAATCAGGAGAAGGATTGTACAACTGTCTGAAATCGGTTTTTAATCAGACTATAGATATTCCATTTCAGGTAATTGTTGTTGACAGTTCTCCTGAAGACATAACAGCTGAAGTAAAAGAACGGTTTCCGCAGGTTGAAGTTATTCATTTAAAAAGAAGAACCCTGCCAGGTCTGGCAAGAACCGTAGGGGCAAAATCTGCCAAAGGTAAATATGTCTTTTTTATTGATACTGACTGCATTGCACACAAAGACTGGCTTAAACTGCTTTACGAAAAACTGCAGCAGGGTGTTTTTGCAGCAGGCGGAGGAGTGGAGAACGGCACTCCGGACAGCTATGTTGGTACAGCGGAGTATCTTCTTGAATTTAACGAGATGAATCCAAAGGCAAAAGCCGGTACAACAGGGGCATTGCCTTCATGTAATTTAAGTGTCAGCAGAGATGTATTGGAAAAAGTGGGATATTTCCCTGATTTTATGAAGGGTGAGGATACTATTTTATGTGATAATATTATAACTTCCGGACACGAAATACATTTTATTCCCGATGCATTTATAACGCATAAAAACAGAACAGGATTTATGCATTTTATAAAAAATCAGGTAGCATTGGGTGAAGGAGCAAACGAAACCCGCAGAAGAACAAAAAGGCACGGTTATTTTTTAATAAAGTATCCGGTACTTGTTGTTTTTATACCTGTTTACAGAACCTTGATAATAAGCAGGAGACTTATTAAATCCGACATAAAATTATTTTTCAGTTTTATTTCTCATTATCCGTTGATTTTTTTGGGACTTATAGCTTACACGTGGGGATTTATCCGTGGTCCGTACAGATCAGGACTTTCCACTGAAAAAGGGAGCAGAAATGGGACCTCATAAGTTAAAAGTACAGAGCAGGTATTTTTTACTTGTTATAATTTTTGCGGCCTCTGTGTTGCGCTTATACAATCTCGGTATGCAGAGTTTCTGGGTAGATGAGATAAATGCATACTATGCTGCACAGTCTCTTAATTCGGGGCAGGGGCTTAACCTCTTGTCAGGATTCCCCTATGGAAGGGCGCCGTTTTATACTTATTGCGTGGCAGCTGTTTCAAAAATAACAGGCCCCGGCGAAACTGCCACCAGGCTGCCTTCTGCTTTTTTCGGTATTCTGGGAGTTCTGGCAATTTATCTTGTTGCATCAAAAATGTTTGATAAAAAAACAGGACTTGTAGCTGCTGCAATTGCAGCATTTTCCAATTTTGAAGTAGGATGGTCAAGAACTGCAAAAATGTACACTTTACTGCAGTTGTTTACAGTGTCATCCGCGTACTTCTTTTTACTTGGTTTTGAACCCAAAAAAGATAGCAAGAGGTATATACTGCCTGCTCTTGAAAAAAAGTGGGATATATCTTTTTTGTGGCTGTTTGTTGCAGGAGTTGTAAGCGCATATTCGTATCTGAGAATACACCAGCTTACAGCGGTTTTTATTACAGGACTGTTTGCATATATATTTTGCATTGCAGTATTTAAAGTAATTTTATCACAAGGCAGAGAACGGATCTTAAATAAATATTTTATCACTTCCATGTTACTTATAATATTTACCGGAATTGCTGTTGCAGCAGTACCGTGGGTAAGAACAACTTTAAGATATTTTCTTGATTATACCCCTGAATGGGCAAGAGGAGCTGTAAGTGCAAGATACAGATTTATTATTCCGGATTTTATTGTGTCTGCCTACAGATTCCCTCTCGGATTTTTATTCTTAGCAGGCAGTATTATTGCTGTTTTTAAAGGAAACAGAAAGGGAGTGTTTTCATTTATTGTATTTACGTTTAGCGTTTTTATGCTGACATTTGTTTTCACACACAGAGTTCCTGCTTATATTTTCAGCGTATATCCCTTTTTCATTATTCTTTCCGCTTATTTTACTGTCTGGTTTGTTGAAGAGATTAAACAGGATTCATTAAGCAGGATAAATAATTCAGCTGTTATGTTTAAAAAAGTTGTTTCGGTCTTTATTTATGTTTCCATAACATTACTTTTTCTTATATCTCCGTGGATAAGAATAACCCTGAATATTCCAAAGACTGAAGACGGAAAAACTAACATGGCAGTTACTCCCGGAGAGTGGAGAGATGCCGGCAGATATCTGTCGGAAAATTTAAAGAAAGATGATCTTGTAATTTCCAATCTGCCTCAGATCAGTTCATACTATTTACCTGCTACGAACTATACTTTAAATTTCAGCCTTTTGGATCAGGCAAAAACTTTTAAAGATGCATTTAAAGATGGCAGATGGGTGGATGTGTATGCAGGAGTCCCGTGTATAGAAAATCTTAATGATTTAATTGATATTGTGAAAACTAAGGAAAGAACATGGTTGGTTCTTGAAAAATATCTTTTTGATACAGACGCTTATACTCCGGCGGAAATAAGAGATCACATAAAAAATAATTTTAAATTGATATATGTAACAAAGAACAGAAGTATAATTATATACTATGTGCAGAGTCCCGGAGAATAGAGTGGATCTTTTAAAAAAAGGAACATTATATCTGATTGCAGGCTGGAGCGTATCTTTGATTGCAGGCTACGGAATAAACGTGTGGCTTGCAAGGTTTTTGGGACCGGCTCAGTATGGAGTTTACGGTGTTGTAATGTCTCTTCTGTTGTGGATTGAGATAGGTGTAATCAGCGGAATCCCTACAGGAGTGCAAAAATTTGTTGCAGCACATCCGGGAGGAGCAGCGGGAATTGTCAAAAAATCATCTGTAGTGCAATTATTTTATATCTCTCTGCTCTTTGTTCTGTCATGGTTTCTGGCTCCGTTTGCAGCCGGATTTTTTAAAAACAGTAATCTTACATTCTATCTCAGAATAGCTGTTTTTGATTTATGGGTGTACGGTTTTTATTTTATTTATCTTTCTCTTCAGAACGGTCTGCACAATTTCAGAAATCAGGCATGTTTAATAGCACTCTATTCTGCAAGTAAGCTTGTTTTTGTTATTTTACTTGTAAAAATGTCCGGCAGTATAACAGGTGCTTTTATTGCAAACATCTGCGGCTCATTTGCAGGACTTTTTTTGTCGCTATATTTCTCAAGAAATGTGAAGAAAACAGAAAACCTGTCTGTTATAGGTTTTTCGGAAATTATTTCTTTTGCTGCGCCTATTGCTGTTTTTTCACTTGCAGTAAATCTTTTTTTAAATGTTGATCTCTGGGTTGTAAAATATTTTCTCAGCAGCAGCAATGCAGGATTTTATGTAAGCGCATCAACAGTTGCAAGAATACCTTATTTCCTATTTTTTGCACTTTCTTCAACAGTTCTTCCAATGATGTCAAGAGCATTATCAAAGAAAGATTTGGCTGCTGCGCGGCAAATAATTTCCGATGCAGTGAAGTTTCTTATTATCTGCCTGACATTCATTGTTTCCGTAACAGCAGCTTTTTCAAAAGAAATAATGATCTTACTCTTTTCCGATAAATATGCTGCAGCGGGAGATGTAGTTAAATATCTCATAATCGGGATGTCTTTTCTTGCACTTTTTTTCCTGTTCAGTACTATTTTAAATGCTGACAACAAACCAAAAACAGCGTTGCTTTTAACTGTATCAGGGGTTATTTTAGACGTGTTTGCAGCAGTGATTTTTGTGCCGAAAATGGGGATAGTCGGAGGAGCTGCAGCTACAACAGTTGCCCTGTTTTTTACGTGTGCAGCAGCGTGGATTGTTATATTTAAAAGGTTCGGTAAATTTTTCAATCTTAAAAGCGGGATTAAAATAATTTTATCAGGTGCAGTTATATACTTCTCCGCAGTATTAATAAATCCAAAAGGATTTTTGATGATCGGGAGTATGGCTGCATTATTAGTAATTTACTTAATTTTGTTGTACGGATTCGGAGAGATTTCTTTCAATTTTCGGGATTTAATTAAAAAATAAGGGAATTGTGGATATATGAAAATTGCCATTTTGGGAACACGAGGTATTCCGGCAAATTACGGAGGGTTTGAAACTTTTGCAGAAGAGATTTCCACTCATCTGGCAAAAAGGGGACATGATGTAACTGTTTACGGCAGGTCTCACTACATTGATAAAACCAGAAAAGAATACAGAGGTGTTAAGATAGTTGTGACACCGGGGATAAAAAATAAGTACTTAGATACACCATTAAATACATTGATATCAACAGTGCATCTTATGTTTAATAAATATGATGCTGCTTTGTACTGTAACAGCGCCAATGCATTTTTAACGATTTTCCCAAGACTTAAAGGCATACCTGTTGTTTTGAATGTCGACGGGCTGGAGTGGAAGAGAGAAAAATGGGGAAGATTCGGCAGATCTGTGTATAAAATTTCCGAATTTTTATCAACATTTTTACCAAATGCAATAGTTACGGATGCAAAAGAGATATGCTCTTACTACAAAAAAAAGTTTAACAAACAGGGTCTGCTGATTCCGTACGGAGCTCACGTAGGCAGAGAAGAATCTGCAGATGTACTCAAACAATTCGGTGTTGAAAAGGGCAGATATCTCCTCTATGTCAGTAGATTGGAGCCGGAAAATAATGCGCATGTTGTTGTAAAAGCTTTTGAAAAAGTAAAGACAGATTATAAGTTAGTTATAGTCGGAGACGCTCCATACAGTACGGATTACATAAAAAAACTTAAAAGTACAAAGGACCCGAGAATTATATTTACAGGATATGTTTTCGGTAAAGGATACAGGGAATTTCAGTCTCATGCATTTGCATACATTCAGGCCACAGAAGCGGGTGGAACTCAGCCTGCTTTGGTTGAAGCAATGGGAAGAGGAAATTTTATTATTGCAAATGATGTGGTTCAGCACAGAGAAGTATTGGGCGATACAGGAATCTATTTCAAAGCGTGTTCTCCTGATACTCTGACAAAGGAGATTCAATTTTACGTTGATAATCCTGAAAAAACAGAAGATTTCAGAAAAAAAGTTATAGAACGGGTTAGAGAGAAGTATTCATGGGATGCAGTAACCTCTCAATACGAGACACTGTTTAAAAGGATAACAGGGAGGAAAAGTAATGTATAACTGGTATAAAGGTAAAAGCGTTGCCATTACAGGAGGTCTTGGATTTCTTGGAAGCAACCTAGCGCATGAACTTGTATATCTCGGGGCAAAGGTAACAATTATTGATTCCTTACTGCCTTTGTACGGTGGTAATCTTTTTAATATCAAGGGAATAGAAAACAGGGTTAATGTTAATTATGCGGATATAAGGGATGAGGGAGCAATGAAAGCGCTTGTGCGCGACAAGGATGTTATTTTTCACATAGCAGGGCAGACCAGTCATGTTGACAGTATGACTGACCCAATGCTTGATGTTGATATTAACTGCAGAGGGAATCTGGTATTTCTTGAAGCGTGCAGACAGTTCAATCCTGAAGTCAAAATTGTTTACGCCGGAACACGTGCGCAGTACGGCGCAGTAAAAACTACGCCTGTAAAGGAAGATGCCCCCCTTTGTCCCATGGATATATACGGTGTAAATAAAAATGCAGCTGAACAATATTTTATGGTGTATCATAAAGCTTACGGAATGAAAGTCGTATCTTTGAGAATATCCAATACTTTCGGGCCCAGACATCAGATGAAGCATGGTAAATACGGGATTCAGAACTGGATTATAAGGCTTGCAATGGATGATGAGACTATCTCCGTATATGGAGACGGTTCTCAGTTAAGAGATTTTAATTATGTTGATGATGTCTCACGCGCATTGCTTATGGCCGGAGAATTAGAAAACAGTACAGGAAAAGTATATAACCTGGGAAGCGGTAATCCCATATCCTTCAGACAGATGGTCACTACTGTGATTGAAATAGCGGGTTCAGGAAAGATTGAATTCGTTGACTGGCCGGAGGACAGAAAACGAATTGAAACCGGGGATTATGTTGCTGATTTCAATAAAATTCACAATGAGCTGGGATGGAGACCTAAGACTCCTTTCAGAAAAGGGATGGAAAAAACAATTGGTTTTTACAGAAAATACAGAGAACACTACTGGTAGGAATGAAGATGCCTGATAAGAGATTATTGGTAACAGGTGCAAACGGGCTTCTCGGAGAAAAAATCGTCCGGCAGGCCCGAACAATGTTTGATGTTATTGCCACTGATCTGCAGCCGGAACTCCGCGTTGATTTATCCGGAGTATCCTATGTTCAGGCGGATATAACTGATAGAGAGCAGTGTGAGAAATTGTCAGAATATAATCCTCAATATATTATTCACACTGCAGCATACACAAATGTGGATAATTGTGAAATTGAAAAAGAAACAGCTTACATGGTTAATGTTACTGGAACGGAAAATATTGCTTTTTTATGTGACATGTCAAAGAGTAAAATGATACATTTGTCAACAGACTATGTTTTTGACGGTCTGGACGGCCCGTACACAGAGGAAGATGAAGTAAATCCTATAAGTTATTACGGAAAAACCAAACTGGAAAGTGAAATAAAAGCAAGGGAAATTGTTAAGAATCTGGTAATTGCAAGAACAACAGTTTTGTACGGTTATTCGCCCGGGGCAAGGCCTAATTTTGCTACATGGGTAATAGAAAAACTCAAAGCAGGCAAAAAAATCAGTATAGTGGATGATCAGTACGGGAATCCTACTCTTGCAGACGATCTTGCGCAGGCATGTATTGTTTTGTGCAGACCCGGAATCACAGGCGTTTACAATACTGTGGGTGCCAGCCTGTTGAACCGTTACGAGTTTGCTCTTGAAATAGCAAAGGTTTTCAAGCTTGACAAATCATTAATCTGCAAAACAAAAACCGAAAGCTTAAATCAGAAAGCAGCGAGGCCCTTAAAAGGGGGGCTTTTTACCGATAAATTATTCAGAGATACAGGTTTTCGATTTTTATCTGCCGAACAGGGTCTGATAAAAATGAAAAAACAAATGGAGGCATAAATGAATTTTGATGAGATAAGAAATCAGATTGATGAGCTCATTACTTTATATATTGAAAAAAGAGAGGAATCAAAGACTTTTACTCCTGTTGAAAATAAGGTTCAATATGCCGGACCTGTTTACGGACCTGAGGAAATAAAAGCCATGATAGGTTCAATCCTTGACGGCTGGTTTGGTGTTGGTAAGCAGGCCAGGGCTTTTGAGCAGGAATTTGCTGCTTTCCTAGGTGTAAAAAATTCACTGGTTACAAATTCCGGATCATCTGCAAATCTTATTGCACTGTCTGCACTTAAGGCAAATGAGTTCAGAAGAAAACTTGAACCCGGAGATGAGATCATAACTCAGGCAGTTACTTTCCCTACAACTTTTAATCCCATTATTCAAAACGGTTTTACTCCTGTGCTTGTTGATGTTGATCTTGGCACTTACAATCCCAACATTGAACAGATTGAACGAGCGATCACATCAAAAACAAAAGCCATTGTAATTCTGCATCAGCTCGGCAATCCCAATGCTATGACAGAAATAATGGATCTGGCAAAGAAATATGATCTTATTGTAATTGAAGATACGTGTGATGCTCTTGGTTCAACATATGACGGTAAATTAGTGGGCACATTCGGCGACATGGCAACCTTTTCTTTTTATGTTGCGCATCATATGACCATGGGAGAAGGCGGAGCAATCGCGGTAAATGACAATGGGCTGAATCTGATCTGCAGGTCAATACGGGATTGGGGAAGGGCGTGTGCATGTCCTATTTGTGAGGTTGTAAAAAATCCGGATAAGCCCTGTCCTTTTAAAACAAAGAGCGGAATTCTGCCGGAGGGTTATGATATCCGTTATGTTTATACAAATATCGGATATAATTTGAAACCAATGGAGTTCCAGACAGCAATGGGAAGAGTACAGCTGAAAAAGGTCACTGAATTTATTAAGAAACGCAATGAAAATTTTAACAGGCTTTTAAAAACTTTCAAAGATTATGAGGAATATTTTATTCTTCCCGAATCTTTGCCAAAGGCTGAGCCCGCATGGTTCGCTTTTCCTCTTACAATAAAAGATAGTGCGCCTTTTTCACGCAGAGATTTTCTGTCGTATCTGGAAAAGCGGAACGTTGAGACAAGGCTGTTTTTTGCAGGAAACATAATAAGGCACCCTGCTTATCTCGGGCTGAATTTCCGCACTGTAGGATCCCTTTCCAATGCGGATAAAGTTTTACGGGACAGTTTTTTTATGGGTATTTATCCGGGGATATCATCGGAGA
>Ga0190344_1000612_pt1 | contig 16119 bp, 14 predicted proteins | sample 48721323_MG_FD_161662 | JGI IMG/M metagenome (GOLD analysis project Ga0190344, IMG submission 161662) | Hydrothermal vent microbial mat bacterial communities from Southern Trench, Guaymas Basin, Mexico - 4872-13-2-3_MG | ecosystem: Environmental > Aquatic > Marine > Hydrothermal vents >... | reverse complement strand
AAAGCAAAGAGTTCCGCGCCGATGTCAGTAGTCGTGTCGATGGTTAAGCCTTCGATATCGGTACCGACCAGCTCGCCCAGGAAGATCGCCTTCAGAAAGTCAAACCACTCGAAGCTGTTCCGGGGGGTGAACTCAGCCATTAGCCTTCCTTTCGCAGGGTGTGTTCAAAGTGAAACGGTGAGCCATCGATGAACTTGGCTCGTCCGGTGATGAGGTTGCCGGAGACCTGTACCATCGCACTCTTCGGCATCAGTCCCTCTTCAGCGTCCAGTATCCGCCGCACCTCGGCGTAGGCGCGGGCATCATTCATTTCGTCTATCGGCCCACGCTCGAAGGTGTGGAGGATCGAGCCGAAGTTACGGTCGGCAATCCAACTTCCAAGGACGGTGGAGATACGCCGGACGAGCCGTTGCTTCACGGCATCACGATCAAAGACCAGCTTTCGGCAACCTGTCGCGAGGTCAACCTCACAGTCGAGGAGACCATCGGCATTGAGTGTCAGCTTGATGTCAGCAAGGTAGCTCATTCAATCCGCCCTTCCGCTCCAGTGCCTACGGTCAATGGTCCACCGCCGGAGGGACAAACACCGTTGATGTTGCCAGTAGAGAAGCTGACCCGGAGCTGTGCCTTGATCTGAGTCTCGAACTCACGGAAGGCATCCTTGATCTTCTGCGAGTAGGCTGCCCAGTCCTCCTGCTCTACGGCAGAGTCAATCAGGCTGTCAATGCTGGAGTAGTCGATGCTTGGCATTAGGCAAGAGACCTTTCTTAAGGCTGCTTACTACGAAGGCAAATCTATGTCTGCTTGTTTAGTCGATGAGTATCTTTTGATTCAGAGCATTATCGGGGAGTGGTGCCACTGGTGGTCCCGACGGCCCGGCATGGACGTGAGTATCGAGATAGCTCTTTGTTACATCGCCGCGCATGGCGGGGTGGCTGCCGTCGTTGATGATCACCTTGTCCCCATCAATGGCGACCTTCGCACCGTCGGTAATCTGGATAGTCAACAGCTTCTCGGTCAGGTCAATCCGCACGTCGGCAGCTTCACTGACAATGTGCATCTCATCGAATCGTTCTGTGGAGATGATCCGCTTCCGTCCCTGAACATCTACCTGAACCAGTACCCAGGAATCAACGACGGGATCGAAGCTCACCCCTTCGTCGTCGTCTCGGATAACCGGGCGATAGGTCAGCTCTCGCCAGCTCTCGGTGAAACCCTCCGGCAAGACCTCTGCTGTCTTCCGGGCGCGGTCAATTGAAACGACCCGTGCCATCAGCAGAGCTGCTCCACCGCCGGGCATTAGTCGCTTCAGGAGGTCGCCTAGCTGTCGGTTCATGCACCCTCCTCGACCAGCATTGCCAGGCTCAAGACCTGCTCGTTTCCCACGCTGTGGTTGAAGCGATAGACAACCTCATTGACCGGGTAGTCGCTTTCCGGAACGGCATCATGCCCGACGAGTCGGATCATCTGACTGTGTCGAATATGCGGGTTGAGCTGACAGGTCAACGAACCTTCGTAGCCCTGGACTCGGAGCTTAGACAGCTCTGCCACCGCACGGGTGTTGGCTTTGTCGATGTCCAGCTTTGCAGCAAGGCGGATCACCTTCTCAGGCTGTCCTTCCCCGGCACGACCGATTACCGGATCCTCTCCGGTGAAGCCAGCATCAACACAGATGATCTTGACCGAGCCGAACTCTTCGGCATCCCGCCAGATGAGCGAGTGCGCCTTTACGAGCTGGGAGTTGAGGTTGATCTCCCAGAGGTCGTCCTGCTCCAGTAAGCCGAGGGCGTATGGCCAGCTCGGTCCGAAGTAAACCGTCCGGGTGCCGGGGATCATCCAGCATTCGAGACCGAAGCGACCTGCCAGGCTCGCCAGAGCCTCGGAGACCAACTGCTGGTTGAGGACGAAGTCCACAGCCAGCTCGTAGCCCTCTGGATTGAAGACCGAACCCTCCAGACCTATTCCAGCCAGGATGTCATTTACCACAACATCAACCGTGGTTCCCTTCGCCCAGGTCTGTGTCCAGCTGGTTTCGTAGGCGCAAGTCATCAGGTCTTCAGCGGTGATGATTGCGATCCCGTTCCGCTGCTTAATCTCGGAGACCTGACCGTCGAAGACGACAGCCTGCCCCAGTTCATCATTACCCAAAGCCACGGTCAGTGGCACTCCCCGTTTCACTTGGTGAGTGGACAGCTCGATGCCCCAGGGGACGTGGATGGTCGCGGTGTCCGGTGCCATCACCCGTTTGCTGACTACCTCAATTCCTGCCGAGGAGACCTCAACCAGCGATCGACCGAGAAGCTGCACGTCGAAGCGGGGGAGGATGGTCGGAGACCACCGCTGTTCGTTGTTGCTCATCGGTCGATCCCCAGTCGTCGGCGGCGGGCTGCCTCAATGGCATAGCCAGCTCCGCGCGGCGGGAAGGTGAAGGTAGTCTTCCCTGTGGGAAGGTTTCCCGAACCACCGTTCGCTGCGAAGAGCCGGAAGACCATCAACCGCCAGCTCGCTCCGTAGTAGCGGATTGCCACTCGGAGGCGAGGATCATTCGTTCCTCGGTTTATCAGAGCGATGCCACCAGCCCAGACTGACTTCTTGACCTCACGGGTCTCCACTGTTGGGATGGTCAGAACAGTGCCGGGATTTAGATTGTCCGGGTCATGGCCAATGGCTTCAAGGTTCTCCAGCCAGATCCATGCTGCACCCTCAGGGTGTCCGTAGTAGTCCCATGAGAGTTTGGTGAGTGAGTCTCCCTTCGCAACAACGTGCTTTGCATCAGCTACGATTCTCATTCTTCCACCACCTTGAAGATGCTGCCAGTGCGGTCTTCCTGACGAATCAAGCTGAGAGTGATTCGGGAGAGGTTGACCCCGGGGAGCTGCTCGTCCTGCCAGGTGTCAAGTGGAGTTACCTGAGTGATGCCGTAGCGAGCCAGGCGGTTGTCTCTGTCCACGATTGACCAGGGTGGCGGGATCGTACTGAACAGCTCGTCAAGCTGCGGAATGAACTCGTCTAAGTCCATCGTCCAGATGCAAACATCGCTGAGGAGAGAGCCTGCCAGGGCAGCCAGTGGGTTGGCAATGGGGATGTCTTCGGTAAGCTCTCCAACAGCATAATCCATTGCCGAGGTGCAGAAGTTCCCCGCCTCGAAGCTGAGGTTGATGTACCGCCCGATGATTCCAAGGGGCTGAGTGATCGGATCGTTTCCCTCCATGTCCGGTCGGCTGTTCGGGGTTACGATTGTCTTATACTGAGTCGAGATGTTGATGCTGACAGGTTCGGGGAAGACGATGCCTCCGAGAGTAACCCCAGCTCTGTAGCGGATGTTGCCGCTAAGGCGACGCTCCAGCATCGGGACAACAGGGGTACCCTTGGGCATTACGCACCTCCCGGCGTGGTGTTGGCGGTGAAGCCAGAGTCGGCGAGCTTCTGAAGTTCGTTAATAAATCCCTCGGCACCGTCTTCGCCGGGGTCAAGGCTAATATCACCGATGTGGATGTGAGTGACGCTGTTGACGTACTGAACAGCGGGCTGCTTCGGGCCAGACGACTTACCACCAGAAGTGGTCGTGGTCGTCTCGTTGACATCAACGGCGAGGGGATCGAAGGTCAAGCCCTCTTCAATCAAGTCGATCTTCGATTGATATTCGGCTATTAAACCTTCGACACTTTTTAGTCCTTCTGCTCCAAAATTACCCATCATTCCATAAATAGCTGATTGCTGAAGAACTCCAAGACTGCGAACTCGATTTTCTAATGATGTTTTTTCCACCAGGGCTAGCTGTTCAGCTCTATCAAGAATGGTTTGAAGCATTGCCGCTTCCTCACCACGGGCTTCAGATGCTTTTGTGGCAAGTTTTTGATACGTCTCCATTACTGAACTGATGTTTTCCAGTTCCGGGTTCATCTGTTCAGCAAGTTGTCGCCCAGCTTCAAAGAAGCTATCGTGCAGGTTCTCTGCTGCAGTAGCAGCCTCCATCAGATGGTCTCGCAACTGTGGCCAGTCATCACTTGCGGCAATCTTCTCTACAGAGGCAAGTTGGTTCGAGATGTCGAGGATACCCTCGAAGTTACCAGACTCAGACATATTACGAATTTGGTCAGCGAACCCTTCGGAGTCGAAGCCAGTCTGAACCATGACCTCTTGACCGAGGGAGGTCATTCCGCCGGTTCCCCACATCGTGGAGAGCATACTATCCATCTGCCCGGTGGCGGTGAACAGATCGGCCTTGTCCCCGGCGATGCGTAGCTCCATCGCCTTCTGCTGCTTTTCAATCTTGTCAATCCGCTCCTGCTCTAAATCTACGAGTTCTTGCAGAGTGCCTTTCTCCTCAACGAGCTTGTCGAAGCGAGCAACAACGTGGTCGAACAGACTGATCTCATGCTTTTGTTGATCAGTGATCGAGCGGTTTACATCGCGAACGATCTGGTTGATTCTGTCTTCACGCTCGGCACGACGCTCAATGATGCCCTCAAGGTGTTGCTGTAGTTCAAGAGAGGCAACCCGACCTCGATGAAGCTCCGCTTCGGTTACGACGAGGTGGTCAACTCCTTCGACGATTCGCTCAATCCCCTTCGTAACCATAAGGATTGAAGCCGCCGCAGCGGCGGCATAACCGATACCAGCCATTCCGGTACCGACACCCTTACCGACCTGAGATGATCCGGCGACTCCGGTAGCTCTGGAGGGATCAATCTGTGAGACCGCTCCCGTCTGCTGGCGGCTCCACATGGTGAACTTCTCCATGACACCGCCGGAACCCATTGCGCCGCTCAGGTTGCCGATGAGCTTGGTTACTCCGGCTGCCATCTTGAAGATGCCAGCTCCGGCGGTACCAACCACTGGCCCCAGGGTAGCCAGCTTCGTAACGAACTTCGCCAGCTCTGGGTTCTTGTCGATCATCTCGACGACCCACTTGAGCATCTTGCCCAGTTCACCGCCGATCTCTTTAGCACCCTCGTAGAACTGCTTGAAGAAGTCGCTCATCTTCTCGACCCATTGATCCCACTCCCCGGACTCCTTCATCTCCTTTACCCGCTGGAGGATGTCGCGAAGGTCTTCCTTGATGATCTCCAGCAGTGGCGCGCCAACCTCGGCGGATAGCTGGAAGACCATATCCTTGATGTTCGAGACCAGTCCCTGGAAGGTGTGGGAGAGACGCTCCATTCCCCCGGCGAACTTACCCTCAGAGAGGACTTTGGTCAGGGCGGCACCGAAGGACTCAATCCCTTCCGCGCCTGTCTTACCGTTCCAGCCAGCCTCTTTGATCTGCTCGTTGGTGAGGGCGTAGGACTCGCGTAGAGCGTCCATGCCAGAACCACCGGAGGCTACAGCCTTACCGACGGCGACGGCGGTCTCAGTTACGTCGCGGTTCATGGCTGCGGCCATGTCGCCGACCATCGGCAACCACTTCTCCGCAGTGAGACCGTAAGCCTCTAGCAACACCGTTGCCTGGGCGACGTTCTTCATCTCGAACGGAGTAGTTGCTGAGAACTCCTCAACCCACTCCATCGCGCGGTCAGCTCGTACAGCGTCGCCCTCAAAGAGCGTCAACAGCTGAGTGTGGATTGCCTCCACCTCACCCGCAGCGGAGACGGCCTTGTAAGCCAGCCCTCCAATACCAACACCGATAGCGGTGGTGGCAACAGCAAAGCGGCGGGAGAACCCCGCCATCTTGTCGAGACCACCACCGATTGTCTTTAGCCGACTAGAAAGCCGCTGAACTTTATCCTCGGAGCGAGTGGCCTCATCGCCAATCTTCCTCACACCGTCGGCGGTCTTAATCAACAGCTCGCCGTTGGCGGTGAAGAGAAGTTCATACTTGGCTTTGAGGTTGGTACTCATGTTTTCTTCTTCCCGAAGATACTACCAATTGCAGCCACGATACCCTGGGCCGCGCCGTTCTCATTTGCTTTCTGGTACAGCTCAACCAACTTCGGTCCCAGCCCCTCGGCAAGAACCGTGGTCAGCTCCTCGCGGAGCCGCTCGTAGAAGACTCTGGTCTCGAAGAGGTCGTTGTCTGAATCCGGCTCCTTGCCAAAGAGAATCCGATGCAACAGACCGAAGAAACCCATCTGTGCAAAGAAAGACCCCTGCGGGTCTATTTGGTCTCTGGCTCGTTCATAGTTCAGGGCGATGCCTTCCGGGTCGCCGATTAGGGCAGCAGCGACCTCGGCATCTAAAAACCCGTGAAGCTGACCCCCGACTCGCCCTTGGTCTCGCCGTACTTCTCCATCAGGACATAAGCCAGGCGACCAATCAGCATCGGTCCCTCAGCCTCGATGAGCTTACTCAGCGAGGAGCTGTCCTTGACGCACTGCGAGGTGAGACGATTCGAGGAAGCGTAGAGCTGTCCCCGGCTGGTGTTGCGGATGAACTCCTCCATCTGCTCTTCACTGGGTAGTCGGAAGATAAGCTCCACCTCTCCAACCCGGAGACTCACGTCATCAGTCGGCTTCTCTGAGTAAACTGGCTCGATGGGGAGATCGCCACCGAACCAGCCTGTCAGGCGGTTGATGATGTCTGAAGCGATCCGGCGGCGGTTCACCTTCTCGTCATCGGGCAGCGAGCTTTTCACCTCGATCAGCCGGGAGAGGTCGGCTCGCTGCTCTGGCAAGACCAGATCACGGGCAACTGCCCGGTAGATGTTCTGGCGAGTGGACTCGGTGGCGTTGAGCAGGTCAACGCCCATGTTGTGCCGCTGGGTCTTCGTCGGCTTGTGGAAGAGGAAGGTCTTGCTTTTGATGGTAATGATGCCGCCGCCGCCGTACTTCTCGACGACCTTCTGGTACGCCTCATCCAGCGAGGCGGGTAGTCCTTTGGGGGTTGCTTTCGACAATGTGTCTCCTTTGAGTTATGTGCTTGCTCCCGTTAATCACATAGCTACAGAGCAGCCAGCGACCAACGGGAGCGAGATGATGTTCTGGGCGAAGCCCAGTTACGTGGTGCAGCGCACTGCGCTGCTATGCGTCAACGATGGCGGTCTCGGTGCGAGCCAGGAAGCTACACGGGAGCGAGACGAGATACTGCTCGCCCTGTCCCATTGAATCATCGAAGTTGCCAGTTACCGCGCAGTCCGAATAGACCACCTGCCGGGTCGCGCCGTAGTCCACGCGCACCTCTCCGGTCTCGTCGTCCTTGACCTGAATCGGCATCTTGAGCGAGAGGGTGAACCGTGTCCGCTTGAGGACTTCGTCGGTGTAACCCTCCGGCGGGAAGCACTTGTCAGCCTCCCACTTTTCCAGCTTGAGGGTGAACTCACCACCGCCACTCTCGCCGAACTTGTAACCGTTCGGCTTGCCGGAGCCATCGCGAGTCATCGTGGAGCTGATCACCCGCGAGAACGAGCCGAGGTCGAGAGTGGTTAGGTTGATCTGCCGACCACCGACCACCAGCGTCGCCTTGATGTCGTTGTTGTTGATCTGGTGCTGACCCTTGAAATCAGCCATTAGTTACCTCCTCTGGTAACGATGAGGTCATACTCGAAGGCACCGCGACCCGGTTTGAGGTCGAGGATGATCTTGCCGCTAATGATGACAGGCGGCCCCCAGTCGGTAACCTCGCCGATGACGAACTTACAGATGTTGAAGACCCCGTTGTCCACGAGGGTGCGCAGCGGTTCATTGATGTCCGCCTGCTGGTCGGCCAGAGCCGCGCCGTCCACTCCGGGGGCGTTCTTGAACTTCGTGTTTCGGAGATGGGTTACGGTGGCTGCCAGAGCCACCCCGTGGAGGTCGGTCAGGTTGACCAACTTCGAGCTGGAGGGTGAGGGCAGAGGTGTGTCGTCGAAGAAGTATCCCGCGCCGGGGGCGTGTTCGATGGTCGTACCTCGGCTGTCCCTGATCTGCTTCACCATCCCGTTTGCCGTCGCGCTGTCCAAACCAGAGAACCACGGCTCGATCATCCGCTTCAGCTTGTTCTCGTCCTTGTGCCAGGCTGGAGAACGTTCGGCGTGGACACCCTCGCGAGCGATGAATGCCAGCTCCAGACCGATGAGCGGGCGGGAGTCGAGGTTGCCCTCGCCGTCGTCGTACTTCGCCCAGGTGAAGACCGGAGCTGTCCAGGGCTTCTCGTCCCGGGTAACCTCTCCGGCGATCAGGGTGTCCAGATCAGCGCAGTAACGGTCAACGCTCTGCTGCTTGGTGGTCTCGCCGCTCTCGGTCTCGTTTGCAGAGATGACGAAGAGGCAGAACCGCTGCTCGTTGTCAACGGTGAAGTCGTAGCGATCCTGACCGATGCCGTTGACCTCGTCCCAGGAGTCCGCGTCGAGGGGTGTAGCTAGACCGATGATCGCGCCGTGGCTCTCACTGACCTGCAAGCCGTAGGTGTCGCGCCACTTGCTCAGTGCCTCCAGAGCGTCCAGCGTCTTTGCCGTGGTCGCCTGAATGCCTGTCAGGGTGAAGCCCCACTTATCACCGACGATGAAGGAGTCCTCCGGGGTTACGGCACTTTCGCTAAACTCGATGGCAGGTCCGACTCCAGTGGCTGCAACCAACGGTGTGCGGTCGGTGATCTGCTCCAGGTAGATACGGCTCTTGTACGGTGTGGCCCCGTTGGTGATGGCCAGCTTGAACTCTTCGCAGATGACCTGACCATTGATGGTCAGCTTCGCGAATGTGCTGCCGGGGCGACCGACCTCATTGACGACGCGGATGACCTCAATCTCTATCTCGCGATCAAGGGTTGCCAGAGTGTCGTCCACCAGGGCGGCGGTTGCCAGTCCTGTTCCAGTGAGGGTCGGAGTCGTTCCGCTGCCTGGTGTGGCTCCGGTCTGATCAACTCCACAGACTACGGCACGCTCACCGTAGGCGGCGAAGAAGTCGCGGAGCTGGAGCAGGAGCGGCCCCCGACCGACCAGCGACTCGTAGTTGTTCTCGTTCACCGAGACGATGGAGCCGTCGGTGATTCCGGAGCAGAGACCAGCCATGCCGACCCGGACTCCACCGCCCAGCGAGATGCGACCACCATCACGAAGGGTGATCTTCAATTCCTTACCCATTTACTTCTCCTTCGAGTTTTGGGGCTTGATTGGTTCCGGTTTCTTCGGCTTTATTGGCTCCGGCTTGGGAGCTTCCTCGATACCAAATGCACGACGAAAGGCTGACCCGCTGCACAGGGTGTCAGGCTTGATGCCTGCCCGGGTGCAGGGGCCACGCCACCACTTGAACTCGCCGCCCAGCTTCTTTGCCCACTGGGCTGGCTTCAACATCACCTGTTTACTCATCTCTTACCTCGGTTGAAGATAAGACCAGTTTACTGCTGGTCTTGGTGTACGATGCACGATAGATCATGTAGGTGTAGGTCAGCGGCAGCTCCCAGGCCGCCGCCACTGGTATCTTCGCACGCAGGCTGTTGCCGCCGTCATCCCCCATCGGCTTCTCGACCTCGATGATGGTTCGGATCGGTGGCTCGACAAGCTGAGGGACTGCCACCTCGTAGTCAGCCAGCTTCGTCGCCTCGTCGGATTCGAGGATGTTCAGAGCCTTCCAGACGAAGGCTCGCATATCGAAGGCGTTCACCAGCTCGTAGTCGTAGCTGCCGTAGAAGGGATCGTTGAGGGTTGTTCTCACCTCAACGACATACCGAACGATGCACTCGAAGAGACCATCAATCCGCAGGATACGCCCGTCCGCCGGGTCGTAGCGACTCAGCCGGATGGTGTCCTGCTGACGATTGACCGCCTTCCGCTCTGCGTGGCCATCCTGATAGATGACCGCCAGAGGATGCCCCGCTACCGCCATCGGAAAGTCGTCGAGGTTGAACATCGCGTCAGTGCGGATGTCGGCATCAAGAAAGGCCGCGCCCATCGTGCCGTCGGCCTTCTTGCGTTTCACCTTCCGAAGCTGTCGTTTTATCTGAGCCACGATGGCATCGTGGATCATCTCAGCCATTGCTCACCCCCTCATCAACCATCTTCGCCAGCTCTCGGTCGAGCCACTCCTCATCCTGGCGCGACATCGGCAAGAAGGAGCGACCGGGGATCACCGCCTTCGGCAGCAGAGCGTAAAGCATCTCCAATCCCTTTCCTTTCTTCCGAGCGATGAACAGATGACCGAGCTTCGTCTTGATGACGAAGGTGTCTGCGAACTCCCGCGCACTGTGGCGTTTCGCCTCCAGTGTCAGCGGGATGGTCAGATACTTCACTCGTTTCGGTCGGATGGTTGCCCCCTCTTCGTAGGTTCGTGCATAGTGCAACGGCGAACCCCAGTACAGACGACGCCCCTTTGGGTAAGGGGCGTGTTGTCCACGGATTGAACGAAAGAGAGTGCCAGTGTCGCTGCCTGGCTTGGAGCCTCCGGCTCGCCAGCGGGTCAGCCCACCTCGTCGTTTATGCGTCCTGCCCTTTGGGTCAACGGCTCGAATCAGCCGAGTCCGCGCCCGCTCCGACATCACCTTGGTGGCATCGTTAAAGAAGCGGTTCGCCCGTCCCTGCGCCTGGAGCAGGTCGCCGCCGAGCTTGCGCAGGTTCTTTTCAATCCGACCTGGCAGTAGCAACTTTGACATATTTTCTCCACAACACTACATCAAAAACATTGTAGCATAGGTTTTGTCAGTGCGCTAGCTGTTCATATCTGACTATTTTTTAACCCTTTACAAGTCCTGTTCTCCGGAGTACACTGTGTGGGCTAGATTCGACTGATTGATTCCGTGAAGATTTGACTGTTACTCGTTGAACAGGGGAATACCGATGAAGACCTTAACCCTCATTCTATCTCTACTACTGTTGGTTGCCATTCCTGTTCTTGGTGCTGAGGGAGAGGGCGATAGCGATGTAACCGATGGTGGTGGATACGATCAGGGTACTCCTCCGACTACAACCCAGTTCGGGGTTGGATCAATCTCAGAATCAGTGAACCTCTTCAACGGTAGCCTGAGTTTGACAATGCCTTTATGTACTCTCAAGGGTACTGCTGGTTTTGAGTATCAGCTCAATCTTGGCTATAGTGCTCCAGCAAGTCCATACGAAGACCCTGGTCAGTTTGGACTCGGTTGGTTCTTCTCGACGGGTTATATTGAACGGCAAAGTACGATGATTGGGATCAATGACGCTATTACTTTTTCAGATCAACCCCAAGATGATCGATTTTGGTTGGTAATGCCAGAAGGTTCTTTTGAGATTGTACGGGATGAATCCTGGAATGATGATTGGAATGGTACATGGCATACAACGAAAGAATCAGGTCTTATCATTGAAAGTGTTGGTGATCTCTGGGAATGGGATTCTTTTATTGTTAAAACGTCAGGTGGTGGAATCTATATATTTGAACCAATAGAATATAGTTTTACAGCTACGGAAACATATGAACAAGGGGTATTAGAACCAGACTTAAGCGGTAGACCTGTTAAATGGATGCTTACTCAGATCGAAGATCCGCATCAGAATGAAGTTGCCTTTAACTACAGTTCACCATATGTATACGCACAGTGGAGTAAGTGGGTACTTGGAGATGAAAGAGAATACCATGGAGTAACAACTTCATCTCTCGATTCGATTGTCCTTACACAAGGTGAAGGACCAGACTACAATGTCCAACAAGTAGTAGAGATCGAAACACAGGATCGAGATGATTTAGAGTGGTATGAAGATGGAGGTTACTTTAACTATGGTGATGGCACTCCCTCAGATGATGTCTATCCTCAACGAATCTTTGCCATTAAAGTGTATGAGCCGAGAGCGGATGGTGAACAAGGTAGTCTCTCGTACGCATTCGGTTTAAGCTATGAACTTCTCAATGGCTTTGGACACCCCAGAGCTAATGGTGATGAAGAGGATGACTTCGTTTCTGTACCCCGGCAAGCTTTAACATTGATTCGTCAGTATGGTAACGATGCTGAGGAAAGTTATCCGGATTTTGTTGCTGAAACAACATTCAAATACTCAGCCTACAGCTGGAATGATCCTTACATTCCTGAAGACTGGCATCCAAATGATGGAGCGCATAGTTATGGGATTAGCCGTTTAACTCTTCCCACAGGTGAGACAAATATTTATCAATACCAGAGAATTAATTACCCCAATTTCCCAGATTTTGAATATCCTACAGATAGATGGTCTGCTGTAGTATACAGGAAAGAAAGTAACAGTGGAATATATGAGTATGACTATATGGGCAAAACTGTTTATAACTATGATATGATTTCTATATTTGCGGGAAGCACAAAAAGACGTATCTATAATGGACGCTTAGGCTTTACTGAAGTTCGGGAAACCGTGTCAGGAACAGTTTCTGTGCCTTCTATAACAAAAGTTCATAAGTATTATGTGAGAGGCAACTATTATGATATTCTATTGGGGACGGACTATAATAGGGATTATACAATTGAAGAAGAAAAGGGTAATTTAGGGGGCTATTACTACTTCGATCGTCATTGTAACCCTATTGCCGGGATTGAGCTTGAATCCTATGTGGAAGATTTCTCTGATTTTACAAAAACAGAGAAACACTATACGATTCTACCCGTCAACCAACAAGTTGGAGATACTTGTATTGATGATCGTACTTTTAACATAAGACTTAGTGTGAGTGATAGTATCAGTCAGGCTGAAGGAAGCCAAATACGAGTCAGAACTGAGAAAGAGTACGACCAGTATAACAACATCACCAGTATTTACAATCATGGTGATCTTGCAGTTTCAGGTGATGAAACCTACACCGAGCTTACCTATTGGGAATCAACGAGTAACTACATCGTTAATAGGTGGTTAACGAAGGACGTTTACAATAACCCGCCGACCCTGCTTCCCAGAACGCTACTTCAAAAAGCAACCCAAACCTGGTCCGAGCCTGGGCTATTAAGTAATGAACGTCAATACTATGATTTTAGCCAAAATCTTTACCTGGAAAGCAGTTACCTTTACGATACTACCTCAAACCCAACCTACAATTTAACGAGTAAAATAGAGCAGGGAGATCGCACAAAAACCTATACCTACTCAACTGACATTCCCTATCTGGTGGAAACCGAAACCAACACCCTCAATCAGGTAATTTCGACGAATACCTACTATGAAAATGGGTTACTGAAGAGTGAAACCGATCTGAACGGGAACACCACAAGCCATGCATACGATAAGTTTGGTCGTATCGAGGCTGTTTGGCTACCTGACGACGATGGTTTTGATCCTGATAATATTGAATTAGGCTCAGCGGATATTCGTTTTTCCTACCATAAAGATACGGATGATTATAGAGTTTTCTACCAGACACTCAAAGAGCAAACTCAGCCCGATGGTGATGTATATCGAACTATTCTTGCCTACGATGGCTATGGAAATATGGTACGTCGTTATTCACCATTCGAAGATATTCGAGAAAGTGGCTTGAATGCCGAGAAAACAATGCTCGAAGAATTCCTCTATGGTAGCGGGGAAAAACTTGTTTCTTATGGTCCCCAAATTGTTTCAGGCTTCTACGACCTCGGTGATTGGCCAGATTCGATAGATTGGGACGATTACGAGAGACGAACTACTTACGACAAGTTCCATAGACCAAAGTTCGAGTATAATTATGACATCACAACAAACTACAGCTATGGCATTGAAACCTTTGATGGCATACTTCGTCATTACAAAGAGGTAAAAGAGGGCGAAGGATCTTGGCGTGTAACGAAGTATTATTTTGATGCAGCAGGGAAAGAAGTTGCAGCTGTTCAGTTCGATTCCAGTGAACCAGAGAATACAACGACAACAAGATATACTCGTGATATTCTTGGAAACCTAACTTCAATTATAGAACCAGAAGTAAACGGGCAGACCTCTGTAACCTACCTGAGCTACGATGATGCAGGTCGTCTTATCGAGACGGCACTACCAATTTCATCAATGGAAATTGGTAGCTACACAAATGAAATGGTTTACAACTCTATTGGTGAACTGGCTTACAAGCGAAGCCCGAATCTCAAGGAAAACAGCAAGTGGTTTAAGATGAGCTATGATGATCTCGGACGTATTCTTGAGATTGCTCTGGTTACCTATTCGGGAGATGATCCATTAACAGGTGCTGTTGGCGCACCAGAGGAAACTAAGTTCGTTTACTATTACGATAGTTATCCTCCTGGAAGTTCAATCATTAACCCGCCAGAAGCGACGATAGAAGACCATGTTTTTATCAGCTCTGATCTCTCTAACACCTTGGGTCGTTTGACTGCTTTAGAAGATGGTAACGCAACCTACCTTTACTACTATGACACTCGGGGTAATCTAATTCGAGTTCAGAGAGAAGAAGATGGTGAGACACTGAACACAGATTATTACTACAATCATGCTGGTCAATGCGAGAAGATGCGTTATCCATCCGGTGACTGGGTACGCATGGATCACGATGAACTTGGCAGTCTTTACAAGATTGATTCATCGATTGATGGAGAGACTCGCGACATCATCTCGCAGATTGACTATAACGGTGCGGGGTTGATGACAGGATTGTTCTATGACAATGGTGCAGAGCTATCTTTTGGCTTTGAAGGTGCAAGACTAGAAACCCTTGAAGCAATGCTGCCAGATGCAAATTGGTGCTACTATCACCTGGACAGTATGGAAGATATTACCTATAAAGATAATGGCTGGGAGGTTTGGGATAATATTCCCGGAGCTTCCCTTTCATTATTCAATCCAAATCTCGAAAATGAAAGTTTAACCCCTGCACAATCGTTCACTGATACAGAGAAAGCAATGAAGATTACATTTGCTCTTGATGGAAATCCACCCCTGCAATACTTGCATGGCACGGTAGTTTCTCCTCTGTTGGATGATGCCTTCTACTGGCCGATTGCTGAATATCTCGAATACGATATAATGATTCAGGAAGATGAGTATGTTGGTATTGGTTCCATGCAAATGGTATGGAAAATGGGCTTCACGAGGGATGATAAAGGATACTTCACAAATCCTATCCCATTAATACCAACACAAGTAACAGAACAGGGAGTTTGGTACCACGTAAAGATACCAGTAGAGGATCTATACGATCCGACTTGGGAAAACTTTGATTGGGAAGACATCAAGCATCTAAAGTTCACAAGAATGTACGGACAGTGGCCGACCGATGGAGTAGAGGGTATCTACATTGACAACGTCGTTATGAGCTTCCGACACAAAGTGCTGAACTTCATCTACGATTACGATGGACACCTCATCGAAAACATCACCGACATTTCCAGCTCAGATCAAACACAATTCAGTCATCTGGAGCACGATTACAGCTTTGACGAGCGTGGACAACTTACCGGATACGATCGAACTGATGCATCACGAGCTGGATTCATTGACCCCGTAAGTAACTATGACTATGCTTACGACAATCGGGGAAACCGCATAAGTTACGAAGAAACACAGTGGGATTATGAAGGTAATTCAGACTCCTTTGACGAAAGCCTCTCCTACAGCCCGGCAACCAATCGCATCAATGCACAGGTTGTCAGCATATCACCAGCTATCTCCTTCACTCTTGACTCCAGCGGCAACGTGATTGAGAGCGTCCGCACCACTGGAACAGACACCCTTACCCACTCTTACGATTACGACTTCGGCAATCGGATGACCGAACTGACTCTTAACCTAAATGGCGACCTTTTCGACTTTGCTTCTCTTGGTGCCGAGTACAGTGCAGATGGTATCCGTACCCGCCGGGTACTAAGCGAGAACGACGGAATGGCTATTACCAGCGAAGACCGTCGCTTCGTTTACGATCAATGGGGGCATCTGATTTCGGAGTACGTTGTGAGCGGGAGCGACTGGGAGCTGGATCGTGAGTACATCAACGATGCCAACTCAGCCGTCTGCATCGTTGACTTTGACGACGAAGGTGAGCCTCGTTATGGCTTTATCCTCAAGGATCACCTTGGCTCAACTCGACTGGTAGTCGGTGATCAGGTTACGATGGATACGGCTTCGATCGAGTACATGGAATTAAGTGATACTAGCAGCAAGACTGAGGTTTTCTGGACTGGGGATTACGAACCCTTCGGTCGGCCGATTGAAACCGCCGAGCCGCTGAATCCTGACCACTACGAGAACCCCATCCGCTACACTGGTTACTACTACGACGGCGATGTCTTTGAGCATTACTACGCAATGGCACGGTACTACGACCCGTATTTGGGCCGTTTCCTGAGCAGCAACAC
>Ga0190344_1000611_pt1 | contig 16128 bp, 7 predicted proteins | sample 48721323_MG_FD_161662 | JGI IMG/M metagenome (GOLD analysis project Ga0190344, IMG submission 161662) | Hydrothermal vent microbial mat bacterial communities from Southern Trench, Guaymas Basin, Mexico - 4872-13-2-3_MG | ecosystem: Environmental > Aquatic > Marine > Hydrothermal vents > Microbial... | reverse complement strand
CCGGCTCGGATTGAGGAGGAAGTATATTAACATCAAATCCGAGATAATTAAGATAACGCACAATGTTTCGTTTTATGCCAAAATCAATAACAGTGACTTTTTGATTATTTTTATTATTTTTCTTTAAATTCTTATACCATTTAATTTGTAAAGGTTCTTCCCAGCAGGTCTTTTCCGAAACAGAAACCTCTTTCACAAGTCTTTCAGTCCCTGCTCTTTTGTAAGTGTTCAGCATATGCTCAAGATTGTCCGTATCGTTTTCAACACTTGACAATATGCCGAGCATAGTGCCGTGTTTTCTTATAATCCTGGTAAGCATTCTTGTATCAATGCCTTCAATGCCTGTAATTTGATTTTTATATAGATATGAATTCAGGTCGGTCTGTGATCTGAAATTACTCGGAGTTCTGCACAGTTTTCTAACAATGATTCCCTCAATACCTGGTTTATCAAATTCAAAGTCCTCAGGATTGATTCCTGTATTACCAATATGAGGATAAGTGAAAAGAACGATCTGTCCTTTGTATGACGGGTCTGTTATAGTCTCCTGATATCCGGTCATTCCGGTGTTAAATACAATTTCAGCTATTACTGTTTTAGGGTAACCAAATCCGGTTCCTTCAAATTTTGTACCATCTTCAAGCAGAAGTACGCTTTTCATGAATAACTCCGAATAACATAATTTTTAAGCAGTATGTAAAAAATAGTGGGTATTTGTTTCCACATATTTTTTTCTTTAAAAAAACCCCGCCGGGGAAGGCGGGGTAATGACAGTCTGGCGGAAAATGAGGAGTCTGCTGTCCGGCGGGACAGAATTGAATTCTTCCCGGAGGTTTTTCCTCAAAAAAAATTGGAGTGCACCCAACCAGAACTGTTCAGAGGAGGGCGTTAAATTGATATTCAATTTCTGCCCTGTTCTTTTTATTGTTTACAACAATAATTATTGTATCGTCTCCTGCAACTGTTCCGAGAATTTTAGGATTTTCCAGATTATCAATTAAACTTGCAACACCTCCTGCATTTCCCGGTACGGTTTTTACCACAATAATGTTATCGCTGGATTTTATCTCAGTGACAAAATCGTGAAACATTGTTGAGAGTCTGGCTTTTATATTTGACTGACTACTTCTGTTTAAAAGTTCATATCTGTAAATACCAGGACCGAGTCTTATTTTTACATAACCCATTTCCTGAAGATCCCGGGAAATTGTGGCCTGAGTTGTATCAATACCTTCTTCTTTAAGGGCAATAAGCATTCCGGTTTGATCACCTATTCCCTTATCTTCAATAATGCATCTTAATTTCTTCTGTCGTTCGATTTTTGTATAATCATTCATCATAGTCGTATAATTATACAAAAAGGACTTATGAATGTCAAGTTTTTTCTAAAAAATGTTGTAATTGTTAAAAAGAGCATTAAATTTAAAACTAATAAAGAGTGATCAGCTCCTATTTTTAAAGCTTATGACATGTTTGCTGAAACTCCCAAGGTGCTGTAAATTGATACGGTTTATTTTTAACTAGTCTATTATTTTTCATATAATTTTTTCAGGAAAAATTTAATCAAATCTTTAAGTGATACATTTAAATATATCTGGAAATACAGATCTGATCATCCAGGCTCCGATTATTTTAAGTTCGGTAGGGAACAACCAGCAACAGACTTAAAAACAGTTCTGGCAATGAGGGAGATTGCAGATTCAATCAATAAGTTGTGAGTAATCAGTTCTTAATATTCTTTACTTGTTCGGTGATTGGTCTGCACTGATGTAAAAAACCACTTCCATATATTTTCATAAAAACTGTAACTTTCGTCGTCGTTTTTCAGTAAATCAGCGATTGAATTTTTTGCTCCGTCCGGTTCAAAACAAACTTTTGAATGATCTGTCCAGATAATTTTGAATTCAGGATGAAACTGAAGTCCCAAAACATTTGGATATTTTTTATGAGTAATGGCTTCGATTATTTTCCCATCCATTGAATAAGCTGCCGGTTCAAAATTTTTTCCGGTTTTTTCAACTGCCTGATGATGTGAGCTTACTACAAGAGGAGTTTGATTTTCATAAACAGTTAGGTTGTTCAACAGCTTGTTTTTTATAAGTTTGATGTGATGAAGAGAGTAGGATATAAGTCCCTTTTCAGGGTACATGGCAGTCCATGGATTTCTGTGCATTGTTTCTTTGTTCAGTTGCACAATATCTTCAATACTATCCTTATTGTAAACTTCCGACGGAATATCCTGAATTAAAGTACCGCCTGTTCCTGTATTAAGTGTCTGCTCACCAAGGCATATTCCCAGCAGAGCAAAATCTGGTTTGTTTTGCAGGAGCGGAGTAAAAGAGGTGTCCTGAAATCCTCCGAGAGCATTAAAAACAAATGACAGTTCAAAAAAATGCCGAAAAGGGGTACTTATTCTTGTTAAAAGAGATGTTTTCTCACCGTATAGATAGGGGGGGATATCTGCACCACCGAAGAGTATTGCTCCGTCTGCTTTTTCAATAATCAGTCTAAATGTGGAATAACATCCGTTTTTTGTAAAAAGATTTTCAGGAGAAAGTTCCTTTGAACATGCATTAAAAAATATCCATTTTTTTGTAAAGCTGTTTGCAAATTTAAAAGATTTGCTGTAATCGGCTCTTTCATGAGTATTATAAACACCAACGATGTACATGTTGTCAGGAATAAAGCCTGCTTTTTTTAAAGCATTAACAGATTCAAGTACATACATAGTAGGGTGAAATACAACAACAATTAAGGTGTCCGGTTTAGGCTTGTATGTTTTAAGGAACTCCGGGGTTTTGCTCTCATTTGCAAAAAGAGATTTCAGAATAAAAAGAGAGAATATGATTGTTATAAGAAAAAGCTTTTTATTATTTCTCATCAGGTGTCTCCGGGGATTTTAATGTTAAATGTTTATTCCTCCGATACAAGCAGGAAGTTATTATTTCCAAATTTGTCATAAAAGACAAATTTCTTGCCTATGTTGGTATAATACCATATTTCATATCTGCTTACAGATGCAAATGATCTGTTGCTGCTCATAGTTTCAATTTGTGAGGGAGCTCCGTAAATTATATAAATTCTTCCTCTGTCTGAATGCCAGCCGTCTTTTCCTCCTTTATACAATGAAAAATGCTGATTTGTGTAATTTACTCTGCGGTAAAATTCATTTTCAAGTTCATTTATCTCTGTGGACGGTTCAGGATCGCGTTCTTTCCAGAATTCAGTTAAAATTGTTTTTTGCTGTTCAATATCAGACGTTATCAGTTTTTTATATAGTTTTTTATCCATTATATACTGCATTGGTTTGATAAATGAAGAAATGTCGGAAATTAAAGCTGTCTGCCCTTTTCCTCTTATAAAAAAATATTCTGACAGAGACGTTCTATACTTTCCGTTTGTGATAAAAATCTCCAGAAAATATTTTCCTGCTGAAAAAGGCTGGCCGATTGAGTATAACAGAGACTTTATATTGCTGTTTGGAACGAATTTTATTGAGTCTGAATACACATTTTTCCCTTGCACATTGGAGATTGTATAGATAACTTTATGGGGTAATGCTTTTTCTTTTGTATAAAGGTAGAATTGTGTCCAGAGGAGAGAATCTTCAGGCCCTCTTACCGGAGGGAATACAGGAAAATCTTTTTCCTGAGGAAGGCGTGATTTGGTTTTTGTATAAAATCGTATTTTTGTACATTTAAGGGGCTTTGATTTAAAGTCAGGAATGGATATGTTTTCCTTCAAAGTTACAGGCTTTCTTGTTGAAAGATCCATAACGTTCAGAATTAGTCTGTAATTACCTGGCTTTACTAAAAAGGTAACCTGATCTTTGGTATAAATATTTTTGGAGTTGGTCTCAGAGAATGTTTGTGCAGTTACGTTCTTTTGAATGATTTTTGTTTTAACAGGTTCGTTGTTTTTATTTAAAAGTGCAATTGTTATTTCAAATCCGGCGTTGAAAAGAGTATCCTGTTTTGTAAAAAGCAGAACATCATTTGGAATACTGTAATACACTGTTACATATGTTTCCACGCTTTGTGAAGGAGATGTGAAAACATTGTACTTAAACAATCCGGACATGATATCAGAAATATCTCCTCTGAGGTTTTGAGAAAGTGCAATATAGGGAACCTGAAGAAAAATGAAAATAGTCACGGATAGTTGTATTTTTCTGATTATGGAAATGTTCTTTATCATTGTAAGCTCCTTAATTGTATGATTCTTAAAGATACAATTATTAAATTAATATTTCAAGTACTGGTTCCAAAATAAAATAAAGGTGGATAATATCCGGCCACTATAAAATAATTAATTTAATGATGTTACAAATATATATTAGGTTAAATCTATAAAAAACAGTGGAATAGGCTTATTTATGCATTATATGGCTTGGTGATGTTAAATAAAGGGCATGAATATTGCAAAATATCATAATCCGGTAATCAGGATTAAAAAATCAAGGATGTATAAATGGTAAAGAGAATTTTAACTGTAATTTTTCTGCTTGTTTTATCAGGTTCAGGTTTTGCAAAAGATATTACAATTGCTGTTCTTGATTTTGATAATAACAGTATTTTTCAGAAGGATGAATTTAATCCGTTAAAAAAAGGGCTTGCTGAGATTATTAATACTCGTCTTGGCGGAGTCTCAGGTATTAAACTTGTTGAACGTCGCAGGTTAAGTTCAATCTTTGATGAAATAAAGCTTTCGCAGTCAGGGATGGTTTCTGAAGATGCAACAATTAAAATAGGTAAATTAGCCGGTGCAAAGTATCTTGTTTTTGGAAGCTTTATTGTAGTGCCAAAAAATAAAATAAGAATAGATGTAAGAATAGTAAATGTTGAAACCGGTATTACTGCAAAAGCAGAAGAGATTACAGGAAAAAACAGCAAAATACTTTATTTGTCTGATAAACTTTGCAGAAAGATTGTGAAAAATCTTTCTAAATCGTTTGATAATATTGAATTTACAGAAAGCGGCAGTTACGTTCAGAATGTTAATTTTAAAGCTATGTTAAGTTTTTCAAAAGGGGTTGAGTTCCAGGAAAAGGGGGATCTTTTAAATGCAATTACAGAATTTGAAAGAGCTCTTGAATATGAACATGATTTTAAACTTGCAAAACAGAGATTAGAGTTTTTACAAAAAACGAACAAAATTTCACGTTAATGTTCCCCGAAACAGGAGGGAAGGATTTATGATAAAAAAAACAGGTTTATTATTTCTTGCAATAACAGTCATGTTAGGGTGTGCTGTTAGCAAATATGATCTGGCTGAACGATACACGGCAAGAAGAGAATATGAAAAAGCTGTAAGGGAGTATTTGAAGTTAATTAATCCCCATATAAAGAACGGGAAGCGTTATATTTATTATGACAAAGAAGTCATTACAAGATTGGGTGTTGTTTACTGGAATATGAAAAAATATGATACTGCAGTAAAAATATTCAACCGTGTTGTTCAGAAAGATCCTAATTACGGCAAGGCGCTTTTTTATCTCGGACTTTCATATGAAAGTCTTGGCAATGAAGATAAGGCAATAGAAACATATAAGAAATATTTAACAGTTAATAATAATGATCCTTACAGAAAAGTCCTTATTGCCAGACTTGACTGGATAGTTCAACTGAAAATTACGAGAGAAGTACAATTAGCGCTTCGGCAGGAGCAGCAGCTTTCTAAAAAAGAGCTTCCGCGTGATGTTGTTGCTGTCCTGTATTTTCTTAATCTTTCCGATGATCCTGAATGGCGGCCCCTCCAAAAAGGGCTGGCTGAAATGCTTATTACTGATCTTTCACAGATAAAACAGATTAAAGTAGTGGAAAGACTTAAACTTTCAAAATTAATGGAAGAGCTGAATTTAAGAACATCCTCTCTTGGTGAAGAAAATATAGGTAAACGAGTAAGTAAACTCCTTGGTGCGGGAACTATTGTTAAAGGAAGTTATTTTGTCAAACCGGGAATGAAGATAAATATCAATACAGGAATATATGATAATATTTCTTCTACAGAGGTCCCAGCAATTGAGTATGAAGGCAGTATGAGCAGATTGTTCAGAATGGAAAAGGAACTTGTACTTAAAATTGTTGACCATTTCGGGATAAAGCTATCTCCTGTTGAAAGGGAAAAAATTCTTAAAATTCCTACGGAAGATATGATGGCATTCTTAAAATACTGTAATGGCTTAGATGCTCTTGACAGAGGAGATGCTGCTTCAGCTCAGACATATTTCAGTCAGGCGTATCGCAGAGATCACAGTTTTATACAGGCAAAGGATAAGCTGATGGTGCCGGAAATATGGAATGCTGCGCACAACAGAAATGCAGTAAGAGTATCCAATCAGATTGCGAGTCTGATCCGGACAAAGATCGGGGGAAAGTCAAAAATGGTTTACAGACCGTCTCCAAAACTTTTAAGCTCATGGAACAGGCTCCAGATTATGTCAAGATACCACAGGGTGTTGTTCCTGCCTGATGCTGAATCCAGAAAAGCCATGCAAGAGGCAGAAACAAGGGGAGCAACAATTTTTCCTGTTGATCTTGGTGAACCGCCTCCTCCTCCCGGTGGTAGTAATTAACATAATTTGAAGTATGCGGATTTGTTAACTTTGATATCGGAGAATATAAGTCATGCGTAAAGCTATAAAATTTATATTAATATTTCTCGTTGTAATACCTGCTTTTGGGCAGGAAATATCCCATAATATATCACTTAAGTCTCAATGGAATAATGGTAAGTGTGATGCGGTTTTCCGGAGAGGGAATTATATGTTTATCGGGAACGGCGGGAATATTGATGTTTATAAAAATAACGAGACATCCGGATTCCAGAAGATTGCAACATATTATGCTTCATATCCTGTTTATGATTTATGGGTTAGAAATGACAGCGAGCTGGGCTCCTATTTTTTGATTTATGCCGCATGTGGTGATTATGGTGTTGAAATAATCCGGTTTAATGAGTTAGCAAAACAGTTTGAGAAATTATCGGTGATTAATACTTCGGGATTTGCTTCTGCAGTTATGCAGTACGGCAATTCATCCCATATTTATGTGGCAGACGGAGAGAGCGGGCTTGCAGTGATTGATCTTGTGAATAAAAATTATCCAACGCAGCCAGCCATTCTCGGATCTTTAGCAACAACAGGATTTGCAAGAGAATTATGGATTGCGAATGATACTACATTGTTTATAGCAGCGGATATGCAAGGTATAGTTTCCGTTAAAACAAGCCCTTCCAATCAGGCTTATACTACTCCTCAGATTCTTGATTCAATTACACTGTCCACTGCTTATTCCGGCACAGTACCTGCTCTTGGAGTTAAATTAATTGATAACATTCTTTATGTGGCAGCAGGCATAGGCGGAATGATGACTGTAAATGGAAGCGACCCTGCAAATTTAATATATCTTGGCAATATCAATGATACTGTTCCTTATACTGTCTATGATGTATGGATCAGTGGTACCTCCGCTTTTCTTGCAATAGGCTCCGAAGGTGTTTACGGTCCTGTTGATGTTACCTCTCCATCAAGGCCGGGAGATCCTCCTTATTCTGCTCTTGTAACAGGTGGTAATGCAAAGAAGATTATTGTATCAAATGATACTGCTTATGTAGCAGCCGGTTACGGAGGATTTGTTCTCGTTGATTTTACACCTGAGTTTCAACCCAATATTCTTCAAAAAATAGAGACGGGCGATTTTGTAAACGGAGTTGATATTTCAGGGCAATACATGTACTCTGCAAGCGGCAGAACAGGAGTTAAAGTTTTCTCTGTTTCTTCTGTGGGTAAAGTGGATCCTCTTGGTTCCGTACAAACAAGAGGAAGTGCAAAAAATATTGTTGTTCAGGGGAGTTACGGGTATGTTGCAGACGGAAACAAGGGGTTGTCAGTTATAGATCTGTCAACACCTACGGATCCTGTACTGCAAAATGAAGGATTTAACCCCGGAAATATTGTTTGCTATGATGTTGACCTCGGTGCAGTGGGTGGTAGTTCCTTTGCATTTATTGCATGCGGTCAGGATGGCGTAAAAGTTATTAATATAACTGGAACAATTTTTCAGATATCGGAACAGGATACACCGGGTAATGCAATAGGTGTTTCTTTTGACGGAACCAGACTTGCAGTTGCAGATTCTACAGGCTTGTATGTTTATCAGGTATCTGACCAGGGAGTTCTTTCCCTTGAGAAATCAATGACTACAGGTAATATTCAGGCTGTTGATGTATTTCTTTCCGGAGATACTCTTTTTGCGGCTAACGGACAATACGGATTTATTGTATGGAATTTATTGACAAATAACAGTCAAAATGTATCAACCTCAGGGTATTGTACAGGAATTTACGCTGAAGGAAAGGCTCTGTACATTTCTGAAAAAGACAAAGGGCTGAAAATATATGATTTCTCCACTGAGGGACAATATACTGAAGTCGGATATTATGATACCGGAGGAAGAGCGAGGGGACTTGCAGTAAGCGGTGATTATATTGGTGTGGCAAACGGGGAAGACGGCTCATTTTTATTTGAAAGCAAAATAAAACCTGCGGTTTACATATGGCCTACTACTCTTAATTTCGGGCCTGTTCCGCAAGATAAATCAAGACCTAAGATACTCTGGGTAAAGAATACAGGTACAACTCTTCTTAAAATTACCGGTATATCTTTGGGTATGGTTGAATATTCATTCAGCGAAACAAGCTTTCAAGTGGCTCCGGGGGACACACACAGAGTTGTCTGTTATTTTACACCTACTCAGGATGTACCGCCTGATGAAAATTATCCGACAACTGCAACAGTCAAGACAAATGCAGATACAACAGTTTATCTTTCTTTAACAGGTGTAAATCATTCTTTTAATAATAAATCCCCTTATGAAAATGATATTTTTGCAAGAGGTTTGTACCATTTTGACGAGGCTCCTGCTGCTCAGACTGCTCAGGACGCGTCGGGACAAAATTTAAATGCAGCTATTTTCGGAGGAGTACATACCGGAGAAACAGACGCAGTGTTTGGAACAAGCTTTAAATTTGACGGTGTGTCCAGCAGCAAAGTTGTTATTGATGCAACAGCTTTTCATGATTTCCATGATACTCCTTTCACAATTGAGATGTGGTTTAAGATGATTCAGAAACCCCAGTCAAAATATGTGCTTATGAGAAGAGGAGATTACTCTTCAGGTACACGGCAGTATGAACTGGGATTTCAGCCTCCCAATGCTTACGGAGATCTTGGTATTTACGGTATTGTATGGACATCTGAAGGAAAAACAATTACAGTAAAAAGCGGAAACGGTGACAATATTAATGTTGATCAATGGTATCATGTGGCAATGACATGGGACAGTGATTCTCTGCGTCTCTATATTAACAGCGTTCAGAGAGATGCAGCCCTTTTGCATTCGACCCTTTACAATACTGTTTCCGAGCCTTTGGCAATAGGCGCCAGTGCTACAGGAGATGCGGCTTTAAACGGATACATAGATGAAGTAAGAATATCAAGAGGCGTGGCAAGACAGTCGTGGGAATATAATGTAAATCAGTCGAGAGTAACAGTTAAAAATGATACAGTAAGATTCGGTAATGTTCTGAGGGGAAGTAACAGAGAGTTAATGCTGAAGATAAGTAATCCGGGAACACAGTCTCTGACAGTTGACAGTGTGTATTCAAAAACAACACTTGTTGATGTTGATCCGAAAGTTATTCCCTCAATGAATTTTTATGTTCCTGCAGGTAAGGATACTGCCGTATGGTTAAAATATTCTCCGGTAACAATAGGATCTCTTAATTCAAAATTAGTAATTGTCAGCAGTGATCCTACTTATCCGAGATATGAAGTTCTCCTTCAGGGGGATGCTATAGAGACCCTGCCTGCGGGCTCGTATATTACAGATGATTTTACAGTGGGACTTTATCATTTTGAAGAAACTGACGGTTCAAATCAGGTTTTTGATTATTCCGGTAATAACATGAACGGTATATGGACCCCTGCAACAAGAACATACAACAGTAAGTTTGGAGATAAAGCGCTTAGCTTTGACGGCCAGAATGATGTGTGTGTAATTACGCCTTCACAAGGGCAGTTTATCGGGCCTGAATGGGGAGGTTTGACTGCGGAATTATGGTTTTATCTTGCAGATAATGTCCCGGGCAGAAGATCTTTAATCAGCAGAGGTAATGCAAACGGAATGCAGTTTGATCTGGCAGTTGATAATCAGAACTTAATAGGTCGTGTTTTTTACCAGGACGGGCAGGAAGTATCTGTTACAACAAGTGGTATTCAGAAAGAGCAGTGGTATCATTCTGCAATTGTGCTTGACAGAGATTCACTTCGATTGTATATAAACGGAACACAACTTGATGCAGCAAAGGTAAATCAACCGATAAAGGGCAGCAGAAAAGGATCGTATGATACAGTGCCCCTGTATCTTGGAAATTCTTATCTCGGCAGTGAACCAATATCAGGTTATATCGATGAAGTAAGAATTTCAAATGTGGCAAGACGTCAATGGGAATTTAATGTAGGTATGGCAAGAGTTCAGGTTGATTCAACTTCGCTACATTTTGGTAATGTTGTACTTCCAGGCGAGAGAACTCTGGTGCTGACAATTAAAAATCCCGGAATTGATACATTGGATATAACAAATATTGCATCTTCTTTATCGGAAATTTTTACTGTTCCTGTAACAGAAAGGCGTATTCCGCCGGGTAAAAGTGAAATGCTGCAAATAACTTTTATTCCTAAACTCGGTCAGGATTATGAGGCTGAATTATCCATGAATACAAATGATCCTTTCTGGCCTGTATTAAAAGTGTCTTTGTACGGTACAGGTCTTGCGCAGGAGACGCAGGGAAGTTATGCAAATGATATTTTTACTTCTGCATTGTACCATTTTACTATTCTTTCCGGGGATACTGTAAGCGATGCATCATCAAACAGCAGTAATGGATTTGTTCGTGGAAATGATGGAAGTGTGACAATTGGTACTTCAGGAAGATTTGGAAACTGTGCAAGTTTAGACGGGAAAACAGGTTACATGGTATTTCCTGTTTCGGGAGATTTTATTTCGTCCCGTTCCTTTACAGCGGAGATATGGTTTGCAATAAATAAAAAGCCGCTGACAAGCTCAACATTGTTTTTTATCGGGTCAGATTCTCATCCGAGAATTTCCGTATCAATTGATGTGCAAAAAGGACTTGTAGGGAGTTTCTGGGACAAAGCAGGACAGAAGCATGAAATAACTTCAAATGATCTGGATACCCTGAAAACAGGTCAGTGGTACAGTGCAGCACTGTTATGGAACAGCCAGAAGATTTTCCTTACATTAAACAACGAACCTGTTGACAGCCTGGTATTTTCCGACACTCTTCAGACCGGCGGGCAAGACAATTTATATGTTGGATCCCGAGCAGGAATTGACGGATTCTTTGACGGATGTGTGGATGAATTAAGACTTTCAAGGGTTTTCAGGCAGTCGTGGGAACTTAATGTGCTGCCAAGAGAGCTTTCTGTCTCTTCAACCATTCTTGATTTCTCAACTGTTCTTTTAGGGCAGACCAGGTCACTTCCGGTACTGATATCAAATCTTGGAGATCAGGATCTGTATATTTCCGAATTTACAGTAACAAATAATTCTTATTCAGTATCAGAAACGTCTTTTCTGCTGAACGGGTTAAAAAGTAAACTATTATCAATCGTGTATAACCCTCAGGTAGTGGGTGATGATACAGGTTCTGTGATATTTTATACTAACGATAAAAATAAACCAAGCGTAAGAATTGTGGTTACAGGAAGCTGCGCGCAGGGTCGTCCGATTGGTGCGCCAGTTCTGGATTCACATACTATAGCTCTCTACAGATTCGAAGAGACTTCAGGAAGTACTGTTTACGACTCTACTGAGAATAAATACGATGGCCAGATTCATAATGGCGCCGTGCGTACTGCAGGATATCTCGGAAGAGGTTCGGGCCTGCAGTTTGACGGAGTAAATGATTATGTTCAGGTGCCTTCGTCAAGTTTGCTTGATTTTGATTTGTCAAAACAGAGTTTTACTATTGAATTCTATTTTAAAACAGATACTGTATCTCAGACAATCTTGTCAATGGGAGCCGAAAACCACGAGCCTGATTTGAAAATATCAATAAACGGAGAGGGGAAGGTGGCTGTTTCGGGTTTTGCAGAAGGAGGAATCAGGGTTAATGACGATGTGTGGCATCATCTGGCATTTTCCTATTCAAATCTTGATAATGAGACAGGAAAGCTTTTTATTGACGGAACTGAGATGTGGTCAAAGAGCAAGATAAATACTGATCTTGTTTCAATTAAATCTCCTCTCTATATAGGAGCATCGTACAACAGCGAAGGTAATCTTTCCGGCTACTATACCGGATTATTTGATGAACTGAGAGTTTCCGATATAGTGCGTATGAGATGGGAATTTAATTTTATAGATGTCGGTGTAAAGGTGGATTCATTGTCTCCTGCAGAGCCGGTTTTTCAACAGGATTTTACAATTTATATTCATGTTCCTGTAAGTATAGAAGCAAATAAGGACAGTGTAATTGTTCATTACAGAAATTCAGGAGAAAAAGTATATACCAAGGTTAAAGCTTCAAAACTGAATGATTCAACATATACGGCTTTAATTCCAGGACAAAATCAGTCTTTGACAGGCCTTGAGTATTATGTGTCAGTTGTATATGGAAATAATAATAAATTTACAACACCAATGGCAGATCCGGAAAATAATCCTGTTGGCGTTCCTTTAAAATTTATTAAAGTTGATTCACAGCAAAGAATAAGAGCCCGGGCATTCCGAATGGTATCTGTACCTTTCAAACTTGATTCCACAAGTGTAGAGGCGGTTTTTGAGGATGATTTCGGAGTTTTTAATCCTTACAGATGGAAGCTTTTCTGGTGGCACAGAGAGAGAGAGGAGTATGTTGAATACAGTCATTCTGCAGACAAGAATATTTTTGATTTTTCACCGGGAAGAGCCTTCTGGATTATTACAGATAGAGATGTTACTTTTGATGTAGGTGGCGGAAAGACCGTAACTACTGATTCTGCTTATGCAATGGAAATTAATCCCGGTTGGAACATGATAGGTTCTCCTTTTAATTTTGATGTGAACTGGAACGACTGCTCCAGATCTTCTGACTCACTGAGCACTTTGTGGTATTATGATTCTGTTAATGGAGCTCAGATGGATTATCCGGTACTTAAACCCTGGAAAGGTTACTGGATATTAAACAGGAACAATGAGACTGAAGTTTTGCTGATACCTCCCAAGAAAGCAGACGAATCCATGCAGAAAACTGTAAAAGGAGGATTATTTGAGTTTGACGAAGAGGATTCATGGCTGGTTAAATTTTCAGCACAGACAGATCAGCTTAAAGATATGGATAATTATGTCGGTGTAAAGAACGGAGCCAGTAATGGGCTTGATGTTTTTGACAGGTACAAACCTCCTGCTGTGGGAGAATCTTATGTACGGCTTACTGTAGGATCTGATACTGAGACAGCAGTAAAAGGAATTTATGCAGCTGATATAAAAAGTCCGGGCAAAGAAGGATATGTATGGTATTTAAATCTGAAGTCCGAAAATTGCGATGATAAAATTTCTTTAACATGGGACATTAAGTCACAAATTCCGGAAGAATGGTCTGTTTATTTGTTTGATGTTTTCGAAGGCACTTCTGTTGAGTTGTCAGAAACCGGACAGATTAGTTTTACGCCTGAAGACAGAAATTCAAATTCCAGAATATTTAAAGTCGTTGCGGGGTCAGAAGAATTTATTAAATCAGAGAGCGAAGGTATCCCCCTGGGTCCTGTAAGTTTTATGCTGAACCAGAACTACCCGAATCCGTTTAATCCGGAAACAACAATAAATTACAGTGTTCCCAAAAGAGGTACTGTAAAGCTTGTTATTTACAATACACTGGGACAGATCGTCCGAATTCTGGTTGATCAGGAAATTAAAGCAGGACATCACACGGTTATCTGGGACGGCAGGGATTCAATAGGGAGGAGCGTTTCCAGCGGTGTGTATCTGTACAAACTGAGCGCACAGGGCAAAGTACTTTCAAAAAAGATGGTTGTATTGCATTAATAAATCGCTTTTCCGAGATAAAACGAGGTGTTTAAATGAGAATATATTTATTGATTTTTGTTCTGATACTTTGTGTGACAGTATCGGTGTTTCCGCAGGAGGAAGTTCTGCCTATTGTCCGTAATACAATTATTTCTACGGGAATTGACTTCCAGGTATGGAGAATAGAGAGCAGTGTATCCCCTATAACACAAGTATCTTTTCCAGTTACTATAGTTATGCCGCTTAAGCCGGATTTTAATCTTTCAATCAGCCATACACCATCTGTGAGCTGGTGGTATACCGGAAGCAAACTTTCCGGGCTGTCAGATACATGGGTTCAGGGCGCTTACGTCTTTTTAGATGATAAGATAATGGTTGATCTCGGATTTGGCCTCCCTACAGGGAAAACACGTTTGACAAATATAGAATATGAGCTTTCAAGAGTTCTGAGTAAGAGAATATACCAGTTCAGGACTCCTGTTATGGGACAGGGCTTTTGTGCAAAAGCAGGTTTTGCAGCAGCTTATGATATAAGTGATCGTATTGTTCTTGGTGCGGGTGTCAGTTTTATTAAAAAGACTGCATACCATCCTGTAACCTATTCATACAGTTATAAGATATCAGAAGACAGCACTGTCACTACAGCGTGGGATGGTTCGTACAAACCGGGAGATGAATTGACATTTAATCTCGGCTTTGATTTTAAAGTCTCGGAATCAGTGAAAATTATGTTTGACGGAATTTTTACAAGTTACGGGAAGGATCAGAGAGACGGTAATGAAGTGTTTGGTGCAGGAAAAAGGCTGGATTTTAATCTCGGTTTCTTCTGGAGAATAGGTGATGACCGGTATTTATGGTCTCATTTTATTCATAGGCAGAGTGGTAAGAATGAGATGCTGCAAGGTCTGTATTTTCAGGAAGAGACGGAGAATTCAAACGGAGCCCAGAATGAGCTGTATATAAATTACAAAGCTATCCCGTTTAAAGAGGGTGGTTTGTTTATTAATGCTGAAACCAGAGTTTACAGTAAAAACGAACAGGGATGGGGAGGGGCTCAGGTTTTCGGAGGAGGTCTGGCAATTAATTATAGCTTTACTCAGACAGCCAGTTTTAATGCGCATATTAAATATCTTTCCGGTGCGTTAAAAGGTTTAAAAACAGCAACAGGTATTATAGAATCTGTTGCAATGGATGGGTTTGAACTGGGTATCGGTTTTTCTTTTCTTTTTTAAAAATTTATAAATTATTAGAACTGAAATAAAAAACGCCTGATTTCTCAGGCGTTTTTTTATAGTTGTTTTATATAGTTTGTTAAAAGAACATTTCCCTGTAATCTTCGATTTTAGCTTTTGCTTTCAAACTGTTATACCATGCCATGTAGAATGCCCGCTGCTTTTTTTGAAGATAACTGGATTTTATCTGATCAACAGCAGATTTAAAATTGTCTTTTGATACATGTTGTTTTTCTATAACTTTTAAGACAAAATATCCTGTTGCTGTTTCAATAGGTTTGGAATGACTTCCTTTGTTCAAAGTAAATGCTGCACTTGTAAATTCCATATTTTTGCCAACCTGAGGGATGTAGTCATCCCACCTGAAGAAGTTTGTCTCTGAAATTTTCAGAGAGTCTGCTTTTGCAGCGTCTTCAAAGGAAACACTTTTTGAAAGTTTATCATAAAAGTTGTTAGCAAGCTTTTCACACTCTTCTTTTTTCTTCTTCAGGATAATAGCGTTTTGAATAGTTTTCTCAACATCTTTTAAAGGTTTATAATGTTCACCGATTATATCAGTTATTTTAAAAACGACCAGGTTGTCATTAACAGTAACAGGTCTGCTTATCCAGCCCTTTTTGTTGGCAAAAGTAAGGTAGTTTACTCTGTTCACCATACCAAGACCTGGCACAAAACTTCCTTTAGGAAAAGCGTTTGATGTATTTACTTTGTATCCGTCACTTTCAGCAATTTCCTTAAAAGATTTTGCCCCTTTTTCAGTAACTTCATCATAAAAGTATCCTGCAGAAGTGTTAATGTTCTCTTCG
>Ga0190344_1000610_pt1 | contig 16209 bp, 12 predicted proteins | sample 48721323_MG_FD_161662 | JGI IMG/M metagenome (GOLD analysis project Ga0190344, IMG submission 161662) | Hydrothermal vent microbial mat bacterial communities from Southern Trench, Guaymas Basin, Mexico - 4872-13-2-3_MG | ecosystem: Environmental > Aquatic > Marine > Hydrothermal vents >... | reverse complement strand
TGTACTTTAGCCTGAAAACCCCTTGGGGGTTGTTAAACCATATTTTTAATGTATATTTTAAAGGCCTTTGAGAAACACCAAATCAGCATGAAAAAGAGAGGCCAAAAAAAGCTCTCAGTCAACACCCTAGGTTCGCCCCTACAATCAATTGATTCCAGAAGGGAATGGGGGGTAGCAAAGTTCTGAGGAAATGATTTAAATCATGGCACAGCCCACCCTACAAGAACACTGGTGGGCAAGTGGGAGATTGGGGAAAGTTAAATTGTTCCTAAGCACACTTCCAATGCTTTATCCCAAGTCGGTAAATTGATTCCGAATGTTTGTGTCAGTTTTGTATTAGATAAGACTGAATAGGCGGGGCGTTTAGCTGGAGTGGGATAGTCAGCGGTGGTAATGGGTAACATTCGGGGTTGTTTATCTAACTGGGCTATGATGGCTTTGGCAAATTCATACCAATTCGTTTGTCCAGCACTGGTTAAGTTATAAATACCCGATAATCCTTCAATATCAAGTGAATATAAGGGGGAGCGCAGTTGCGCAAGTATCACTGTTGTGGCTTGTGCAATCATCCTACTCCAGGTTGGGGCTCCGATTTGATCGGCAACAATTTTGAGTTCGTCGCGTTCTTTGGCTAACCGTTGCATGGTTAATAAAAAGTTTTTACCCCGTAAGCCGTATACCCAAGCTGTGCGAAATATAAAATAGTGGCCTCCAACGGCACAAATGGCTTGTTCACCTGCGAGTTTGCTTGTGCCGTAAACACCTAGCGGATTGACTGCGTCTGTTTCTGTATAAGGTTGGGAGTGGCTGCCATCAAATACATAATCGGTTGAATAATGTATCAGTAGCGATTTGAGGCGCAGACTTTCTTCGGCTAAGATGCCTGGGGCTGTGCTATTTATGGTGTGGGCTAATTCTGATTCTTGTTCGGCTTGATCAACGGCCGTATAGGCGGCTGCATTGAGAATAATGGTCGGTTTGATTTCGCGTATGATACGACGAATGGAATCTGGATCGGCTAAATCTATAAAGGCTTGTGCCACTTTGGTAGGGGTTCTGCCTACCGCAAAAACATCGTAAAGTGGTTGCACACAGCGTTGCAATTCCCATCCGACTTGACCAGTGGGGCCGATTAGCAAAATGCGTTGATTGGACATAACATTCTTTGGGTGACAATTCACAAATTAAGGGGGCCAAATAATCGGGTGTTACAAAAAAGAATTTATTCACCCTATTTTTATTCCAAATGTGGGATGGTGGGCAAGCGGGCGGTGAAATTTGGGTTTATTATTAAGTTCATTGTCGCCCGCTTACCCACCCTACAAATCTGGGGTGAAAAAAAAGTTGCAAAAAGACATGAACAGACACACCCCACATCCAAACCCTAAAATCACGTCTGTAGAGACGCGAGGCTTCGCGAAATCTACAAGATATTAACCGATCCAAGAATTGGTTTCTGGGGTAGGCAAGGCTTGGCTGTTTACTTGACCATCAGGTGTTAAAGGTAAACTTTGCAATATCACAAACATATCTGGTACTGGCTCATCAGGTAAATACAGCTTTAAGTACTTGCGTAGGCTACCTGTGATGATGCGTTGCAAGACTTTTAAAAAACCTTGTGTTTCAAGAATATAGTCTACACTCCGATGAACAAGAAGCTGTTCAAATGGGGTGAGAGAAAGCAGGATACCGGCTTTTTGTTCTTGACACCAAACTATTGTCCCTTTTAGCCACCGTTCCTCGGATTCACTGGGTAACAGTAGACGTAAGCGGACAGGTTTGCCTTTTTTAAAACTCGAAGGAACGTTTATAAGGCAAAAACCATTATAAGAAATATCCTCCGTGTACAGTGTCATCGTGTTTTGATCAAGTTCTACCAAGCAGGTGCGATGGTAAGGCAGCCTTTCCGGGATGAGTTCAGACACTATGTAAGCGACAAGCCGTTTGTTGGCAGCTTCTTCTTCTCGAAAAATCACCGCGACTTCTCGCACATCAGGGTGTTGAGCTAGGATAGTTTCAATTTTTCCGAGTTCCATGCAACATTTACCATTAGCATTTTTTAACAATTTTATAAAACAGGCACGACAAGTTAATCTTTTACAAGTCTTTTAAATAGGCTGCTTTAGCATCTTTATCCGATAAGCTTGGTGGTTCGGTGATAGGCCATTGAATGCCAATATCTGGATCATCCCAACGGATACTGCCTTCATCTTCAGGATGATAGTATTCTGTACATTTGTACTGAAAATCGGCTGTTTCAGAGAGTACGCAAAATCCATGTGCTAAGCCTGGTGGTACATAGAATTGTTGATGTTCATCTGCGGTTAATGTGAGCCCGAACCATTGCCCAAAAGTGGGTGAGTCTTTGCGAATGTCTACCGCGACATCAAATACGCTACCGCTGGTGACAAACACTAATTTGCCTTGTGGATATTGTTTTTGAAAATGTAGGCCACGTAGTACGCCTTTTGCGGAGTGTGAGCGGTTATCTTGTACGAAAGGGCCGGGAATGCCGGCTTCTGCGTAACGGGCTTGATTCGAAGTTTCTAAAAAAAAACCGCGGGAATCGCCAAAAACTTTAGGCTGTATGATTAATACGCCTTCAATTGCCGTTTTTATGACTTTCATTAGATTTCGTGTTTTGAAAGATTATGGAGATATTCGCCATAATGGCTTTTTATCAAAGGTTGGGCTAATGCTTTTAATTGTTCAGTCGTAATGTAACCCTTGCGCCAAGCAATTTCTTCGGGACTGGCAATTTTTAAACCTTGTCGTTTTTCAAGGGTTTCTACGAATAAAGAGGCTTCTAAGAGTGCTTCATGGGTACCGGTGTCTAACCAGGCCATGCCTCGCCCCATTTTTTCGACTGACAAAGCCTGACGCTGTAAATAGACGTTGTTTACATCGGTAATTTCTAATTCACCACGGGCTGAAGGTTTAACCTGTTTTGCAATGTTGATCACGTCATTATCATAGAAATAGAGGCCCGTGATGGCATAGCGCGATTTAGGGGATTTTGGTTTTTCTTCAAGACTGATAGCGTTACCCGCTTTGTCAAATTCAATAACGCCATAGCGTTCAGGATCATGTACTCGATAAGCAAATACGGTTGCACCACTTGTGAGCTGGGATGCTTTTTGTAGCTGTTTTTGGAAATCGTGGCCATAAAAAATATTATCACCGAGTACCAATGCACAGGTTGATGCGCCAATAAAGGATTCTCCAATAATAAAGGCTTGTGCTAAGCCATTGGGCGCTGGTTGTACGGCATAGCTGAGGTTGATACCCCATTGATTGCCATTGCCCAATAATTGTTCAAAACGCGGGGTATCTTGCGGCGTTGAAATGAGCAAGATGTCGCGAATATCCGCTAACATTAAGGTTGTCAACGGATAATATACCATCGGTTTATCGTAAATGGGTAAGAGTTGTTTGGAGACAACTTGGGTGATGGGATGCAAACGTGTACCCGCACCACCTGCTAAAATAATACCTTTCATATTGATAGTACAACGGATTGACGAAATAAACGGATTTTTGTAGTGGTTCGTTAAGATGTTGAACTGATTAATATTAAGGAACGCGCACGAAATAAAATCCTCATTCATAATTGGCTATTCCCTTATTATCACTATCTTGATAAAAAGTTGTCGAAGTTATTTCATGCACGTTCCTAATCAGCGTTCTCGGAATCAGTTTTTGCACGCAAAAACTTTTGCGTGGTGTCAAGTTTTTAGATTTGAAAGTCCACTCATTTTGCACTCCAAGCAAAATAAATTTGGAACGAAAAGAGCTTTGAGCAAAATAAATTTGGAACGAAAAGAGCTTTGAGCAAAATAAATTTGGAACGAAAAGAGCAGCAAAATAAATTTTAACAAAAAGCAGGCAAAAGAAAAATAAATTTGGAACAAAAAACAAGCTTCAAGATTTATCTTGATGACCCTTTTTTTTAGAAATGCGCCCGTTATTAAACTAAACCCCCTATGTCGCCATAAGAGGCTCGTCTTCAAAACCGTGCGTGAGACTTTCACCTCACACGGCTCCTTTCCCAACTATTATTACTTGACTGCATTCCATTCTGATATATTTAGGATTGCTTTTTCAGCTTTCCTCATATCATCCTGGGTTTTCGTATCATGACAGTGACCGTGTAAAAGTTGTAGGTTCAAATAAACATCCTTGCCTCCATCCTTCCTTGGTTTGATATGGTCGATTTCCATGATGTCTTCGTATCTGAATTCCTGGTTACACCATCTACACTTTCCATCTTGTGATTTTAAGAGTTTTTGAACCCTCGTACTTAACGTAGGGTCTTTTTGACCTCTTTTAACCCAGTAGATTGTGTCCCCGTCAAATATGTGTTTGGTGCCTTTAACCTTCACATGTCTCACGATTTTGGTATCGCTATGCTTGTTCAGTGTGTAAGTCTTACTCTTAACCTCGGTTTTAAATACCCAGTTTCTAGTACCGTCCTTTTTGAAGTATTTGTCTTTAATCCACCTACGTCCTTTATTATTGTGTCGTCTGTTTGCCCACCTCCATGTTTTTTTCCACATGATGTTGTCTACCTTACTATATATGTCTTTGGACACGACATGGCTGAAGTAATTCGACCATCCTGTGATAATTGGATTTAACTTGACTACAACTGCTTCTTGCGGGGCGGATTTATTCCTTTTGAGTACATCGTGGATAGCACTAATGTGTTTCTTGATGCTTTCCTTGCTGGGTTTAATCAGGGTTTTGAAGCCTTGCTTGTTAGTTGTCACTGGGTACCGCCTGATGTTGAAACCTAAGAAATCAAAACCTGTTGAGGTATGAGAAATATGCGTCTTGTCTTTATTCAACTCGACTCCCATTTTCTCGAAACACCATTTGGCTATTCTTTCTTTAGCTTCTTTAATTATTTCCTCATCTTTATGCAATATTACAAAGTCATCTGCGTATATGCTTATCGTTAGGCTTTCCCTGTTCATCCTTTTTCTACCTTTCCATGTGTCTGCCCATTCGTATAGCATTGTTTCCATTCCCATGAAGGCTATATTTGCCAATAGTGGCGATATAACTCCCCCTTGAGGTGTGCCTTTTTCCGTTTTGCAGTATGTTTCTTTGTCTATTGCCCCAGTTTCTATCCAAGCCTGTATTTGGTTTTGGGTTTTCTTATCCGTTCTTTTGATGACTTCACTTTCCAGAATTGCTTCTGGTTTGATGTTGTCAAAGAAGGCTGTCAAATCCCCTTCCAATACGTATTTTTGACTTTTGTTTATACCATTGAATATTGCTTCGATAGCGTCGTGTGTACTGCGTGCAGGTCTGAATCCGTAAACATTGCTTTCTGCCATAGCTTCATAAATTGGTTGAATGCTGCCTTTGCATAATTCCTGCGTTGCCCTATCTTCAACGGTCGGTATTCCTAGCGACCTTATCTTTCCATTGGGTTTGGGAATATACACCCTTTTCAATGGCGTTGCTTTGCCGCTTAGTTCCAATTTATCCGCCAGTGCTAGTTTCTGCTTACCGTCTTTAATGACTACCTTGTCTACTCCTGCTGTCTTTCTACCCCTATTATCCTGGGTAACTTTCCTAACAGCTAGTAACTTGACGAGTTTACTTGAATTCCAAATTCTACGAAGTTTTTTGACTTGATTGAAGTCATGATATTCTACAGCCTTTGCAATACTATTCTCTAAACGCCTTGTATATTTCCTGACTGACACCCAATTGATGTCCTGCCATTTGATATCCTTAGCTTCATTTCCTTTCCAAAATGGAAACGCATTTTGTAATTTGTTCATTTTGGGTACTGAATTATTTAGTTAATATTATTGTTCTTAGTTGACAATGTACACGTCTGCGTATATTAAGCATTACACTTAATCTTTAGCTTCTTGCACAATCTTGTTAGTTTAGCTTATTAAAGTTTGTTAAACTCAACTCAATTTGTATCTTGAGTAAGACTAAACTAATTACCCCGTTCCCAGAGATTGGCTATACTTGGACTTAGATACTTTCTATGCGCCGTGGCAATGATTCTTGCGAGTCCAACACCTATCATATTACTCATTATTTGCAATATGTGTTTTCTTGCCAAACACGGGTTACTACTTAGCTTGTTTCCGCTTTAGGTTACGAACGCTTTATTATGTCGAAAGTTCCTCTCGTTACCATATCCAATTGCCTAGCATCTTTAATAAGGCTAATCCTACTAAACACACATTATACCCTGCTTTACCAGAAGTTTAACGGACTTCCGATAAGGGTATTGGCGTTGACTTTAGGTCGTCTTAGGGTAGCTTTAACCCCACAACCTCTGAGTTATCAAAAATAGATACTTCCTATTTAAGCCCGTTTTACATGCGTTTTATTGCATTTTGAACGGAACGGGTCGCACATAACAAACCTAAACGTTCACCCTGATAGCTACCATCGCGCACTCGTTGCCACCAGTTTTGATTGTCTAAATACCATTGCACGGTTTTGTGTAAACCCGTCTCAAATGTTTCTTGCGGTTTCCAACCTAAAGTTTTTTCAATTTTGCTCGCATCAATGGCATAACGCAAGTCATGCCCGGGGCGATCAGTGACAAAGCTGATTAATTGATGATGTGGTTTATGTTTTGACGTTGGCAAGCGTTCGTCAAGAATACTGCATAATGTTTGCACAACTTCCAAATTCGTTTTTTCATTATGCCCCCCAATATTATACGTTTCACCCAGTTTGCCCAGCTCTAGCACTAAACACAGCGCACGCGCATGATCGTCAACATATAACCAGTCACGCACATTTTCGCCTTGCCCATAAACGGGTAAGGGTTTGCCTTCCAAGGCGTTGAGAATGATTAAAGGAATCAGTTTTTCAGGGAATTGATAGGGCCCATAATTATTGGAACAATTGGTTGTCACGACGGGCAGTTTATAGGTGTGATGCCATGCGCGCACTAAATGATCTGAGGCTGCTTTACTGGCTGAATACGGTGAATTGGGTTGATAAGGTGTTGATTCTAAAAAGAATCCCGTCTTGCCCAAACTGCCATACACTTCATCCGTTGAGACATGATGAAAACGAAACGCTGTTTTCTGTTCGCTGTCAAGCGATTGCCAATAACTTCGCACCGTCTCAAGTAAAGTGTAAGTGCCCACAATATTCGTATTGATAAATTCAGCGGGGCCATCTATAGATCGATCAACATGCGATTCAGCCGCTAAATGCATAATGGCATCGGGCCGAAATTCGGCGACGACTTGTTCTAATGCCGGCCCGTCACAAATATCCACCTGAGCAAAATGATAACGGGGATTATTTGACACCGGTTTTAGAGAATCAAGATTGCCAGCATAAGTGAGTTTATCAAGACAAAGAACCGTTGTTTGCGTTGCCTTGATAAGATAACGAATAACCGCAGAGCCTATAAAGCCTGCACCACCTGTGATAATGAGTTTCATAGTGTGTCATCTGTTTCTCGTAAGTCTGTTTTGCAAAAACGCACTGATGGTACTGTGAATCAAAAAAAATGCGATGCTCCTTAAGGAACATCGCAGCGAGTGTCTAAAACGACATAACTGTTAATATGTCAAATGACATTTAAACCCCTTTTTTTTATTGTCTTTTATTATACTGCGTGACGGTGATTTCGACTCGACGATTCGCTCTGCGGCCTTCCTTTGTGTCATTAGGCGCAATGGGATTTTCTTCGCCCATACCTTCTTCGCTAATCTTGCTAGAAGAAACACCTTGGCTAACAAAGTAATTGCCAACACTGGTCGCCCGCTTTTGAGACAACTTCAGGTTGTATTCTTCAGGCCCTGTACTATCTGTATAACCGACAACCGTCAGACTATTGATCAAATCAGCCCCGCCCGCATTGTGGAGAAGTTCTTGAAGGGCTTGCTGGCCAGGCTCGCTCAAATCCGCTTTATTGAAGGCAAAGGCAACATCACCTGAAAGGACGGTTGGTGCCTTCGGCTGTATTATAACCGCACAACCATCGACGTTAATTTCGATACCAAATGGCGTGCCTGGACACATATCTTTATAATCAGGCACCCCGTCTTGATCACTATCTCGCGGACAACCGCGTGCATCGACTCCCTTAGAAACTTCTAACGGCGTGTTTCTGCTGCAATCATCACGATAGTCAGGCACACCGTCATTGTCGCCGTCTACAGGGCAACCTTTCCGAGGCCCACTTTTTTCAACACCACGGCTGATCTCTTGACGGCTGTTATCAGGGCAGACATCTTCGTCATCGAATATGCCATCGAAATCTCTGTCAACGATATCACCGCATATTCTATACGGTTTAGCAGGCAGATTAGGCGTATTAGGTGTCTTGACACATTCGTCAGGACGTGTTGTTAAAACCGGATTACCTTGAGAATCAAGCAGATTACCAGGGTCGAGAGCAAAAACGGAAGCCACTGCACTTGACAGCAGCGTACCCGTGACTACCCCTATCAAAATTTTACGGCTAAAGTAAGCAGACATAGATATATATTCCTCACCGAAATTCAAAATCCAAATCCCCAACCCTTTTTAAAAATGGGCGAGGGCTGTGGGTTAAAATTCTAGTTAAAGTATTTGAAAAAATGCCCTAAACCCATTTTAAAAAAGTGTGTTTTCGGGGCTGTGGATTAAAATTCTATAGATGTTAACATCAGTAAAACCCAAAACTGGCATGAACAGTGAAATGTGAAATATAGTTTTGTTCAAAAATGACTTCAGGAGTTCAGGAGTTAATCTATGAACATTTTGGGCAACTTGGGCAACTTAAACTGCCCGAAGCCAAGCACGATTTTCAAAGCCCCCTTCAGAAAAATAATTTCACAACAGGGGCGAACACGCAAGGGCAGCCCCTACATAAATCCATAAACATAATGTCTTGTAGGGGCAGACCACCGCGAAAGCCCTTTGTGAAATTATTTACCTGAAAATCTATAGCTCAAAGTATTTGAACTTTAGGCTAAAAATCAAAAATGAAAAACAGTGACCAAAAAGATGACTCATGTCGGCCTAAGTTAACTAACAACATTCGCGCAGAACACAGAACATTTTGCAAAGCTATAATGACAAGGCTTTGATTAAAGCCACGGATAAAACTTTTAGTCCATTGTTAATTAGTTAATTGTGTTCACTTGTCCATTGTCCATTGAATGAAGCTTATGCCATTTTGGCAAAAATATCACAGTGTATCAATTAAACCACACAAATTTAAAGTTGACTTTGACTCAAACGACTTTTATGGTGGAATAGGTTTGAGTTGTATAGCACCCGCACGGTGTGACTTATACGCGACACTGGTGCGAATTTTACAACACTCTATATCAATGAATCAATTATCAATTCTTTGCCCCAGTTTTTGCGCGCAAAAACGACGCATCGGGAAATCAATTCTTTTGCGTGAAAATCAACTCTGCTGTTATCAGTTCTTTGCGAGTTTTTGCGCGGCAAAAACTAAAACCAATCAGTGATGAGTTGTCAGTAATCAATTTAAGTTTGTCAACTATCAATTTGGAATAGAACGCTGATTAAACCTGATAATGATAACAATACCTTCGCCAAATTGTAAAAATCGTCAATTTCGAGCAGAAGTCAATTTTTAACTTTTCAGGCTTTCACGCGCTTTGTTTCGCTTCGCTTCACCGCGCGCGTGAAAATGTTTTTGCGCGCAAAAACATAAGCCTGAAAAATTGATTTTGCTAAAAATCAGTATTTTTTTGGAAATGGCTAATTTTTAAAATTGGCGAAGGTATTGGATAACTGATAATTGAGAATATCCTCTCATTGATCACGGTTCACTGAGTCATTGAGAATTGAGAATTGAGAATTGAGAATTGAGGTGATAATGGTTTACGGAGCCAAGAGGGGATCAAGTTCTCCTGCCATATCCAGTTCAACAAGATCATCGAAACCACCCACATGCCGTTCCCCAATAAAAATTTGGGGGACAGTACGCCGTCCTGTGATTTCAGCCATATTTATCATCTCTTGTTCATTCTTCACTAAAATCTTTTCTACTTGCACCCCTTTTTTATTCAGTAGGCCTTCTGCTCTCATGCAATAAGGGCAGATAAGCGTACTGTACATACGGACTATAGGCATCTAATTTATTGACCTCCTTATGTGCTTTGTAAAGTAAAATCGGGATAAAATGGAAATGGTAATAGGTGTACTATGATTTTTCGGCGGTTTCGTTCTAAAATTTTTGAAGTGTTTCATTTTTAGACAAATCAAATTTTACAAAACGCTGGAGTGACAGTATAGCGGATTGGGGGGAATAACATACAATGGAAATGCGGCTAACTTGAATTGAATCATGTCAAATCAAAGCGTTATATAAATAATCCTGATTAAAAGTGATTTTATCATTTTTTGTTCATTTTTCATTTAAGAAATTAATTTTTCATAATGAATATTTTAGCTACCTCCCATTTAATAAATTGAAATTTTTTAGATAATTGACCATTCACACCATCCATTAGAACAATGCGAGGGTTTGTAGAGACTTCCTATTGGTAGTCCCTACAAAAAACATAAAAATCAATCATTTAGAAAATAGTCTTCCATTCTCCCAAGTTCAAAGAACGTTTTGGAAAGCAAAATGCCTCATTAAAAGACTACTCTATTGAAAGAAGCTTTCGCTTGGAATAATGGGTAACCTGTAATCGGTCATGACTCATTGCCCTTTTACAATTACCCATTATCAAAAAATGAGGGCCGTTTGCTGATTTATTTTGCCCACTTTGAAGCAGAGTTGGTATTACCGTTGCCGCCATCGGTGTACCCAGCCTCATAGCCATCTGTAACCCGTTGCTCTTCACGAGGGGGGTTTTGTAAATAGCCGCCCATCCAACCAAGTACATACTCACGGTTTGTTGACGCTTTTTCCAATTGGGTCACGGTATCGTAGTAATTCTGTTCCATTTTATACCTCTTCATCTTGAATTAGTGATTAAAAAATCTTTTGAAATGCTTGCTTGCTTCGGAACGGCTCAAAAATAACTTCCTCAATCCTTATATACCACTATTGATGTTTATAGAGGATATCGGGGGAAGTTAATTTTTCATCGATCCTAAGCTTATTGTATAAGCGTATTATAATATACTATCATTTGTACTCTTTCCAAAATTTAATTTGTTATGGGTACAATTAATTATTTTAAGAATGGTCTTGTCAAACTCATTAAAATTCAATAAAAATGATTTTAAATTAATGAGTTATTAATATCATGTTCGCCATTACTGGACGGAAAAACCGCATTTTGCACTTAACGTTCACCTTATGCGACGCTTTGCAAGTCCCTAGCAAGAAATATTAGAATGTTATAAAATACTGATGCGAAGTGCCTAGTGCTTTTGTTTATAATACCTTACTCAAAAACTAAGTAAAAGCGTTATGAAAAGTTACCAAAATTTAGTGGCTGATTGTCTAAAAACAGTCGAAGAAATTTATCCTTGGGATTTACAAGAATCCCTAGAAACAGAGCAATCCCCAATGTTACTTGATATACGTGAACCTGATGAATTTGAGGCTTTCCATATCAAAAAGGCTATGAATGTACCGCGTGGCATTTTAGAAGCCGCTTGTGATTATGGTTATGATGAGACTGTGCCTGATCTCGTCATGGCACGGGAGAATGATATCATCGTGATTTGCCGATCTGGTAATCGTAGCATCCTAGCGGCTCATACCATGCAACTAATGGGTTATCAGTCCGTGAAGTCGTTAAAAACGGGCGTGAAAGGTTGGAATGATTACGAATTGCCTCTGCTTGATATTCACAAACAAATCGTAGACATTGATGAGGCAGATACCATGCTGCTATCCAATGTTAAGCCTGAACAAATGCCACCTAAAAAAACAAAGCCGATGCCTAAAGTCGTTGTCGGTGCCTAAAGGGTACCAAATAATCAGACAAATTGGCTGAAATCAATCGTTTCATGTCAGTCAATTTTTTTTCGATGTTCAAGTTGGGGCCTCAATTTGAACATCGAAAGTTGCCAAAAGTAGCACAAGAACTTTTGACCGTTTTCAAGGCTTCGATACGAAATCAAGTCTGAATGATAAGCTCGAAGCTCGAAGCTCGAAGCGTGAGCAATTAAAAACGATCAAAACAAAAAAATAAAAAATCCGTTTGATTTAGCGTAGCGCTTTGAAGTTTCTTCAATGCGTTGTACTTTCAGTAAACATTATACCGATTAAATTTAAGTTTCTCGGTATCAGTTTCTGCATAGCGAAAACTGATACCGAGATTTCACGCGGGAAGGCTAAAGTTTAGCTTCGCTAAACAACGCGCTTCAAGTTGTTTTTCGCGATAAAAACTTGTTAAGTGAAATATTGATTTTATGACGCTTACTAAAATAATAATTTCAATTAAATCAATGAGTTGTATTAAATCGGTCTAAATCTCTAATATCTCTATCAATACCTTCGCCAAATTGTAAAAAACGTCAATTTTGAGCCAATGTCAATTTTTAACTTTTCAGGCTTTCACGCGCTACGTTGCGCTTCGCTTCGTGGCGCGCGTGAAAATGTTTTTGCGCGCAAAAACATTTTCACTTAAGAAGTTTCGCGAAGCGAAACTTCTTAAGTGAAAGCCTGAAAAATTGATTTTGCTTAAAATAAAAATCAGTATTTATTTTTGAAATGGCTAATTTTTAAAATTGGCGAAGGTATTGAACTATAGAAACCCTTTCGTTAAAGCTTGCGCCTGCCGCCGCTGTAATTCTTCCCTTATCTCAGCCCCCTTAAATCCCTCTGCGAGTATAGCGGCCACTTCCACTTTTAAAACCACTTCAAAGGCATGGCGAAATTGGTCCGCTTGAGGATAAGGTTGATCAGCAAAGCCACTACGGCCGCGTGAATCCGCTTCACAGGCTAATAAAAATTGTTCAAATCGTTGTGGGCGGCGAAAAGCATCTAAGCTTTGCAACGTGTTGAGCAAGGTTTCGGGCGATAATTCAGCAATCCGATGACAATGCGTATGATAACGTGCTACCAATACCGCTAAATCAGCATACTGATTAGGCACACGTAAACGATGACATAATGTCTCTATCAATTCAACACCGCGTTCCTCATGGCCACTATGATGAGGCCATTGTGAACTCGGCGTTGTGCCTTTACCTAAATCATGGGTTAATACCGCAAACAACACCTGGCTATCATCAGTCAGAAGTCGCGCTTGTTGCAAACATAATAGTACATGTTGGCCCGTATCAATTTCAGGATGAGATTTAGCCGTCTGCGGGACACCAAAAAGGCGATCAATTTCAGGGAATATTCGCGCTAAGGCACCACACTGTCTTAACACTTCAATTGCCAAATCAGGTTGCCGTTCACTCAGGGCACGCACCATTTCCTGCCACACGCGCTCTGGCACTAAGGCATCGACTTCACCCTTGTTCACCATTTCAGTCATCAAAGCCAAAGTCTCGTCAGCGACTATAAAACCAAACCGAGCGGCAAATCGAGCTAAGCGCAAAATGCGTACTGGATCCTCAACAAAGGCAGACGAAACATGCCGCAAAATACGGGCGCGTAAATCGGCTAAACCATTATAGGGATCAATCAGTCGCCCCTCGCCGTCTTCGGCCATCGCGTTAATCGTCAAATCGCGTCGCCGTAAATCATCTTCTAAAGTCACATCAGGCGCAGCATAAACGCTAAAACCCGTATAACCGCGCCCCGTTTTCCGCTCAGTGCGCGCCAACGCGTATTCTTCATGCGTCGTGGGATGCAAAAAAACGGGGAAATCACGTCCAACTTGCGTATAACCCTGTTTTAATAAGATATCTGGTGTTGCGCCCACGACTACCCAATCTCGATCCTTGCTCGGATAGCCTAATAATTTATCACGCACACAACCGCCCACTTGATAGACTTTCATCAGTTATCAGTTATCAGTTATCAGTTATCAGTTATCAGTTCCACTGGGGAAATCATCTGTAGAGTGGGTGTTGTCTAATATTAATTCAATGTTCAACGTAGGGTGGGTAAAGATTGTTGCCCACCATCAGATCATGTAGGGTGGGTAGCGTGTTTTTGCTGCCCACCATCAGATCATGTCGGGTGGGTAAAGATTGTTGCCCACCATTATTTAATACTGCACGCGGGCACAATTTAAACTTTTAAAAGCTTTCTTGATGGCATAAAGTACAAAGGCAAATCGATCAGAAAAAGATTAAAAAGCACAACCCCGTAGGGGTTGAACGTGAAACGCAGTAACGAGCGTAGCGAGATCATAGCCCCAGGTGGCAACCTGGGGTTGCCAAAAAATGATAAAAGTTTTTCAGGCAAAAGTTCGCTGCGCGAACTTTTGCCTGAAAGTTTATTCCAGCAAAGAGTATATATCAATTATATTTAGATTTCCGTTCAAAATTGATTTTGAGATTAGCACAGGGCCCATGCCCTAACGCTTGCCTTCAATTTGACAAGGTAAAAAACCGGTCAAAATTTCGCCTTGAAACCAAAAACAAAATATCGTTAAAAATCAATAAGTTAATTAACGGTTCTCCGAGGCTGGATACCCCCTATTTATTTTGCTCGGTGAGAGACGATAATTATTAATAAATACTGTTTTGTTAAATTTGTTATCAAAAGGCCTCAAAACAATAAGATAAGTTTATCAAAATAGCCCATTTTGGACGATTTAAAAAATAAATCAATTACTTTTTGTATTGAAATATAAAAATGATAAAAAACAAAGACTTAGTCAACTTCTCTCACGGGGGGAGATCAAAACGATTTTGGCGGATATTCAGCAATTAGCCAAAATTAGCGATAAAGGCCTCAAAATACTAACTTTTCACGAAACCAAGTTTTGCGCGCAAAACTTGTTATACTCTTTGCTGGAATAAACTTAACTTTTGGCAACCCCAGGTTGCCACCTGGGGCTATGATCTCGCTACGCTCGTTACTGCGTTTCACATTCAACCCCTACGGGGTTGTGCTTTTTAATCTTTTTCTCATTGATTTTTTGGCAACCCCAGGTTGCCACCTGGGGCTATTCACATTTTCAGGATTTAGCTTCGCGCACCGAAGGCTCACGCAAAAGTTTTGCGCGCAAAAACTTTTGCCTGGAACTGATAACAGAGCCGCTTAAAAAATTTGGCTTAAAAAAGGATCAATAACACTCGTTCCTTCGGGAGATAATGTTGATAATGCGCTTTTAAAACAACGCTTTTGCAAAGTAGGTGTCCCCACTTGTTCAGTCGTTTCGAGCATCATCTGAGTCCAAAATTGGTAGGGAGAAGTGCCATAAATGGGATCGGGTTGTGTTCCTTTTGCCCAATCAGGCCATTGGCGCTGAATATTTTGCCAAAGTTGCTCGGTATAGACTTTTGCGATATGCGCTCCCATTAATTTCTTCATCTCCTTAATTAACTCATCTTGCAATTGCTGCACTAGCATACCGAGGAAGTTAGCATAACTTGTGATGACTAAACCATGACAAGTTAGGTACCAAAAACCCGTCCAAAAGGCTTCTTCTGACAAATTTGCCCTTGGAATATCTATTAACTGATTCCCAGAACTCATCTGTCCAAAAACCGTTAAACCCGTTACACTCAACAGAGAATTTTTCAGGGGCTTTAATTTCATGCGTGTGACAAAACTCTTCATCAGCATGGGGTAAGTATTAATAACGTCAGTAGGCGCTTCGGCAATTAACTCTTCTACTAGAATTGAATAATTTGCCAAAGGATTCTCAGCGAGCGGTACGGGTTTCAAATCTAACTCGCCATGATGCTTCCAAGCCATCATTTTCAGGGCTTGCGTATCTGAAAAAGTAGAATAACGTACACTGACAATCATGCCTTGTTCAAACCAGACACCGGCCACTTCATCCTGATTATTGCCAATTGTAAAACTGGCTATGCCAGAAAACTTCTTGGCGATCAACATACCTAAGATTTGTATGACAAAAATATCTTGAAAGGGCATAATAAATTGTTAATTGTTTTTCACTTAAGGAGTTTTGCGCGCAAAACTCCTTAAGTGAAATTGTTAATTGTTAATTGTTAATTGTTTTTCACTTAAGGAGTTTTGCGCGCAAAACTCCTTAAGTGAAATTGTTAATTATAGAGAACAAAAATAGTTATCCCTAACCGTTTTGTTGGTAACATTTAATGAAAGTACCATTCCTCGTAGGGTGGGTAGCGTCTTTTTGCTGCCCACCATCTAACTATCCAACTTTTCGAAAGTATTAAAAC
>Ga0190344_1000609_pt1 | contig 16211 bp, 16 predicted proteins | sample 48721323_MG_FD_161662 | JGI IMG/M metagenome (GOLD analysis project Ga0190344, IMG submission 161662) | Hydrothermal vent microbial mat bacterial communities from Southern Trench, Guaymas Basin, Mexico - 4872-13-2-3_MG | ecosystem: Environmental > Aquatic > Marine > Hydrothermal vents >... | reverse complement strand
ACGGATAAGTAAACGGCATTTTTCATAAGCAGGAATATGAATGGTTCCGGTACCGGGTTTTCGGTAAAATAAAAAATTCCGGGGAATTATGCTATTTTACGGGAGCAGAAATTTATTTCCCGCAGCGGTTGAACGCTGCAAAACCGCCCTTTTCCACCCCTGTCATTTCGGCCATGACTTCACATTTTCCCATGAGAAGAAAGAAAATACAGGGGGCTTTTCATATACCGGTCTTTCCGGATTCCCCTGTCGTTTAGAGATGATCAGGTCGGCCTGCCGGAAGGTCTCCGGAAACTCTTCCCTGCATTTTCCCGGCACGGTGGTCAATGGCAAAGCTGGTGTGAAGCCTCCGCTCAAGGGTTCACTTTATCTTTTCCGCACGAAGCGGACCATGGAGGTAACGGAAATGACGAGAATAATCCCGCCTGTGACCAAATTGGCAAACAGGAAGGTCAGTAATTCAGCACCTGTTCTATTTCATTCCGGATGGTTTTCAGTTTTTTATCGCTCAGTCCGAATTCATCCAGGGCATGCAGGTTGTCATGCAGTTGCAGGCAGGTTACAATGCCCTGTTCCATGAGCCGGTTTTTCTGGTTTTGCGCGAGCTGGTTCAGGATCGAGAGGGGGAAGATCTTTTCCTTTTCCATCCATTCTTTAAGTCCGTTCCCGGAAGGATAATTCCAGCCCAGGAGATGCAGGCCGCTGCACCGGGCATATTCCACGGAATCGGAAGTAAATCGGGTGTTCGTGGCGATCCAGCCGGAGAAAGAGTAGTTGCTGTATTCCGGCATTTCCTTTCTTTTCATAACGATATCGTCTATCCGGGCACGTACGTACAGGGGGACCTGGATGCTGACATGCTTACCCTGGTCTTTCGAGTACTTGCATTCCACCAGAAGCTGTTCGTTATTCCCGGTGGCGATCACATCCATTTCATGAGTGATGCACCGGCCCTCGATCACTTTCCCCACTTCCACCCGGTAGCCTTTCCGTTTGAGTATTTCGCCGAGCAGGTGTTCGAACGGGTAGCCGGTGGGCCCCAGTTCGTACAGAGACCTTTTCAGTTTGTACCTTACGGCGTGCAGGTTGTTTCTTTGGCGCAGCAGCCTGAAGGCCCGGGCGTATATTTTTTTTGTGTTGACACCTTCGGTAAGCCATTCTTTTATATTGCCGGAAATTTCCAGGGCTGTTTTCTCATTCGCCCCAGCCCGCTGAAGCGATTGCATGAGCTTGGACGCCTCGAACGGTTCCGTTTCCCCCGAAGCCTTCCTGATAGTGATACGTTGGTTTGTATTTGTCATTAGTCAGTATTATTTGATTCCGCTTTTCCGGTTTATCAGTTTAAACAACTCCATCACCAGTACCATGGCACGGCCAGGGCCAGAATATAAAGCCATTCGGTAAAGATAATGGGTTTGATCCGTAAAATATTTTGCGTGAAGGGGAGCTGTTTTCAGGGGTATCCGGAAGACCGGTACTTTTTCGGAACGGCAGTTGAAGGTGCGGAAGTTCTGCATGAACACCATGAGCAGCAGGATCAGGTAGCGGGCATGGGTCTCGTCTATGCCGGCACTGGCCCGCAGGCTCCGGGGTTGTTGTGCGAACAGGATCCCGGTGCTCAGTGGCGCCCAGGGTAGTATAAAAAGAAGCTGTTTTTTTATTTTTTTTCAGTATGGTTAATTATATGGATTTGTTACACGTCCCCTTCGGGTGTTATGGAAAGAAACGCAAAAATCATGCTGTTTTTTGTGTTTTTCTATTTTGAAACCAGGGCACAAACAGCGGGTGCCTGGTTTTTATACCGAAGTCAGGCAGTAGTTTCCGGGCGATCAACTCCCGGTTCAGGAGGAAGATAATAAAAGTCAGCACCTGAAGTAGATACAGGTTTATCCCAAAACCTTTGACAATTCCTCCGGCATCGCCTCCATAAATAAATGGCCCGATGGAAAGGTTCAGCGGATCGGCCACCAGGAATAGCAAAATCAACCAGAAGCCCAGTGCTCTGAAAAAAGGAGCGGTGGCTCCGGCTATCCGTTTTCTGAGGCCAAAAAGCAGGTACCCCAGCAGAACGGTGACGATATTGGGTGTTCCCGAAATAAATCCCCATTGGATCCCTTCTCTGGTGTTGACCGGTGTTTTATATACCACCTCAAATCCGTAGAAATGCACCACGAACGAGTCAAATTCCCCGTATGCCCATGCTATAACGGCATGAAGGGATTCATGGATGAAGGCCAGGATAATAAATGCCCCGAGAAAATAGAGGATATTCTTCATGACAGGTAATTGAAAGTTTGGATAACTTTTTTGTTTTTACCGGTTAAGAACACTGGTGCGCCGAAAAATGGCAGCAACAGGATGACTATATACGAAGTGATTTTTTTATTACTCTTGATTTTCATTACATTGATCAAAGCAAACAGGGAGAATACAATGATGAATGCGGCTACGATTAGAATGATAACTAACTGAAAAGGCCCGGTCATTTCCGTAAGGATTGTGTTATTATTTTACCTGATTTAATCGATGCAATTATGTCATCCTTCGTAGATCAGTCAACACCCCCATTGTAACCCATTTTGCCCGCCAGCACCTCAATTGGGGATGTATGGAGACCCGATAACAATGAACTGTATGATGCGAATTTATTAAAAAACAACCGTTAGTACCTTTTTTGCCGTTTATAAATTTATCAACAAAAAGCAGATAATGGAGTACGACGGGGTAGTCGGGGTGAGCCGGAAATTCAGGGAGGCGAATATTTTTATTCTGCTGCCTTCCGGCGAAGCTTTGCTTGTCGGGGCAGGTTCCCGGATATCTCTCCGGTGTTCTATCCGTAGGGAGCGCATGTTGATAATAGAAGCAGTGAGCAATATCAAATATTAATCCGTGAAGGCACAGAACGGGTTTGATGGGGCGGTTCGTACCATCTGTTTACATACCCAGTAATAGAGGAGCCCTATACTTCGTAATTCCACCACAGGAGGCTTTTTGACAAAGTTCCCTTTCTGAGGTTGGCGGCTTCCGTGATCTTTCCGGCTTCCTCCGTGGTTAACGCCGAACGGATCTCGTTCTCAAGTATTCCCAACCAGGACCGCCGGAGGTCTTTGATAAACAGATACCCTTCGGGTTTCAGTACCCGTTCGATCTCCTGCAGCATCGAGGCGGGATCATTTACCCAGTGTACCATGTTGATACTGAAGGCCGCATCGAAGGAGTTATCATCAAAAGGCAGAGTGTGCACATCGGCTTTCAGGAATTTCACCCTGTTGGTCAGGTGCCGTTTTTCAGCTTCCGCGCGGGCATATTCCAGGAGGGGCTTTGACAGGTCCACGCCAGTGATCTCGTATCCCGGGACATTTTCCGCCATGGCCAGAACCATGTCGCCCGATCCGCAACCCGAATCGAGGATCTTTCCTTTTTTAAATCCCCGGGCAGTTAACCGGCCGGCATAGGCATAACCCAGTTTGGTCAGGATATTCTTATGTTTCCGGATATACCTGATGGCGAAATCCGGGTTGTTGAAGTCTTTGATTTGTTTTAGCATTTTTTTTATGTTAAAGTAATTGTCTTACTCACCGGGCAATTCCATGTCTGTTTTATCAAAGGAATCAAGACGACTGATTTGTTCTTCGGAGAAGGCCGGTATGGACCGGTTGATGATATGGATGGTCTTCTGTACATCAAAGTTATTCCGGAATTTAGGCCAGTCGATATTTTCATATGTTCATTCCAAGTTGTATTCCATCAGGTACCTTTTCATTTCCCCGATTGCCGGGGCGACCTCAGGGTCATGTTCGTCCATCAGCGATTTGAGAAAATCAAATCTGCGGGATGGAACGGATTCCTTTTCTTCTCAGCTTTCGAAGGATTTTGTCCGTTTTTTCCGCGTTCTTACCAGCCGCCGCCGCCGGAGCTATCTGCATGTGATAACCTGCTTTTTGTCCTCCCAGCAGGGTATTGTAAACACAGTGCCCGGCCAATGGTTCAGAAAACATTTTTTTTGTGCAAATTCGAAGCCGTTCCCGGGAGACGGTGTTCCAGGTAGGCTTTCAGCCTGTTCAGGGTTGTTTCATTGCCATGGATAAAGAAATTCATGAATTCGGTCCACCGGGGTTCGTTCAGGTAGCCTGTAGCGTAAAGCACCACCCTGGTGGTTCCTTCATCCACCGGTTCGAAACGGAAGATGCTGTACAGATGTTTTTCCCTTTCCCGGATAAACGCCGGGAAGTTGTTTCCCATTTCGGCCTGCATCACCAGCAGCTCGCCGGGGACCAGGGTCACGATACGGATCACGATGGTACCTGGATCGCCGATGCTGGCATCCTTGTTATAATGTGAGCGGATATAGCCGTTATTCCGGATATCCATTTCCACCACGGGGGATACCCATTGCTGCCAGTCGGCGGGGTTCGTAAATGTTTCCCATACCCTTTCTGCCGGAGCCGAAATGACTATTTCCTGGTGCAGCATCAGTTCGCCGGAAGGCAGGGTGTCGGTGCGGCTTACTGCCTGCGACCGGCTGCTGAGCGGGAGGAGGGTTGCAAGAAGAAGGATCAGGATTTGCTTCAGGTGTTTCATGCAGTAAAGATATCAAGAAAAGAGAATATTTGAAACTGGACTGGGGAGGACTTCCGGGAAGGAAAGAAGGGGCCGCCTGCGGTACCGGTTTATCCTGCAGGCAGGGAAAATGCATTTTCGCTTGAGATTGCAGGGATATCAGCCGGTGTTTTCCTTTGAAAGTTCCTTTTTTATTTTCCCCTGCTTGCCCATATCCCACACAAAAAGACCGGCTCTTTTGATCAGGTAACAGGCCACGGCCAGTACCGGGATAAATGCGGCGAAACCGGGAGATCCGGGGCGTTCATTTTTCCGATCCTGGGAACCATCACCTTGCGGATCTGGGCCATGATGGACATCATGGCAATGAGGGTGTATATGATCACTTTCTCAATTTTCCGGGTAATTTTTCCGGGGTTCATGCTCAGCTGTTTTGGTGTTCACTGGTAATCAGGGGTACAAATAACAATTCGTGACAAAGGAAAATCGCCAGTACTGAAATCATGTATGGTCATTCCCGCCATCCACTAATTCGCTCCGGTTTAATAATGATGGTCCGTCAGGATGATTCCTGTAGAGGTAAAATTTAACATGATTTGCGAAGTGAATGCCCGCAGAAACATTCCGGTCTAAAAATGAAGAGCCGTTATGCTTAAAACACTCATTCTCTCAATTACTCAATCACCCAATCTTTCAGCCTCTCAGTCACTTAGTTTCCGTATTCCCGCCTCCCTGTAATATCTAAACACCTAAACACCAAAACCTCTCAACCATTTTAACATTTTTTAATACAGCCCGTTACATATCATACTCCGGCTCTTTATAAATTTGTACCGGCATCAGAAATAACAACCTGTATTTTCAGGTTAATCAGGAAAAGGGGCTGTAGCCCCGCGTCATGCAGAGCCCTGCCGGAGGAGGAAAGATTTTTGTGGGGGACAAATTAAAACCACTTCGGCAGGCTCTGAATGGCAGGTTTTCCGCGAACAGGATGTTCTGAACTCAACGTAAACGGAAATCATAAACTGCCGGAACTATGAAAAGAACCATCTTCTTCTGTGTTTTGTCGTTTATGTGCGTTGCTGCCATGGTGGCCCAGGAAACGAAAACGGAACAGAAAGGGAAAAAGGAAATACAAACCGAAACCGGTAAGCCGCAGGAAAGCTGGAATGTGACTAAAGAAGTGGATGAACACGGGAACATTATCCGGTACGATTCCACCTATGTATGGTCGTACCGCACGGGCAGGGGCGATACCATGCAGGTACAGATCGACAGCCTGCTGAAGTCGTTTCATTTTTATTTTGACGAGCATTTCCCCGATATCTGGGAAAGAAGCCTGATCGATCCGTTCCGGAACGATTCCCTGTTCTACCGCGATTTCTTCGGTGAAGATTACTTCTACCGGCGCTGGGAAGAGGATTTCTTCCGCATGGATGAGATGTTCAGGAGGATGGATTCCCTGCGGATGCGGTTCTTCAGGGAATGGTATCCCGAATGGATAGGTCCTCCGAAACGAAAGAAACCTTCCGGAACGAAGATATGACGGGTTCATGACTGAAGGTATGCATTCGGTGTTCACAGAGGAACCCCGGGCCTGCCGGGATGTCACTATTTTTTTTGCCGTTCATAAAAAAAGCATAAATTTGTATCAAACCCGGAAAAAGAGGCTGGAAAAAATGAAACGGACCTATCTTCTTGTTTTGTGTCTGATGATTGCCGGCACGGGATTCCTGCAGGGACAGGGGTTATTCAGGTATCCCGGCATGTTCAGCATTCCGCCGCGTACTCCCGATGCCCGGATACAGTCGGACGATGCTTTCGGCATGGGCCTGATGCAACCCGGCAGTTTCGACCTGGATATCGACCTGGGCACTTCCTTCGGGTCAGCGGGAGGTCTGGGAAATGTTTACGGCACATACCTGGCGCCCCGTTTCAGTTATCAGGCCAGCGAACGTTTCCGGCTTACCGGGGGAGTGGTATTTTCCACCACCGGTATGAACGCTTCTTTTGCCATGCCGGCTCCGGAAGGCATGAATATGTTCTCAGGTTCAGGTTCTTCCATGCTGGCCTATGCCAGCGGGCAGTACCTGGTTACGCCGAAACTGCTTATTTCAGGCACGGCTTATAAAAATTTTGCGCCGGGAGCAAAATTCGGTCAAACCAACGGTATTTTTCCGCAGAATATGGACTTCCAGGGCATGTCGATGAGCCTGGATTATCAGCTCGCCAAAGGTGTTAGCCTGGGAGCTTCTTTCCATTATGACAACAATCCCTTCGGCTTCGGTTACTCTCCTTTCCACAGAAACAGCGGTTACCTGCCCCTTCCCTGGCGGTACTGATCTTTTTTCCGTAATCGTTTTATGATGTGTAACGTGGATCTTCCTTTACGGGAAGTTTCACCATTTTCTGTACTTCCAGGCTGGGGAAGCCGGATTCTTTCACCACTTTTCCCAGCATCAGGTACAGTCCTTTTCCCCGGAAGGGATATTTTTTCAGGGAAGAGGGAAAATGCACCGTATCGAAAAAATCACCCGCGGCATCGAGGAAGGTGCCGAAGTACATCACTTCTTTTTTTACGGTGCGCACATACTTGGTGGTGACCAGGTTTCCCACCATGCGGATAGTTCTGCCGGTGTGTTGCAGAAGGGTGGCTGCCGTGGCCTCGCCCCGCGACCTGATCTTCAGCAGGTCGAAATCGTTTAGGGTAACGGGGAATCCCAGCAGTTCGATCTCGTCCCAGGCATCTTCCAGCCGGCTTTGTTCCAGGGCGGGCAGGGTATACGATTTCGGGGCCGTGTAGAAAAGGGTGGGAGCGGGGGTGGCCGGCTCATGGCGTACCAGCAGGTGGGCTTCCCACAGCAGTTCCTGCTTGCTTTTGCCGGTGAACCGGAAGGCATTGATGCGGATCAGCAGGATGAGCTGCTCCAGTCCCGGCTGTACCCGGCGGATGAAATCTTCCAGATCGAGGTAGGGGCCGTACCGTTCGCGCATTTCGGCGATGGCTCTGCCTACCCGGCGCTCGAGATTCTGCAGGTGCACGAAGCCCAGGTAGATGGTCCCGCCGGTGATGGAGGTGAGGTATTCGCTGTGGTTCACGCAGGGCAGCTCGATGCGGGCGCCGGAGCGGGCGGCCTCGTTCACATATACCCAAGTGCGGTAGAACCCGCCGAAATTGTTGATCACCGCTACCATGAACTCGAGGGGGAAATGTGCTTTGAGGTAGAGGCTCTGAAAGCTTTCCACGGCGTACGAGGCCGAATGAGCTTTGGAGAAAGAATATCCGGCAAAAGATTCGATCTGCCGCCATACTTCCCGGGCCGTTTCTTCGGGACGGCCTTTTTCCCGGCAACCGGCAAAAAACTTGTCCTTGATTTTCTGAAATTCTTGTTTCGAGCGGTACTTCCCGCTCATGGCCCGCCGCAGTACGTCGGCATCGGCCAGGTCGAGGCCGGCAAAATGGTGGCATACCTTGAGCACATCTTCCTGGTATACCATAATGCCGTAGGTCTCGCTGAGCTGTTCCTTCATTACCGGGTGGATGTAACTGAAATCGTCGGGGTGGTGGAACCGGTGGATGTAGGCTTTCATCATGCCCGAGCGGGCCACGCCGGGGCGTATGATGGAACTGGCGGCCACCAGGGTGGGGTAGGTGTCGCATTGCAGTTTCCTGAGCAGGCCGCGCATGGCGGGACTTTCAATATAGAAGCAGCCGATGGTTTTTCCCGATTTCAGCTGGCTTTTCACCCGCGGGTCGTTCTTGAAGCGGGCCACGTCGTGCACATCGATGCGAACCCCGCGGTTCTTCCGCACGATCTCCGCACAGTCGCGTATGTGCCCAATGCCGCGCTGGCTCAGGATATCGAACTTCTCGAACCCGATGTCTTCGGCCACGTACATGTCCCATTGCGTAGTGGGGTATCCCTTGGGCGGAAGGTCGAGGGCGGTGTAGCAGGTGATGGGCTCTTCGGAGATCAGCACGCCCCCGGCATGGATGCTGCGAAGATTGGGGAAATCTATGATACGACGGCCTATTCGCATTATTTTTCCGGCAATGTGGTCCTGACTTTCTTCGTTGCCGGGGGCATTGACCAGGGCGTCGATCTCATCCCCGGGCAGGCCGTATACCTTGCCCAGCTCGCGCAGGATGGAGCGACCCCGGAAGGTGGAGGTGGTTCCCAGCAGGGCCGTATGGCTCCGTCCGTGACGCAGGAAAATGTAATCGAGCACCTCGTCGCGTTCCTTCCAGGAATAGTCGATGTCGAAATCGGGGGGACTGGTGCGTTTGGGGTTGATGAAACGTTCGAAATACAGGTTCAGCTCGATGGGGTCGACATCGGTGATTTTCAGGCAGTAGGCTACCACGCTGTTGGCCCCGCTGCCTCGTCCCACGTGATAGAAGCCCCGCGACATGGAGTAGCGGATGATGTCCCAGGCAATGAGAAAATACGAGGAAAACCCCAGGCGGTGGATGATGTCGAGTTCATGTTCCACCCGGCGGGCGGCTTCCGCATGGTTTTTTCCGTAGCGGTATTCCAGCCCGTCGCGTGCGAGCTTTTCCAGCAGTTGCCTGTCGCCGGCCGCATCGCCGGTGAAGGTTTTTCTGTTCTTGCAGGTTTTGAAGTCGAATTCGAAAGAGCAGGAATCCAGCAGGGTTTCGGTGTTCCGGATGATCCCGGGCCATGAGGCGAACAGTTCCCGGAGGCGGGCGGGCGGCAGCATATATTCGCCGGGGGTGGCCATTTGCGAGGGCTGCAATCGGGTGATCAGCATGTTGTGGTCGATGGCCCGCAGGTTTTTATGGATGAAATAGTCGGCGGGATGGCGGAAGGTGACGGGATGCATCACCACCATGCGGCGGGTTTCCCTGCCGGCCTTTACCAGGCGGGATATCTGCGGGGGAGCGACCCCGATCCATTCGTGATCGTTCAGGCCGGCTGCCGGGCGGCTGCCGAAGGGATAGATTACCCATACGTTTTCAAAAGCCGGTGGAGTGGGAGGCAGGGGGGTGTTCGTCAGGTTGTGGTGACTGAGGAATTCGTTGAGCTCACGGAACCCTTCGCGGTTACGGGCCAGGCCGGTGTACAGCAGCCGGTCGCCTGTGCGAAACTCGATCCCGGCCACCGGCCGGATGCCCGCCTGCCGGCATTCCTTCACGAAATCGAAAATGGCCGAGGTATTGTTGATGTCGGTCAGGGCCATGGCCTCCGCCCCGACGCGTTTCCCTTCGGCCACCAGCTCTTCCGGCGACAGGGTGCCGTAATGCAGGCTGTAATATGTGTGGTTGTTCAAAAGCATGATATTTTCACACTTCCTCCTTCCTCCTTCATCCTTCCTCTTTACTTCCATCCCGACGCCCTTCTTACCGCATCGGGGCCGTATCGCCGGCGCAGGCGGTCCATAGCCAGGTAGAGGCCGGCGGCTTCGGGCCGGTCGTCGAACATGTTCAGTTGCTGCACGCCCTGCACCAGGTGACTGAACCGCACACCCACCAGCCTGATGCGTATCCGCCGCCGGTACAGTTGCCTGAAAAGCGCCAGGGTCACATCGGTAAGAATGTGGTCGAACGAGGTATAGGGAATGCGTTTCTGCAGGGTATGGGTGTCGAAATTCGCATACCGGATCTTGACCGTGACGCAGGAGGTGAGCCTCTGCCGTGTTCTCATTTCAAAGGCCAGCTTTTCCACCATGCGCACCAGCAACCTTTCCATGGCCGGTATATCGATGCTGTCGCGTTCGAAGGTGTGTTCGGTGCTGAGCGATTTTCTTTCGGAAAAAGCCACCACCGGGCTGTTGTCGATGCCGTTGGCTTTTTTCCAGATATCGGTCCCGTTCTTTCCCATCACTTTTTCCATCATTTCCGGCGGCATCTGCCGGAGGGTGGCGATGGTGGATATGCCCATGGATCGGAGCAGGCGGAAGGTTTTTTCGCCGATCATGGGGATCTTTCGGATGGAAAGGGGGTCGAGGAAAGGCCGGATTCTTTCGCCCGGCACATTGCGCATGCCGTTGGGTTTGGCTTCTCCGGTGGCGATCTTCGATACGGTTTTGTTCACCGACAGGCCGAAGGATATGGGCAGGCCGGTTTTCCGGATGATGGTTTCGCGCAGCTCGCGCGACCACTTGAGGCAGCCGAAAAAACGGTCCATTCCGCTCACATCGATGTAATGCTCGTCGATCGAGGCTTTTTCGTACAGGGGGGCCCGTTCGGCAATGAGTTGGGTAACCTCTTCCGAGTGGCGGGTGTAGCGTTCCATATCGCCCCGGATGAACAGGGCCTCGCTGCACAGGAGCCGGGCCATTTTCATAGGCATGGCCGAATGCACCCCGAACCGGCGGGCTTCGTAGCTGCAGCCGGCTACCACCCCGCGATCGGACAATCCCCCGATGATCACCGGTTTGCCTTCCAGCGACCGGTTGTGCAGTCGCTCTACCGACACAAAAAACGTATCCAGGTCGAGGTGCAGCACGTTTCTGTTTCCGTATTCCATGGCTCTTTCCTCCCGAAAAAAATCAACCCCGTGTTTTGTTTTTTAATTATTTATTGTATATTTGATTAAAATTACGTCAAAATTGATGATTAAAATATAAGCAATTGAAATGGAATTGGCAAAAAAATGTGGAGGGGGGAGTCGGGGAGTTGTGGAGTTGAAGATAGGGAAGGGGTAGGAGGTAATAATGACATGTGGTTTTTAATGAATGATATAAATTGTAGTTAATTATCCAGTAATCAAATTTATTAGCAACAATATAGTAATCATGGGACATAGTTATGCTTTCGAAAAACTCAGGGTATGGAAAGAGGCTATTGAACTGGTTAAGGCTCTTTACCGGATATTGGCCGGGTTTCCTGTGGAAGAGCAGTATAATCTTGCTTCTCAGATGAAAAGAGCTGCCATTTCCATCTCAAGCAATCTGGCAGAAGGAAGTACAAAAGCTACCGACCGCGAAAAAGTACGTTTTTACCGGATATCTTATGGATCAGCAATAGAATTGCTTAGTCAGCTAATTCTGGCCAGAGGGCCGGGTTTCATACAACAGAATGATTTTATTAGAATCCGTGACTATATTGAGAGTATAACCAATAAGATCAATGCATTGAAAATATATACTCTCCGGAGAAATTTGCAAACCATCTGAAATTATTTATTATGCCTGTAAACTTATTTTCATTATGGGGCATGTACAAGGTCATTTTAGTCAGTCGACTCCCCAACTCCCCGACTCCCCAGTTTCCCCAGACCTCGTTAATTAATCATATTCGTTATTCCCATGTCCCACTTACCCAACAACCTGAAACTGTTACGAAAGCGTAAGCGCCGCACCCAGGATGATGTGGCACGGGCGTTGAACATCAAACGTTCCACCTACAGCGGGTATGAGAACGCGGTGGCCGAGCCCGGTCTGGACGGGTTGCTGGCCCTGTCGAGGTATTTCCATGTTGCCGTCGACACCCTGCTCACCGTCGATCTTTCCGCCCTGTCGGAAAGCCAGCTTTACCAGCTGGAGCATGGAAGCGATGTGTATATCCGCGGAAGCGGTCTGAGGGTGCTGGCTACCACGGTAGACCAGAGCAACCGTGAGAACATTGAACTGGTACCTGAAAAGGCCAAGGCAGGCTACCGCACAGGATATGCCGACCCCGAATACATCAGCGATCTGCCCCGCTTCCAGCTGCCTTTTCTTTCGCCGGAAAGGAAATACCGCACCTTCCAGCTCCAGGGCGATTCTATGCTGCCTATTCCCCACGGGGCCTGGGTGACCGGAGAGTATGTGACCGACTGGGAAAACCTGGTCACCGGCCAGGCCTGTGTGGTATTCACCCTCGACGACGGGATCGTGTTCAAGATTGTGGAAAACCTGATCAGGGAAGAAGGCATCCTGCGCTTGTTTTCCCTGAATCCCCTCTATCCTCCCTATGAGGTGCCGGTGGGTGAGATCAAAGAAATATGGAAATTCGTGCATTACATCAGCGAAGAGATCCCCGACCCCGTTCTGCCCGGGGAAAAACTGCTGTCTACTGTGGCACAGCTTAAAAATGAGGTGGAAAGGATCAAATCGAGGATGAAAAGCCGCTGAGCATCCGGAATATAACTCTTTTTCATGGTTTTTCATTTCATAACCGGATAATGTGTTAAATTTGCAGAAAACAGAACCCGATTGTGTCTCATTACCGTTATTATATCCCCCTGCGGTCTTTTTTCCCTGTCACAGTCCTGGTCGTTTTGATGCTTTGCGGAAGCTGCAGTTTGTACAACGATTACAACCTGGAGGGGGAATACCGCCTGATGGGAGGAGAGTATTACGACGGGCGGATGTACCCACTGGAAACATTTGAGGGGACAATGGATCTGGGAACTACCTCTTACGAAATTGATTATAGTCTCAGCTTTACAAAAAAGGACGATACTGTGATCACTGAATCCCGCAGTGAAACGGGCGATTACAATTATACCACAGAATATGAAACAGCCATTTTCGGCAGAAAGGGGAAAGTGTTTTCGGGATACATCTTTTTTACTCCGCCCGAAGAGACCTCCGAACCCTGGAGCATGAAATACGAATATTATAAACGCAATAAAACCCTTTATCTGGATAATTACAGAAGCTTTTCAGAACTGGGGTATTATGTGGTGCTTTGCTGGGAGAAAACCGATTAACATGCCAGAGAACAATTTGTTGTGCAAAGACCGCCCGATGGCAGGTATTTTATTGACTTGTGCTGAAAATTTTCATATCTTTTAATAGATTTTACTGAACCATCTAAACATTTGCACCATGAAACGTTTCTCAATTCTACTCCTTGCAACCCTGTTCCTTCTTCCGGGATGCAAAAAGGATACGCAGGACCCCGAAGCCGATATCGAAGCTATCAAAAGTGTGATCAAACAGGAAACCAACAGCTACCTCAAACAGGATCTGGTTAATCTGGTAAAAACCTGGGCCAATACCGATAATGCTATCCGGATTTCGGTGGGCAGCAATGGCTATAAAGAATTTGCAGGATGGGAAAAGGTGTATGCCTTTTTCAAAGCCAGTGCGAATACCGACTGGAAAGATTACTCCAATTACCGGGTGAGACGGTCGAACTGGCGATTCGAATTTTGCGGAGATGGAGCCCTGGTTTTTTTCGACCAGAATATGCTCTTTGATTTCAAAGGAGAGCCCATGAACACCTTCTCGAAGGAATTCAGGTTCATGAAAAAGATCAAGGGAGACTGGAAGATTTTAATGTTGCAGTGGGTTGATATGTCTTCCTACATGGAAGGAGAAGCGGATGTGAAAACTTTCTGAACAGGCTTGTTCCTGGTGAACAACCCGACTTTGGTAATTATTTTTTATTTTTACCACCTTTAATCAGGTAAAATGCCGGCATAGAAAGATTTTTCGCATGTGGAAAAAATGGATTGATCTTCTGCTGGGGGATCCTGAAAAAACAGGGCTGGAGAACCGTTTCAGCCACTTGGTCCTGTGTCTAACCATCCTTACCCTGTTCATTGCCAGTTTAATCAATCTGACCCTGGAGCTGGGTTCCTTCCTTACCTTGCTTACCTTTTTGTGTATTCCCCTGATGCTGCTTATTTACTGGATTTCCCGTGTCAGGGAAAAATACCTGGCCGGAAGATGGATGATGACCATTGCCCTGTTCGTGATGCTGGATATGCTGTGGTATCATAATTCAGCCTCAGTAGGACCTATCCTGTATATCTATATCGTGTTCTATTCCATTCTGATCATGGTGTGGGAAGGACTGATCCGGAATATCCTGGTGGGAGTGTTTTTTGTTAACCTGGCAGCCCTGGCCTGGGTGGAGTACCGGTATGCCCATGAAATCATTCGGTATGCTACCGAAGAACAGCGGGTGATCGATGTATACAGCGCCCTGGCCATGTATTCCCTTCTGGCTACCTTTCTGGTGATTGCCGCCAGGAACCTGTTTATCAGCGAAAGAGAAAAAGCACGCCGTTCCGATCGCCTCAAATCGGCCTTTCTGGCCAATATGAGCCATGAGATCCGCACACCCATGAATTCCATCCTGGGCTTCAGTCAGTTACTGGCAGAGCCCGTTTCTGAAGAAGAGAAGAAACAGTACATGAGGATCATCAACGACAACAGCGTTTACCTGCTCAAGCTCATCGAAGACATCATCGATATCTCAAAGATCGAGGCCGAACAGGTCGAAATATTCCCTGTAGAATTCGAACTGCCGGAACTTTTCGAAGAATTGAAATCGGTTTTTCTTCAGTCACTGATCAAAAACGAAAAAAGCCATATCGCCCTGGAATGCAAAATCCCGTCGCCTCATCTGAGCGTGCGTGCCGATAAAACCCGGCTGAAACAGGTTCTTTCCAACCTGCTTGCCAATGCCGTTAAATTTACCGATAACGGGCGGATCGAATTCGGTTGCCATATCCGCGGGAAAGAACTGGAATTCTATACCTGCGATAGCGGTATAGGCATCCCGCCCCAGCACCAGCAAGATATTTTCGAAAGGTTCTTCAAAATGGAAGATAAACGTCCCGACCGTGTTTACCGGGGTACGGGGATCGGCCTGGCCATTTCCAGGAGCCTGGTGGAACTCATGGGAGGGAAGATATGGGTGGAATCGGAGCCGGGCAAGGGATCCTGTTTCCGGTTTACCCTGCCCTATGAACCGGTGGAGAAGCCGGAAGCCACGGGCCGGTCACTGTCCCGGTTGGCCGGGAAATACCACTGGGAAGGCCGTTTGCTGCTGATAGCCGAGGATGAGGAAAGCAATTACCTGTACCTGTATGAGGTGCTGAAAAAGACCGGTATCTCCATTTTGCGGGCCACCCAGGGGCAGGAGGCGGTGGATTTGGTCAGGGACCATCCTGAGATCGACCTGGTGCTGATGGATATCAAAATGCCGGGAATGGACGGATACGAGGCCACCCGGAGGATCCGGGCGCTGCGTAAAGACCTTCCGGTAATTGCCCAGACCGCTTACGCCATGGAAGGAGACGCTGCCAGAAGCCGCGGGGCCGGCTGCGACGATTACCTGCCCAAGCCCGTCAAGCCCGATATGTTGCTGCAGAAAATAGCGGAATATCTGGAATAGAAAGATATTTCCTTGTGTTTGAGTAATTTCCTGTCTCACCGGCCTGCTGCATAAAGACCTGCGCTGTTGTGACATACAGGGGCATTCCGAAAGCAATATGCGGGTGGGCCCAGACGGTTTTTGTCATAAGCTGTCACAGCAGCCGGGTGGCCTGGGTGGGGCGGGGGGCCTTGACCACCAGGATGCGGGCCTGAGCATCCGATTCGTTACTGATGTGGTGTGGAATGCGGGCCGGACTTTCCACGAGCGTATCGGCAGGAAAAGAACGGCTCTCCCTGCCTACATGGATGGTAGGGCTTCCTTCCAGCACATAAAAAAACACGTCCACCGGGGTAATATGCGGTTTGAGGCTTTCACCGGGTTGCAGCAGGATATGGATGGCCTGGGCAGGTTCTTTGCTGTACAGTTCCCGTACATCCACCCCGTGGGGTGTTTGCTTGATGTTTTTTTCACGGTAATGAGCGGTAATCATGTTTCAGAGGTTTATTTGTTAAACAACCGGGCCGGCAGGTTTGTTTTATGGCATCACATAAAAATGTTTCCCGCCGGGCCGGTTCAACCCGCTTTTCCA
>Ga0190344_1000608_pt1 | contig 16228 bp, 10 predicted proteins | sample 48721323_MG_FD_161662 | JGI IMG/M metagenome (GOLD analysis project Ga0190344, IMG submission 161662) | Hydrothermal vent microbial mat bacterial communities from Southern Trench, Guaymas Basin, Mexico - 4872-13-2-3_MG | ecosystem: Environmental > Aquatic > Marine > Hydrothermal vents >... | reverse complement strand
TTATAAATCCTTTTCCTGTTTTTTTCTGCACATCTTCTGTTCTTGCTTCAACAACCGGTTCTGAAGGCATACTAAACGGCAGTTTTACAATTACCAGTTGTTCAAGAGATTCACCCGGCACATCAATCCCCTCCCAGAAACTGCTTGTTGCAAGAAGAACTGATTTTTTATTTTTCCTGAAACGGTCAAGCAGCACAGTTCTGCTTACTCCCGGTTTCTGGCTTAATAAAGTCACTCCCATTTTGGAAAACAAAGGCGCCAGATAGCCCGTTACATTCACAAGCATGGAATAAGATGTAAAAAGGACAAGTGTTCCTCTGAGGTTTTCAGAAATCAATCTTTCAAGAAAAGTCCCCACACTTATTTCAAAATCCCTGTTTCTCGGATCACTTATAAAAGAAGGAAGCAGCATAAGCGCCTGGTTTTTAAAACTGTAAGGTGAACCCAGATCTGCAGAGTTAACCATTTCACTCTCAATCAGATTAAGGCCAAGTCTTGTTTTGATATATTCGAAAGAGTCACCTACTCTCAGAGTAGCAGATGTCATAACACATCTTTTTAGTCCCGGATATAAAGAACCTGCGAGAAGATTTCCCACATTAAGAGGCACCGAATAAAAATCCACTCTCGGAGTTTTTGCCTGTTCCACAATCTCCAGCCATACAATATCCTGCTCAGGAGGAGCTCCTGTAAAATAACTAAAGCTTTCTTTAATCTTTGCTGAAACTGAAATTACAGCTTCTATCTCATTAACCGCATTGTACAGTTCTCTGCTCAGATCACCGTAATTCTCTGCCAGTTCTGCAATACGCTCTAAGGAATTTGTTATTTTTTTTAACACTCTTTTAATCTGAGCCTGCTCTTCAGAGGCAAAAACCGGAAGACTGTTTTCAGTTTTAATCCTTATTTTATTGAACGATTTACTACTGTTTAACTCTCTTGCCTGCACCAGTGCTTTTTCAAAAAACAGCGCTGATGTTTCCCTAAATTCCAAAGAAAAATCTTCCAACTGTATTATAAGTTTTTCCGCTTCATTGATTGCATTCCGGTCTTTTAATTTTTTAACTGTTTCCGTTAAAACAGGGATAATGCCTGTTTTTGTATTTGAATTTCCTGATATTCTGTCGCTCAAATCAAACAGTTCCAGATAGTCAATCCTCTTGTTAAACAGTTTGATGCGCTGTTTTCCGCATGATGAGCTTCATCAATAATCAAAGTGTCGTATTGTCCCAGAATCTGACGTCCGGAAGCAACATCGGAAAATAAGAGAGAATGGTTCACAACAACAATTCCTGCAGACATTGCTGCATTTTTTACCCGCTGATAGAAACAGTCCGAAAAATAGGGACATGCGGATCTTTTACAGTGCATTGAATCCGCATTGAGCAATGACCATAAATAATCCGAACCCCGGCCTCTGTACCCGGGATTTTCTTCTATATCTCCTGTTTTGGTTGTTTCCGCCCATAAAACAAGATTTAAAAGGCTCTTTTTCAGGTCAGGAGAAAGATAATTAAAACCTTCTGAAATCATGTGCTGCCACCTTAAAGGACACAGATAATTTGCTCTTCCCTTAAGCAGTACTGCACTTACTCCCCTGCTTTTTAAAAGAGGCGGCAGATCCTTGTAAAACAATTGATCCTGAAGGTTTTTTGTGTTGGTTGATATTACAACTCTCTCTCCCGGATTATTCTGTACCCATACAACTGCTGGTACAAGATATCCCAGAGATTTACCAACACCAGTACCTGCCTCAGCAAGCAGAAACTCATTTCTGTTAAAGGTTCTTGTTACAAGTTTTGCAAGTTCCTGCTGTTCAAGCCTGGGCTCATAGAACGGAAAAATCCCGGACAGAAAACCTGCAGGTGCAAAAAATTCTTCGACAAGGTTTTCGCTCAATTCTGATTTTGGGGTAGAACCGGAATACGTAACATTCCCTGAGCCGATAATATTTTTCTGATTGAATAATTCCTTAATCTCCGCATCAGGATCTTTATTTGCCAGCTTTTCCGCTCTTGAAAAAATTTCAGAAAGCGGTGAGAAATTTCCACTTGTAAGAAGATTCAAAGTATGCAGAGTTTTACGTGCCAGAAGGTTAATACGTTTTAAAAGTTCAAGAAAAACATATGCTGTTCCTTTTGCATCACTCAAAGCTCTGTGAAGCGGTGAAATTTCAATATTAAAATAGCTTAAAAGATTTTCAAGTGAATGGGAAGAGAGAATCGGCAGAAGAATTCTGGATAGTTCCAAAGTATCCAGATAGTAATCACGATTCAGTTCTTCCGGAATCATGTCCTGGTCTACTGCGTTTCTGATAAATTGCAGATCAAACTGTGCATTATGGGCAACAATTATACTTTTACCGATAAAACGGACAATATCATCAAACATATCCGAAAACTTCGGCTGTGATTTGCACTGTTCGTTTGTTATGGATGTAAGTAATGTAATTTCGTCAGGTACAATAATTCCGGGATCAAAAAGAGATGTGAATTCATCTGTAATCTCTGCACCCGATATCTTAACAAGGCCTATCTCAATAATTCTGTCTCTTTTGGGATTAAGCCCTGTTGTTTCAACATCAAGCACAACATAGGTGCTGTCTTTTATTAAATGGGATATGTCCGTGTTTTCTTTCATAATTTGGCATATAATATAAAAAATATTTTCCCGTATTACAAATAAAAGTGTGAAAACAGGTTAAACTTTTAAAGAATTTGTTTAATATAAAATATTTTTTATCCTGAAAGGGTGACATTATAAGACAAGGATAAAGGAAAAAGGTTAAAACTTTTTCCCGGCATCCGGAAATCATAATGTAAAAGGCAATAGAGAATATCGAACACCGAATACTGATTTTTGATTTAAGAATTATTTATCAGAAAACTTCTTAAATCTTCATTTGATATTCATTTTACACAATTCACCACCACGTCATTTCGAAGGAGCGTGAGCTACTGAGAAATCTTATTGTTGAATAGTGCACCCTTCGACTCCGCTCAGGGTACACTTCGGCTCTGCTCATGGTGCGACAAAAAGATAACAGTAGATGCACAGCGCGTCGTGCCCCTACAATTCGTGTTAATTTATCCGGCCTTTGACGGACCATGTCCGGCTACTGCCTGATTCGTGGATCAAAATTTAATCTCTATTCAAAAACATAACCTGCATTTAAAAGCTGTTCTTTTTGAACAGCAAGATGTTTAGCAATATTATTTTTATTGACCAATACTCCGAAATCTTCCGGGGCAGAACCGCTGCCGAATAGTTTGTTAATTATCCAATCACCCACGCAAAATCTGAAATGGGAAGTTTCATAAAAATAAAAATTATTGGTAGTAATCGAATTTAATCCTGAAAAATCATAATAATCAGTTACATCTGCAAGTTTCTTCTTGAAAAGGAAAAACTCTTTCTGATTTATATTCATATAAGTTGTATGGTGTATGGGGCTCATATAAAAAACAAGGTGAATATTTTCGGATTCTGCCAATTCACAGATTTGTTTAATTTCCTCAATAGTTTTATCAATTCTCTGAGGTCTGTTCAATCTCCTCGGCTTATTAAAAATTTCCGATTTTACATAATCTACAGAATCCTTCTCAATATACTCATCAAGACCCGGAGCAAATACGAGTCCTGTATTTTCAATATCATAAACAGTTGAATATTCAAAACCGTTTTTCCGGTACTTTTTATTAACAATTGTTTTTATGTAATAATTAATATCATGAATCAAAAACAAATTTTTAAAAATATACGCTGTATTTTTTTTAATATTTTCTGTATATGGAAAGCGCCTGTACTGTTTAAAATGCAGAAGAGGATCTTCTTTATACGAAAGATCTTCAAGCCCCATAATTATATTTTTTATTTTAACTCCTTTTTTAAGCAGTAATTTAATATCCTGTAAAGATTCATAAGGCACGCTGAGGCTGTAAGAAATACTGTAGTATCTTCCGTTTTTTATTTTTCTTACATCAATCTTAGCAGCAGTTGAAGCGCCCATAACAAAGGAATCATACTTATCCTTATTACGAAGGATATGCCGAATCTTTACAAAGTGATTATTAATCCCTGTTGCCCTGTGGCGGTTCTGATGGCTTCTGAGCACGCCGTAGGGGTCAACAATGTAATTAAAAATCATAATTGAGCCGAAAAATATAATAACAAATAACTTTGTTCTGAGAATAAATTTTAGTATCTGATTATCTGTTTTCATCACTTCCCTTAAAACTGAAAATAAATAAAAGATTTTTCTCCGCCGAAATTATAAAGAACAAATGCAGCAAGAACAAAATAAATTATCCATCGCAAAACAACAGGCATGTATGAAATTTCCAGTTCATGATCCCGTTTTCTGTGTATCCATGTAACAATCATAAATGCTGTTACAAGCATCATGTTTTTAACTCCGTAAAGTACATGTGGTACCTCAAAAATTGATTTTGAAATCATGATGGATAAATAATCAAAGGCCTGTGAAATGCTCTGTGCTCTGAAAAACAGCCATGCAAAAAGAGTAATTAAAAAAGTAACTGACATCTGTATAAACTCTTTAAAACCCGGCAAAATGGAATTTTCAGCTATCACATTTGTATGAGCCTTTTGTTTTCCGGTAAAGATTAAAGGAAGATAATAAACACCGTTCAAGAATCCCCAGAAAACAAAGGTCCAGTTGGCACCGTGCCATATCCCGCTGACAGTAAAGGTTATCAAAATATTTCTGATATATTTAAATTTTGAGCATCTGTTGCCGCCCAAAGGGATGAATACGTAATCTCTGAACCATGTTGACAGAGATATATGCCACCTTCTCCAGAACTCTCCTATATCTCTGGCAAGATAAGGAGCATTAAAATTCCGCATAAGTGAAAATCCGAACAGCTTTGCAGTGCCTATCGCAATATCGGAATATCCGGAAAAATCTCCGTAAATCTGAAAAGCGAAAAAGAAAACACCGAAAAAAAGTGCGCTTCCGCTTAGAGATGTATAATTTTTAAAAACATAATCAACAGTAACTGCACACGAATCTGCAATTACAACCTTTTTAAAAAGGCCCCAAAGAATTTGCCGCATACCGTCTCTTGCTCTGTCAAAATCAAACTTTTTATTTTCAAGAAACTGAGGCAGAAGATTTGAAGCTCTTTCAATAGGTCCTGCAACCAGCTGAGGGAAAAAACTTACAAATGCAAAAAATGCTATAAAATCCTTTATCGGTTTGAATTTCTTCCTGTATATATCAATTGTATAGCTTAAAGTCTGAAATGTGTAAAAGCTTATTCCTACAGGAAGAATAACATTAATGGTTCGCGGATGAACATTAAATCCCAGGGATGTAAAAAGAGCTGTAAAATTATCTGCAAAAAAATTAAAGTATTTAAAAACGCCGAGAAAACCAAGATTTACAGATAAACTTATAATTAACAAGATTTTACGCTTTGCTTTTAAATCTGTTTTTTCAAAATTAATGCCAACAAGATAGTCAACTAAGGAACTTATAAAAATAAGTGACAAAAACCTGTAATCCCACCACCCGTAAAAAACATAACTGACAATAAGAAGAAAAAAATTACGAAGCTTGATACTTTTCTGAAAAACAAACCAGTAAAGTAAAAAAACAACCGGAAGGAAAACAGCAAATGCAACGGAATTAAAAAGCATACCTGTCTCTTGATTTAATAACGTTCCACAATGGAAAACAAAACATTATAATCCGGAGATTACCCGGATTAAGCACCCCCTAATTACAATTTAATTATACAGTTATTATTATACCCTGACATAATTATGCATACGCCAGGGTATATTCAGGAAAAATCTATCTGTAAATTTAACTGCCCAATTGTTCTCTTAACTTTTCTCTTTCTCTTTTGGCCTGTCTGATTCTGGTAAGAGCTTCCATGTACATTTTTTTTGCTTCCAGTTTAACTGCTATTTTGTAAGCTTTCTCAGCTTTGTCAAGATCACCCTGCACTTCAAATCCAAGTCCAAGATTGTAAAATGCAGCCGGCTCATCAGGCATTTCTTTTACAGCCTGCTGCCATGCTTCAATAGCCTCAGGCCATAATCCGGATTCGGCAAATTTCTTACCAACACCAATATTGCCTTCACCTGATTCAATAATTCTTTTCTCATTTACATAGTACGGTGCAATTTTCTTTGCAAATGTATTGCAAATTGCTCTTGAAAGATTGTTTAATATCTCACCTTTGGGTTTAAGGCTATTGTTATCGCTCAAAGAAAATATTGACCTTCTCTCCTTACTGCTGTCATAACTTTTTGAATCACTGTAAGCTGCAAGAAGCTGTCCGGTTTTCACATTAACAACTCTGAAATTAATTGCTACTGTTCCTTTTCTTACCCAGTAAGATTTATCAACCCAGACATCTTCTATAATTTCCTTTTTAACGGTTTTAACCTGGCCTGTTTTTTTGTCCTTTTCCTGAACCCACTGGTATTTACCTGTATGTTTTTTCTCTTTAACTTTTTTCGTAATCTTTTTATCAGGCTCGATTTCATAAGTTGTAACATCTCCGAATATAAGTGCGTCAACACCGAGAAGAGATCCTACCTGTACCGCAGTCTGGTCATCAACAATTCCTGATAAAGCCATGTTTTTCTCTTCAAGAATTCTGTTTATTTTTTCCCTTTCAAGAATCTCATAATATCCTGTTTCAAGAAGCATTGATTGCAGTAATGTGGCTATCTGACTGCCCGACCTTCCTTCTCCGTGAAAATCAATAACTGCAATTTTATGCACTCCGGGCATACTTATAGCTGCCGGTTTTAAAACTTTTATAGAAATACTTGATGTTGATGCGCACGAAAGCACCAAAATTACTGCTGTTAAAACAGAAAGTACTCTAATACCAATTTTCATCTTACACCCTCCTGTTATTAGGTTTCCTATAAAAGATAAACAAACTTGTAAAATTTGCAAGCAGAAAGTATATAACAATTGTTAATATGATATTTTAATGAAAAATTTATTTGGATGTTAATGCGAAAGATTGTTATATTTATTTTGTCAAAACCTTCATTATTAACAAACCAGGGAGAGATTTATGAATAAGGAACATAAGAAAAAGAAGGGTGTAAAGTCATTTTCTCCGATGTTCTGGCTGGTAATTATGTTTGAATTTTTTGAACGCGGTGCGTATTACGGAATGATGAGTTTTTTATCTGTTTATTTTGTAAGCGTTCTGGATTTCCCAAAAGAAAATGTTGGTGTGATTAAGGGTGTTATTCAACCTCTTCTTTACTTTCTTCCAATAATTTCAGGAGCACTTGCCGACAGATTCGGATACAGAAAGCTGTTAATGACAGCTTTCAGTCTTCTTGGGCTGGGATATTTCTTTACAAGTCAGACAACTTCATACGGAGCAGTATTTGCTTCCCTCGTAGTAATGGGATTCGGTGCTGGTACATTTAAACCTTTAATTTCCGGAACCATAGCAAAAATCACAGATGAAGAAAACAGCACTCTGGGCTTCGGGATTTACTACTGGTCTATTAATATCGGAGCTTTTCTTTTTCCTCTGGTTCTTGTACCTTACTTAAAGGCGCTTAATCCGAGATATGTAATTATTGCTTCTGCAATTTGTACAGCATCAATGCTTATTCCTACTATTTTCTTTTTTAAGGATCCGACTTTAAAGGATAGGATTCAAAAAAGAGAACAGATGTCGCTTATCCAAACCCTTGCTCATGCATTTGAAATTATTTATTCACCCATTGTTCTTCTTTTTCACCAGATGAGAAACTCAGCAGTAAAAAGAGTAATATGGACAATTGTTCTGGGATCATTAACCGTATATTCATTCTACAACTATCTTAACAAACCTCCGGTTGAGGCAAAGATTAATAAAATAGGAATTGAAAATCAGGGGACAACTATTGTATTTGAAGTTCACAGAAACATGCTCGGTCAGGAAAATTACTCCCTGAACATTTCTGACTCATCTTCTGCGTTCCTTACCGTTTATAAGCCTGTTTATCTTGATAAATTCGGAGATGAAATCCTTCAAAAGATACATCAGCTTAAAGGGTTTGAATTTACTACAAGCAAAGATCTGCAGGAATGGGTAAACAAATCCGATAAAAAAATAAAACTGATTTTTACACAAAAGAAAAATCTTGAGAGTAAATTCGCTGTTGATAAAATTGATGAAACTCATTTTCAGATAAATCTGAGCACAAAAGCTGATTATCCGGAATACAGAGACAGGCTTTTTAAATCGCTTTCCGGGGAGCCTGTTCTTGCGGGACTTACAATTAAAGAAATTGATACATTCATTGATTCGACCCACAGAAGGCCTTTTTTCCTGCTGTTTGTAATTGCTCTCATTTTATCTGCTCTTGCAATTTCTCTAACCCATTTTAACGGTAAGAAAACAAACAAAGGCTCATCCTCATTCACTCCTGTCATGTTCGGACTTATCGCCATACTTTTATGGATTATTCCCGGTCTTTCTGTTCTCAGCAGAATAATCTCAACAGTAATTTACGCTTCTGTTTCATCTCTGTTTATTATTGACAAATCGGACACTTTTGAGTTCGGGAACAGGGCAAAATTCCTGCTTATGATATTTCTCTACTCAGGATTCTGGGTGGTTTATTTCCAAATGTTTGATTCTGTTTTGTGGTATGTGCAGGCTTATGTGGATGCGTCCTCACTGAACCATGCAATAAACGGTTTTCTTAATAAATTCGGCCTTCATATGAACTGGTTCTTTGATGTTGAACATGTAACAGTTATTAATGCAGGGACAATTATTCTTTTACAGCTGATAGTTTCATCTATAGTTAAAAAGACAAAGGCTCTGCCAACAATGATGTTTGGAATCGGGCTTGGTACTCTCGGAATGATTATTCTTGCTGTAAACACAAATATCTGGGTATTTCTTGCAGGTATATCAATATTCTCAATCGGAGAAATGACTGCACATCCCAAATTTTTAAGTTACATAGGCAGCATTGCTCCAAAAGATAAAAAGGCCATGTACATGGGTTATGTATTTCTTTACGGAGTATTCGGAAGTTCCATAGGAGGTGTTCTTGGTGCAAAACTCTATGTCCATTTTGTGGATTATCTGAACCAGCCAAAAATTTTGTGGCTTATTTTCAGCAGTATCGGAGTATTCACTATTATTGGTCTTGCTCTGTACAATAAATTCCTTGCACCAAAGAGTGAGTAAGATAAGGATTAAACACACACGGGATTTAAAATATCATTTAAAAGGGGCGCGTAATTTGTGCGTCCCTTTTTTTGTTTAAGATATTTTGCCACTGAGGCTTTTTAAGAAAAAAAATATAATCTAGTGTTTGTCAGATTTTAAATTAATTTATCCGGCATCTGCAAATTATAATTCAAAAGTGCATTAATAATTTCGAACTCTGAACACCAATTTTTTATTTCATCTTTTACAATTAATCCCGATTTTCTATCAGGGAAAAATATAATAGTCAGAATCGGGAAAATCTCCAATCTATATTCGATATTCATCTTCTATTTTCAGTTTGTAATCTGACAGTTATAACAATTATTTCTTTATAAAAAATTACTCATAACGAAGCGCTTCAACAGGATCCAAACGTGCAGCTTGTGATGCAGGTTTTAATCCTGCAAGCAGGCCAATCATTGTAAGGATAATAAAAGTAACAAATACAACGCTGTCTGACAGTATCGGTCTTAATAAAAGCTGTGCAACTTCATCCTGAGCAGGTATTGTCCAGATGACAGAAACAATCCCCTTTGCCAGCAGGATACCGAGTGTACCTCCGGTAATGGAGATCATAAGGGATTCAAAAATAAACTGAAACATAATATGAAAACGTTTTGCTCCTACTGCCCTCTTTATTCCTATCTCCTTTGTTCTTTCCTTAACTACAACATGCATAATATTAGCCACTCCAACACCTGCAATTACAAGGGTCATGCTTCCGACTACTGTAAGAAAAATATTAAAGCCAAGAAATATCTTAGCATTTAATTCCATAGCCTCGTTCATATCCCATATTGAAAGGGCATTCTCGTCATCAGGGGCAAAATTGTATTTTCTGGCAAAAATTGAACGTATCTGTTTAACAATTGTCTTTGATTTCCCCGGATTAAGCGGCATAACAAGCAGCTGCCTGATGTAATGGTATCCGTAAATACTCTGAAATGTTGTATTTGGAATTATTGCTCTTCTGTCATCAGGGCCATTACTCATTGACGACTGCAGTTTCTTCGGCATAATTCCGATTACAGTAAACGGCAGGCCGTCAACATCCACTTTTTGACCGATTGGATCTATATTACCGAGCAGTTCTTTTGCTATTACACTACCGAGAAAAAGCACTCTTCTTCTTTCAACAATATCCTTATCATCAATAAATCTTCCTCCGGGAGACGGATACATCCTTCGCATAATTCCGAATGACGGTTCAACACCTTCCATGTATGTTCTTACAATTTTATCATGATACTTTAAACGTATATATTTACCGAAGTTAGCACTGACTAATTTTACACCGGGATTTTGTACAACCAATTCTCTGTCTGACATTACCAATCTTACTGGTCTTCCAATCGGAAGGCCGTTGTATTTTTTTGAAGTCTGTCCACTGTATATTGTAATTGTATATTCGCCGGCATTTAAAAGACTTTCACTCATTCTGAAGTCAAGTCCTCTTCCAAATGCCATTAAAAGAACAACTGCAAGAGATCCCCATGTTATTGCAATTGTTGTAAGAAATGCTCTGAGTTTTTGTTTCTTAATATCAGCAATAAACTCTTTTATCAAAATAATTAAATTCATTAATTCTCCGTAAAATTTGCTAATATCTTATACAGTCCACAACATTAAGATTTGCGGCTCTTCGCGCAGGGAAATAACCTGCTGTAAATCCAATACCCGCTAAAACGGAAATAGAGATAACGGCAACTGCAGGTGAAAACTCCGGTGTCCCCACATACTCCTGAATAGGGAGCATACTTACAATTTTTATTATAATCAACGAAAATATAAGTCCTATTGCAGCACCAATTCCAATAATAATAAATGATTCAAAAATAAACTGTCTTAAAATAACAATTTTCCGTGCACCTAATGCTCTTTTTATACCTATCTCTTTTACTCGTTCTTCAACAACAACATACATAATATTTGCCAGACCTATTCCGCCTACTATCAGAGTAATAACTCCGATAATTCCGAGAAATACATTCATCCCCATGGAAAATGAGTTTACAAACTTATCCATTTCAGTCGTATCCCATATTGAAAGAGCTTCCTCATCTTCCGAATCAAATTGGTATTTATTACCGAGAATATTGTAAATTTTTTTCTGTGCTATTTCAGAATCATGCGGATTTTTCACTTTGAACACAAAATTTGAGACATATTTCTCACCAAAAATAGTAGTAAATGTTGAAGACGGGATAAATGCTCTGTCCTCGTCTCTTGAATTATATGACGAATTTTGAGTTTTCTTTTTTAAAATCCCTATAACCCTGAAAGGGATATCACCTACAAATACATATTCCCCTACAGGATTAACGTCTTTCCCGAAAATAAAATTCTTTAATTTATTCCCAAGAAAAACAACTCTTCTTCTTTCATTTAGATCAGGATCATTTATCCACCTTCCACCGGGACAGGGAATAATATTTCGCATCTCTCCGTATTCCGGGATAATTCCCGTTAAATTAACGCTCTGTTTTTTATCTTTAAATCTAATGTAAGTATTCCACCTTGAAAACTCCGGGCTTGCAAGGGATATTTCCCGGATTTCATTTTTAATAAGCATTACATCTTCCGCTGTGATTAGAACAGGTCGGCCTATACCATATCCTTTGTACGGCAAGGCAGTTTCTCCCGGCCATACAAGTACAATACTCTCGCCAATACCGTGCATGTTTTTGCTCATGGATTTTTTAACACCTACACCAAATGAAAGGAGTACGACAATAGTGATAGTACCCCAGATTATTCCAAACATTGTTAAAAATGTCCGGGATTTATACTCTTTAAGGTAAAGTAATATTTCATTAAAATTATCTAACAGATTCTTCATAATTCTCCAGATCGTCCGATTCTATAATATTTCCTTTGTTTCTTTTTCAAGAACTTCCTGATCTTTTTCCAAACCTGATTTTACTTCAATTAGAATTGCATCACTTAACCCGGTTTCTATATACTTTTCTTCAAAACCATCCGTATTTTTTGGAATTCTCACAAAGGCTGAATCATTCCTGAAATAAACCACTCTTTCAGGAAGTGTAAGAATATTCTGTTTCCTGGCAATAATTATGGTTGCATTAGCGGAAAAACCTGCTCGTAACATTGCACCGTTTGTACTGTCTATTACAATCTCAACTGGAAAAACAGTAGAATTAGCATCTTTGCGTGCTTTTAAAGAGATTAAGGATACATGTCCTATTACATTTTTACCAGGCAGTGCTCCTATTTGAAGTTCTGCCCTCATTCCTTCTTTTATCTTACCAACATCTATTTCATCGACAGTTCCTTTAAAAATAAGTTTTGTCATATCTGCCATACGCATAAGCTCTGTTCCTGCCTGATATGATGTTAATGGTACTACAGGGTCACCGAGATTAACCTTTTTTTCCAGTATATACCCGCTTATAGGTGACTTAATAATTGAATCAATCGATTTTTTATATAGCGTTACCTTGCCTTTTTCCAACAGTTCAAGTTGTTCGGAAGCAATTTTATAATCAAGCAGAGCTTCATTGTAATCCTTTTCCATTGATTCAAATTCATAATCAGATATCAGGTTTTTCTGTTTAAGCTCTCTCTTTCTTTCAAGTTCGTTTTTCAACGCACCAAGAGAAATTTTCTTCATTTCAATGTTACGTTTTGCCTGAACAAGTTCAAGAGGTGTCGGATTGGGTTTTACTTCAAGAAGCGGTTCTCCGGCTTTTACATAATCACCTACATTCACATAAAGTTTACCAACTACTCCGGACATTTTTGATTTTACAGCCACTTCATTCACCGGCTCAATTGATCCCACTGCAAGAGCTTTCTCAGTAATAGTATCAATTTTAACTTTAACTATATTTCTCTGTTCATTATTTTTGTCTTTATTTTTAATGACAACAGATACAAAAATAATCCCAATAATAATTATTATTGATAACCAGACAAAATGGCGTTTTTTAAAACGTTTCATTGAAAATCTCCTTTTAACGCTTTATAAATATTATAAACTCCCTATTATAATACGATGATTGCTCACTAACGTTACAACAAATTTAATCAAAACAACTTTTACTGCTTTTTTAAGAAGGTTCAATGCTCCGTACAACATCGAAATTACGATCACTTATTTTTATTTACTAAATCCGAATCAATTCAAATAATTTTTCTAACCTGATCAATTCATAGAACTGAGTATTAAGCTCAAAATCATCACATTAATAAAAACTTAGTTCCAAAGTTGAATTTTTTGTAAATTGTTGTAATTATAGCCATTAGCTGTATTTTTCTGAGTTTTTATGTATAATCCAAGCTAAAAACAGAACAGATAAATTCAATTTGAAAATCTTACAGGTTAAACAAAAATCAGAGACATCTTTAATAAATAAGTGGGTAATGGTATTTATAAAATTAAAGGACATGGCAGATATTCGCTATGTCCTTTTTATTTCTATATTATTTTAATCCTGGTAATTAATGAGGATGTGAACAACTATAAATCCATTCTAAACAATCCAATAAACAGAGTTAATTAAGACATCTTTTAAAATTAATCTAAAAGTTACCCGCCAATGCTTACAAAACGGTAATGATAAACATTTTTTAAACTATCAAGTATTTGTTCCCGATATTCATCCCAGCTTCTCTGGTATAAACTTTCCCGGATTTTCGATTTCTGTTCGTCAAAATCTCCCTGGCCTGTTTTTTTACTAATAACTTTAATTACATGAAAACCATATGAAGTTCTGACAATACCGCTGATTTCTCCTTCAGGAGTTGCAAATGCTGCAGAATCAAAAGCAGCTTCAGTATCTCCTCTTCGCAGGCCTTCAATCAAACCGCCGTTTTCTTTCGTGTTTGCGTCTTCAGAATACTTTTTTGCCAAAGTTGCAAAATCAATACCCTTCAATGCCAGTTCATGAATAGTATCAATCATTCTTCTTTTATACGCTACTCCCTTAGCATTCTCGCCAACGTCTAATGACACCATTATATGGCGTAAAGTTACTGTTGTATCCCTTAGAAATTGAGCCTTTACATCCTTTTCAGAAACAGCAAGCTTTGAGCCTATTACACTTTCCAGATATTTATCAGCAAGAAGCGAATTTTTTACGTCTTCATAAAAATACTTTCTGTTGATATTATTTTCTCTGAGATTCATTTTAAACCTTATTTCACCGCCATAATTTTCATATATTTTATTCAATACTGAATCAACTTCAGCCTGAGAAACAGCAATTTTATTTTTTTGGGCTTCCATAATCAATAATTTTTTATCCCCCAGGTCTTTTGCCATTCCTTCAACAATTGATTTGATTTTTCTTCTTGGGAAAACCAATAATTTTTTAATATAATCTTCCGGGCTGTGACTGATTACCTGGGCGATCTCTCCGGTTGTAACTATAAAAGGATCTGTAAAAACAATTCCGTAATTTAAATCAGGATTCATTTCCGGCAGAAGCGCAGTTATATCCATTGCAAGATTATAAGCCTTTGTTCCTTTTTCCAGTTTTACACTCTCCGGTCCTTTTCCACACATTGCAAAAACAATAAAAATCAGCATGAAAGATAAAAACCTCTTCATAATCAGTAACCCTCCGGTTTTATAAATATAATTTTCTATTGATTGAACAACCTATCCTCTACCAACAAAATAAAAATTTACTTTAATAATGCAATTTTTATTACTGAAAATCCTGCACCGTATTTAACAACTGTCAGATAAATTCCGTTCCCTGCTGATTTTCCGGATTCATCCGTGCCGTCCCATATAATAGAATAATCGCCTTTATTCTGACAGCCTGAAAAAAGACGCTTTACAATAACCCCGTTAACTGCACATACAAACACGTCAACATTTGTTTTTTCCGAAATGGAATATACAATTTTTGTAGAAGAATTAAAAGGGTTTGGATAATTTTGAAGTATTTCCTGCTGCCTGAAGTAATTATCTTTTGTCTCATCAAAATTAATACCGGTTTCAAATTGATACTCATATGCCCCTATGTCCCAGGCTTTGCCGCTTGGGCGGGCATTACCTTCAAAATCATAAAAAGGAGCATTATCCGCAGTTCCGTTATCAACAGCTATTCCTTCCTTCTTCAGATGTAAATCATTTTCTGTCAGATTCATAAACAAGGTATTGAGCGAATCAATTGTTTTTGAATGAAAATCCTGATTGCTGTATGCAGCCCATTCTCCGTTTTTAACCTGGTCAGTTGAAAATTCGTCATTATATCCTACAGATACAGCTCTTGCAGAGTTATTTGAATGAAAAATATTGTAATCACCAAAATAATTGAGATTCCCGGTTTGCTCAAATGCAAGCCCGATGTTATCTCCTCCTGCTATGATACAGTTGTACATCTTAAGAGTATCTGCTGCATTTTCAACCCAGATTGAGAAAACTTTTGCTCCGTAAAATGTACAGTTGATTAATGTACTTGCGCCCGGCTGTCCGTCCCAGTCAAGTTCCACATTTGTAATTTCACAATTATAAGATATACTGTTAATTAGTTTTATATTATCCTGCCACAACTTAAAACCGCCGTTGCTGCAGTTATAAGCAATACACCTGTCAATTATTACATCCCTGGAGCTGATGTCAAATCCGTCAAATACATTATATGTAGTACAGTTTGTAAAAGTAAAATTGTGCTGTGTTCCGTGCCCCAGAGCAAATCCGTCAACATTCTGCTCCGGATCTCTTGATGTATGTGCAGTACAGTTTACCAAAGTTCCGTTATAGCAGTCTGCCCCGCCTGAAGGCGATGCATCAAATCCGTATAAATCAAAATGGTGGATTTCAACGTTATTCAGAATGAAATCGTGAGCACCGTTCCCCGCTCCTATACCAAATGATACATCATGTACTTCGCAGCCGGATATCTCTGTAAATCCTGCACCGCCTAACCATATTCCAGTATTCCAGTCTGCAATCTCAATTCCGGTTAATTTAATGTAATCGTTTTGAATTATTATTCCGGTATTTGTTGTGTTTACGTCTTCACCTTCCA
>Ga0190344_1000605_pt1 | contig 16306 bp, 10 predicted proteins | sample 48721323_MG_FD_161662 | JGI IMG/M metagenome (GOLD analysis project Ga0190344, IMG submission 161662) | Hydrothermal vent microbial mat bacterial communities from Southern Trench, Guaymas Basin, Mexico - 4872-13-2-3_MG | ecosystem: Environmental > Aquatic > Marine > Hydrothermal vents >... | reverse complement strand
AAATCTGGGATTACGGACAACCGGAAGGACCGGACCTGTTGGTAGGTGAACAGGATGGGCGGATCCGCTTTTATAAAAGACAGGATCTGACCTGGAGCGACCGGGAATAATATCAGAGATCTACAAAAATAGCAGAACAGTTACCAGGCGATTATCAGGACACAGGAGATTAGCACTGTTATTTAGAGTGTTTCTTATCATTTTGCTGAAAAGTCGAAGGAAAAAAACTGTAGAATGACTGGGCAAAATAAATTATATGAAACCAACAACAAACCTAAAAAAAATGAATTCGCCAATACCTAGAAGATCAACAATCCTTTCCCTCTTTTTCTTAATGGGTATCAGTCTTCTTTATTCCCAGAATAGAATTGTTTCTGATACACAAAAAAAGGAAACCCCAGGCAAAGTAAAAAACAAAATCATTCCGGTTATCGCAGCTGATTTCTCAGCCGGATGGAATATGATTGCAATGAAAGACTCATCTACAACTTATGAGTTTCAGATTAGTGACATCTCTCCTGTTCCCTTCACTCAGTCTGCGGTGAAGCAGAGTAATGAGGTAGCAGGATTTGGGCCGGATCCTGACAGTCCTTATTTTACGGTCCGTTTTGCAATGCCTGTACCACCCTCTTACACCACCACTGATGTAGCCGCACTCACAGGGATGGACTCAATGGTCTATGTTCACAACCATTCTCCGGGGTTCGAAATCCTGCCAAACGGTGACGCCCTGGCAGTGTATTTCAGCACACCTGTCGGGAAAAAAGAAGCCGATACTTCAACTTCCTTCGTACAGGTACGCCTGCGATATGGTTCAGAAGACTGGGATATGCCGGAACTATTTTTCAAGACGCAGGGACAAAATGACCAGTCTGCCCTGCTATGGAATGATAACGGGAAGCTATGGTTTTTTGGAGGTGGACGAAATATTTCTCATTACGTTCCTTTCCGGATAGCAACCTCCACAGACAACGGTGCAACCTGGACGTATTCAATACCAATTATCGATAAAAAGGCAAGCAGCTATACAGCTCAACCCATTACCAATGCATTTCGTGGTCCTGACCGGTCCATTTATCTCACCATGGATGGAGATGGTTCCCAGAGCTTTTTATGGAAAAGCACAGACGATGGACATCACTGGCATGACATGGGGGGTCGTACAGGCGGCAGGCATTCTGTCATCGTACCATTGGATGATCAGGGCAATCTGCTGTCCATCGGCGGAAAGAATTCAGATGTAGATGGCTGGTCTCCCTACAATATTTCATCTGATTGGGGAGCGACATGGAGTAAAAACACGGCATCACCTTTCCCAGCCCTGGGAGCAAGACAGCGACCTTCCATGATCCGGCTGGCATCAGGAAATCTGCTTTTTGTAAGTGACTCCTACCTGCACAGCAGAAAGAAGGATGCCCCGGAAGGTTGGGAGTATGGAGACAATTGTTTTGTGGCCATCTCAAAAGACAATGGAATCTCCTGGCACATCAAGGAACTGCCCGTGCAAATGCCGGGGGAACGCAGTTCCGGACATCCTACACTTGGATATGTCACAGTAAAGCAGGCTCCCAACGGGGTTATTCACCTCTTGACCACAATCACCCGTCCATGTCTCCATTACGAATTTAATGAATCATGGATATGGTCTGATGCCCGGGATATCACGCCAGAATCATCGGGAGGAACCATCAGGGAATTCGTAGAAAGGTACCCCAATGGACAGCTTCGTTCAAGGTGGACCGCCAGGATTTGTGCAAACGGCAGGTACTTACTCCATGGCGAAGAGATTGATTATTATGAAGATGGCTCTATACAGCATACAGTATGCTATAAGAATGGACGAAAAACCGGCGAAGAAATCTATTGGCTTCCAGACGGAACAAAAGCCTGGTCCTGGCACCGAAATCTGAAAACAAATGTGGGTGTCTGGACACATTACTGGAAGAACGGAAAAAAGAAGATTGAGTCCACGTGGATCCTTAGACCGGAAGTGCCCGTATTGAAAAGAACTTTTTTCGGCTATTTGGCAGAAGGTCCTTGCCGGCACTGGGACAAACAGGGGAAGCTTGTTGCCACATATCATTTTAAAGATGGGGATCTCATTGATGCTGACGTGCCAGCTGATAAATAGACACGTTTATTCTCAGTGAGCTATCTATCCAACAGGATTTCTTCAAAAGGTTACCATTCCCCCTTCCTGCCGAATTTCGATCTGGCCGTTTGATTGAAGGTGTGCATTGCTTGGTTGAATGCAGCCAGGATTTCTGAAAAATTTTTCCCGGTGCTGTCGCGGGCCGACGAAATCATGGTTTTACACTCATTCGAATCCATGAAGCGCGTGGCTTCCAGGAGCTCCTCCTGGTCTTCTTCGGGAATAACCAGGAAGCCGTGTTTATCTGCATGGATCAGCTGACCGGGCAGGATCCTCCTCCCAAAAACTTCCACTTCGCAGTTCCACCTGACCGGTGTGCTCCAGGCATGTCCCACACAGACCCCCCGGGCCAGTGCTTTAAAACCGGCGTTGTTCATTTCATCGGTATCGCGTATCCCTCCATCGGTGATGGTGCCGACGCATCCCAGTGCCCGGTGCAGGTTGCTGTTGACCTCTCCCCAGAAAGCCCCGTACATTACCGGCTTATCCAGGTCCTGGACCACAACAATCTTTGGACCGGGCACCGATGCAACATACTTCAAGTACTGCCGGGCCGCATCCGGATTGTTCTTCACATGGTCCCTCTTTCCCGGCTCTATCACCACCGTAACGGCATAGCCCACCATGGGGCCCATCTGTGGCATATAATCGGTTACAGGTTCCAGGTTAAAACAGTCCCGGCCCGTGTTGTGCCTGGTAATCTGCTCCCAGCCGTTATAAACGGTCGGGGTATTCCAGCGTTTTAGTTCCAATAATTCAGCATGTGAAAGGTTTCGTGTCATTATATGTGGTATTTAACATCCCGATAAAACACGAAGATAGCAACAAGCCCGATAATACAACCCGGAAAACAACCTTCATTTCGGGACAGTACCCGTTCAGGTTGACACAATGAACGATTGCACCCGGATCCCTATTTATTCAGATCCAGAATACCAAACCGGATAACTGTCCGCTTGGTATTCAGATCATCAGAGCTGTCCCATACACAGAGAAACACCCCAGGTTCTTTTTCAATAAGGGTGGGGTAACTGTTGCAGTTATTATCCCAGTAAAACAGCCGTGGCCTGGACCAGTCTTTCCCCGGTTCCTTCACCACGTAATACAGGCCCCTCCTGACACTTCTCTCATCATCATTGTATACATAGATATGCCTCCCCTTCGAATCTTTTCCGTAAAAACCCTTGGAAGCGGTATTCCAGAGTGCCGGTTCTTCCACCGCCATGGACCAGGTTTTCCCGTTGTCCTTGCTCACGGAGGAATAGGCCCGGGGAACAGGTAGTGCCTTCCGCTCATTGTAATACTGGGCCGTACGCATTACCATCTTGATCTCCCCGGGATGGTCCCCTTCGTCCATTACTCCCTCATGGACCCATACCTCATCGGGTCGGGGAATATAACTTGCCAGCTCCCAGTTGATAAGGTCAAAGCTCTCCAGCACAAACTGTTCCCTGTCGCCCGTGGGATCCTTTTGCAGGGTATTCCGGTGACCTGCAAGTAAATATTTCCTGACACCATTTTCAGTAACAGCATAGGGATGTGCACAGGTGATGATTGGACCTAAATGATTGACATTTACCTCCACCGGGGTCCATGACACACCTCCGTCCACGGAATAGGCTGCAACCAGTTCACTCTCTTCACTGTTCCTCTGTGCGAGCGGGCATCTCATCCCGAAAAACCACAGGGTTTTGTGTCCTTCCGGCAGGTAAAGGACCGCATTGGCATAGGCATAACGCTGGCCGCCAATTGGAATGGTATGGTCAAAGATCTTTGTGGGAGGTAACCAGGTTTTTCCCCCGTCCTTTGTGATGGAACATAACATGTCTCCCATATCTGTTTTGCCTCTGAGCTGGAGTCCGTATGCCGCCACATAATGATCTTCACCGAGTTTGGCAATATAGGGCTGCCAGATTCGGTGATAAATGCTATTCTCGGGTAGCCTGTCAATAGTGACTACATTTTTTACATCACCTGTTTCCTGACCGCTTGAAACACCAAGGGTCAAAGCCTGGATCCCAGCCAGCATGGCAAATAAAAGAAAGACAGATTTTTTCATTGTTTTCAGTTATTTATTGGTTTTGATTTCATTGCTTCTCAATCATATTTTTACACTTCTGTGCAATATGTTCAGCAGTGAGCCCGAACGCCTTAATCAGATCCCATGGATTACCAGATTCACCAAATGAATCATTAATTCCCATCATTTCCATGGCAAAATTTCCTGACCGTTTTGCCGTAGCAATGGCTCCGGCTATTATATTACCGAATCCACCGGTTTGCTGTTCCTCCACAGTAATTATCCTGCCTATCTCTTCCGAAGCCCTGACCAGGCATTCTTTGTCGAGAGGTTTAATGGTATGCATATTAATTATCCTTGTCTCGATATTGAATTCCTCTTTCAGTATCCAGGCAGCCCGCATTGATTCGGCAATCATTGGTCCGCAGGAGACAATACAGATATCCTCATTCTCATCCTTATAATCTTTGCTCAGGTATACATCAAAGGCATCGATGAAATTCTTCCCGGCCTGGCGAAAGCGAACAATATTTGCCATGCCAAAAACATAGGGGGTTCCAGGCTTCGAAACAACAGGAGTTGCCTCCCGCCCGAACCTGATGTAACCAGGTCCCTGTACTTCTGTAATTGCCCTGGTTGCTTTTTCTGTCTCAACCGCGTCACATGGCGCAACCAGTTTCATATTTGGAAGATAATACATCAGTGGTATTTCCTCCAGGGCCTGATGCGTTGCTCCATCCGGACCGACAGAGATGCCACCATGTGCCCCGGCAATTTTGACATTCAGGTTATTGTAACATACGGTTGTACGTATCTGATCCCAGTTACGGCCGGATACAAAAACGCCGTATGAACCAATGAAGGCAGTTCTTCCCTCCTTTGCAAAACCGGCAGCCACAGTGGTCATGTTCTGCTCGGCAATTCCCATACTGAAGAAGCGCCTTTTTCTTTCAGGATGTCCCTTGTAAAAATCGTCCATCTTGATTGAACCGGTTATGTCGGCTCCGAAGGCGACCGTTTTCCCATCCCCGCCAAGCTGTGCAAGGGCTCTGCCAAATCCCATCCTTGTAGGATCCATATCAACCTTCATATTGGCCGATTGGTTCCACCAGTATTCTTTACTGAACGAAGGCATTGATTCCTGCAGCTGGTTTTTTACTCCTTCATAGTATTCTTTTGCCTTTGAAAAGAGTCCATCCACAATTTCAGCTGTAAAAGGATGATCATCCGTACCAAAAATATCCTGCAAAGCACGATCAAGTGATTCATCACCATAACGGCCATCCTTTGGGGGTATCCCGTGGTATCCTGCAACATTTTCAGCAAAGGAAACCCCCTTGCCTTTGACTGTTTCAGCCAGGATAACCACCGGTTTTCCTTTGATCTGTTCTGCCTTTTCAAATGCTTCGAGCAATTTCTCCATATCATGACCATCGGTCCTGATCACCTCCCATCCAAATGCTTTGTATTTTTCCTCCAGGGGAGCAACCTTCATGACCGCATCCGTCGTTCCGTCAATCTGTAAACCATTGAGGTCAATGATCCCAACCAGGTTATCGAGGTGATAGTGGGCTGCACTCATCACGGCCTCCCATATCGATCCCTCCTGTTGTTCCCCATCCCCCATGATACAATATACCCGGTAATCTTTCCCGTCCAGCTTCGCACTGAGAGCAGATCCCACAGCCACGCCAAGGCCCTGACCCAGTGATCCGGCTGAGATTTCTATTCCCGGAAGAACAAAACGGTTGGGGTGCCCTTCAAAACCCGACCATAGCTGACGAAGCTTCACGGTATCTTCCAGTTGATAATATCCTGCCATGGCCAATGCAACATAAAGGGCTGGAGCCTTATGACCGACCGACCATATCACCCGGTCGCGATCATCCCATTCAGGATCCTGTGGGTTGTGCTTTATTACCTTCAGATACAGGACTGCTGCAATATCCATGATGGACAGTGTCCCTCCGGTATGACCTGATCCGGCAGCTGTGATTGCGATCAGGCTATAGGCCCGCATTTCCTTTGCTTTCTCTACCAATTTTTCTATTGAAATGTCCCTGGTTTTTTCCATTATCTGTGCTATTTTTATAGGTTATTATTTTGATAAACCTGATCTGTCAATCCTTGAGTAAAATGCAGTTCTGCATTCTTCATTAAATATGGATCAACCTTACCAGACTATCATTTCTTTTTTTCCATCAGTTCCTCCAACGGGATGCTTTCAAATGTCATGTCTGCCTGGCTGCCTTCATAAATAATCCCGATGGTTTTTTCGTCGATCGAGGTCAGACAGGAATATCCCCTGTTGTATCCTTCATCCAGCAGCAGCCAGTAGTCTTCCGGCCATGTCAATCCATCGTCAAAGCTGAGCTTTATGGTGGTCCTTCGCCTGGGATTATGATCCACATCAGGGTTGGAGAAGAGGAGGATGGATTTTGCAACTCCATTCTCCTTGTAAATATGCCGGTGGATAGATCCCATGCAAGCAGGTTCTCTCAATGTATTGCGGGAAGTGGGATGCTCGGTCCAGGTCTTCCCCAGGTCAGTTGTTGTAGCCACAGCACGGCCATTCTGGCCACCTCTCATTTCCCTGTTTTTCCCAAATTTCATATTTAACATGATGGCCCCGTCACTCAGCTGGGTTACCGCACATTCATTGGTTCCAAAATAGGCCGGTTGTGATGTTTCCCAGGAGTTTCCTCCGTCTTTGCTGAAGGTAATATTTGAAAATCCTCTCTTTTTTTCATCCCTCCCCTGAGAAGGGAACACCAGGGTGCCATCCTCCAGGGTGATCCCCCTGCCGGGAGCTACCGCCCACAGATCCCATTCCTCCTTCTTGCACATCCTTGTGAGGTTCATGGGCTCGCTCCAGCTTTGTCCATCATCATTGCTCTTTGAAATCATGAACTGCCCGGTTTGTTTGGGATCAAACCCGGGGCCGGAATATTTTCTCTCCTGCTGGTACTTCCAGAGATCATTATCGGCCGTAAGTCCTTCGATCCATTTACCGGTTTTTGTATCGTGCAGGCCATGCATCCAGAAGGCAGCTACATAAATATTGTCGGAATTCCCGTCTACCAGAATGCATGCGTCACTTACCCCATTGTAGGTTTGAGGAAGTCCGCCCCAGTTACCCATGTCATGTATGATCCTCATGGGTTCCCAGGTATTTCCTCCATCGGTGCTTCTGCTCAAACCAATGTCAATATCACCCTGGAGGTCATGACTGTTGATATGACGCACATCATAAATGGCGAGCAGGGTGCCCTTTGTTGTTGTGGCCAGCCCCGGCACCCTGTAGGTATCCACCCCGTCATCCATGTGTTTCCGCACGGCCACACCAATGCGTTGCCTCAGAGGAGGATCTGCTGAAGGATGGATGGCTTTATATCCGGAAACTTTTATCGCTGAACAGGCGGCATCCACTTTGTGATGAAGGTGGGCCTGGTCTGCCACTTCAAACGTTACCCAAAAATAGTTGTCTCCGGGCTTCAGTTCCTGGGTGCCTTCAAATGTGATGGATTTTGAAGGCTGCATATCGGCTTCAAACTGCACAGGCTTTATTGCATCATAAAGTGGATCAAGAATATTACCAGCCTTTTCAGGAGTGGTTTCATACTTAATCCAGGAAGAATCATTCCCGGTGTGAAAGATCCTGACCACTTTCAGATCAGCAAGATCATCCGTTCCTTCCGTAAGAACAGTGAGTACGTTCAGCTTATTCGATGGCAGGGTATCCTTAACAACCAGATGTATCCGCAATACCGGGCTGTTCTCGAGGTTTTTCAGTACCGGGACCTGCCATTGACTAATCTTGACCTCTATATCAGCACTTTGCGTGTTGCAGCCTGTCAGTATCATTCCCAGCAGTAAGATGCATATGCTAAGTACAATCCATGAATTTTTCATAAGGTGATTTTTATTGCTCCAAAAGTTTTTCTGTGTAAGCAGGATTTGGTTCAGGCATCTGAGCATTGACGTTTTCCCTCCAGTCGGCCAGCATTTTCTTCAGTTGCTCTACTATCGATGGATTTTTTTCGGCCAGATTATGCTGTTCGGTGGGATCATTTCTCAGGTCATACAACTCAACGGAACCATCCTCAAGAGATTCTATCAATTTCCAGTCCTGATACCTGATTACCCCGCACATAGCCGAATAATGGGGGAAATGCCAGTAAAGGGCATCCCTGTCAGGTTTACCTTCCTGTTTCAGGAGTGGCAACAGACTGAGTCCGTCAACATGCTGTTCAGGCATAAGCGGCAAACCGGCCATTTCCAGCATGGTGGGGTAGAGATCATTGCTGATGACGGGCACATCTGTGACCGAACCCCCGGTAACAACCCCCGGCCATTTGATGATCAGTGGGACCCTGATCCCTCCTTCATAGAAGTCCCCTTTCCCGCCCCTGAAAGGATAATTGCTTGTCCACTGCCTGCGCTGTCCGTTATCAGAAAAAAACAGGATGATGGTATTTTTCTCCAGTCCCAGGTCTTCCAATTTTTTAAGTACGGCTCCCATACTCTGATCCACACTTTCGATCATGGCAGCATACTCAGGATGGATATGCCCTCTCAGGGTATCGGCTGGCTTTCCCTGATATTTTCTGATCAGGCTGTCTTTCGCCTGTATCGGGGTGTGCACGGCATAATGGGAAAGATACAGAAAAAACGGCCGCTCCTTATTCTCTTCAATAAAACTGAGAGCCTCCGTGGTGAGGCGGTCTGTGAGGTATTCACCCGGAACTCCATCGGGCAGGGTGTTCCACTCCTGCCATGGCTCTCCTGCAGTCATTCTCCACCTATTGTAATAGGGGTAGAAATAATTCTTTGTTGCACCATGTCCGTCCCCCGCTATATTCAGGTCAAATCCCTGGTATTCTGGGAAGTATTCCGGGTCATCACACACATGCCATTTCCCGATGGAAGCGGTGGTATATCCAGCAGGCTTGAGGGCTTCGGCAATGGTTACCTCTTCCAGGGGAAGGTTCATGCAATAGTCAGGGTCTTTCAGCCGGGTAATATTCCCCTCCGTTGCCTGGCGCATGTATGATATGATGGGAATGGGCGCGGTGATGTGCAGGCGTCCGGCATATTTCCCTGTCAGAATGCTCGCCCTGGTTGGAGAGCTGATTGTGCTGCCGGCATAGGCGCTGGTGAATTTCATCCCTTCCTGTGCCACCCTGTCAATATTAGGTGTTTCGTAATATTCACTGCCGAAACACCCTACGTCACTGTACCCAAGATCATCTACAAGAAAAAAGATAAAATTGGGCTTTTCTTTTTCAGTTCCACAGCCCTGCAATAACAGGGGCAGAATTGACATACCGGCCAGCTGCTTAACCCAGTTGAGACCTACATTCTTAATTTTTCTCATATCGCTTTTCATTTTTCCAGGAATACCAATGTGACTTATTTCATATTATAGAGTTCTTCCAGGGGTATTTTTGTGATCTGCACATCTTCCTTGTTCACGGAATAGATGACCCAGAGATTATTGTCAACCACTACTGAATGCGGATACTGAAACCCGGCTGTTTTTTCAAGTCCCTTAAACCGCAATGGAGGAGGTATAAAACGGATAATGGCCGCCCTGTCAAACTCCAGCCCATCCTTTGAAAGGGATATGGCAAGCATGGAGCGCCCCCCCAGTCCGCCGGGATTCATAGGTATTATATTGTTGATCACATATACCTGACCATCGGGCAACTTTCCGGCATTGCTCCTGGCGCAGGCATCCGGGATACCTGTTCTTGCAGGCACCGTCCAGGTCAACCCATTGTCATCACTGAATGATGCATAGTTCCTCCGGCTTTTGCTGTCTTCTTTCTCTTTCTGGGTCTGCGCATCCTGGTGCCCCATATCCCGGTATAATCTGACCCATGTCCCGTCTGCAAGCCTGTAAGAAGGAACCGGTTCGGTGAGACGGTGGTTGTCGTCTGAGAGAGGTTTTTGAGTGAAAAAATCAAGTTGAAGCTCATTCCCTGGCTGTAAAAAATGTGCATTCAATTTCTCCACGAGTGATGGGGGCCCCACCAGGAAGGAAGGGAATCCATCCATTGATTCGGGAGCTGCTTCAGCTAACCAGAATGGTTCTCCCAGGTTCCCGTCCACATCCACGGTCCGGCACAGACGTCCCACCGGCACACGTTTTTCCCCTTCCACATCCGGTCCCGACCACTCAGCCACATCTGTCACAGTATAGAGAGTATCATCCAGCACTGCAAATCCGTTGGATGTCATGAACCTGGCACCTATAAATGCTTCAGAGGCAGGGGCCCTTTTATCTAACGGAGGGAAAAGCTCCCTGGTATCTGACCAGGTCCTGCCCTGATCTGTTGATCGTCTGAACAACCTGCACTGGCCAGATGCATTCTCATCATTCACCTGGTTGTCCCATGTGGCAAAAAACACCTCCCTGTAATAACATATATGGGAATGATGCGAAAAAGTCCCTGTTTCAGGCGTGCCGGTATACAGGGTATAGGTTTCCGTGTTTTCAAGCAGATCAAGCCTCGAATCCATCTCATCCGACAGAGCAGTCCATCTGATAACCGGTATCTGGCTGTCGGCTTGCTGATTTCCCTTGTTGCATCCGGGAAGAAAGAGGATTATGACCAGAAAAGCAGGCAGAGGAAAGTCTCTTGCTAACATTTTTTATTCTGTTTATTGATTCAGGTCAAGTATCCCAAATCTGATTGCTGTTCTTTTCTGATCCGGATCATCAGAGCTATCCCAGACACAGAGGAATACTCCCGGCTCTTTTTCAATAAGGGTAGGATAGCTGTTTCGGTTGTTGTCCCAGTAAAAGAGCTTAGGTTTGGACCATTCCTTCCCCGGCTCCTTCACCACATAGTAGAGTCCTTTTCTTATCTGCCTTTCATCATCGTTATATACATAAATATGCCTCCCGTAGGAGTCTTTCCCGAAGAATCCCTTGGAGGCGGTATTCCAGAGATCCGGTTCTTCTTCAGCCATGGACCATGTCTTGCCGTTGTCTTTGCTCACAGAGGACCATGCCCTGGGAGGCTCCAGGGTTCCGGAATTTGAATATTTTGCAGTACGATGTACGATTTTCAGTTCACCTTGATGATCACCCTCTGCCATATTGCCCTCGTGGAGCCAAACATGCTCAGGCCTGGGAATATAGGCTGCAAGATCCCAGTCCAGAAGGTTTTTGCTTTCCAGGATAAATTGTTCCCTGTCTCCTTTAGGATCGTGTCTCAGAGTATTGCGATGAACCGGAAGCAGATACCTGGTAATTCCATCTTCCTTGACAGGTACAATCCCAGCATTGGTAATCAAAGGGGAATGAAAATGCATCCTTAGCTCTACCTGCTGCCATGTAACACCCCCGTCAGAGGAAGAGGCCGCACATAATTCACTGTCTTCACTGTCACTGTAATGAACCGGACAGCGCATCCCAAAATACCAGATTACCCGCTGTCCTTCAGGGATAAAGAGCACGGGATTGGCGTAAGCATACTGCTGACTGCCATTCGGAATTCTGTGATCGAAGATCATGCTGGGGGGTGACCAGGTCTTGCCCCCATCCCTGCTTATTGAACACATGATATCGGCCATGTCGGTTTTGCCCCTGAGCTGAAGTCCGTATGAAACCACATAATAATCCTCTTCCCACTGGGCAATGAATGGTTGATAGATCCTTTGATAAATACTGTTCTCCGGGACAACATCTATGGTGACAACATCCTTTACATCCCCTGTACCCTGTGCCATTAAGGAAAAGGATAGAAAAACCGAAGCAATCAGAGCACAGTATTTTTTTATCGGTCGTTTCATGATTATGGTCTTTTTGCAATTCAGGTAATTCTCAGGCTTCAGCGTTCCGGCCACCCGGCCGGGTTGGATCCGGGATCCGATCTTGTTTTTTCCGGCAACCAAACAGGGATATCCGTTTCCCTTTCCTGCTTACCAGTTATAAAATGAGAAAGGATCCTTCGGTCCATTGAAGTTTTTCACGAATTGTTAGCCTGAACCCTGTCAGGCCTGGTTATTTCATATTGGCATGAATAAGTTCAATTGATTTGTCCGCAAAACGTTGTCCCATAATTCTGTATCCTTCTGCCGACATATGCAGATCATTCTTTATTTCTTTTCCCTGCCTGTTATAACCATCATTAAGATCGTCCGTGTTTATCCACCCGAATCGGGGATCAGACTCAGCAACCTTAACCTGAATTTCCCGTATCATTGTCCAATGCATTTTTTTTTCATTCCGCATATCGAAATCACTTAACCTTCCAATAATGAAGTTTATGTCATTTCTTTTCATATCGTTGCTAAGCTGATTATAAAGCCCTATCAGACTTTTTTCATATACTTCCCCAAAACCTTCCGTGGCGTCTCGTTCACCCTGCATCCAAATAAAGATTACGGTTGCAATCTTCTCCTTTTCAATCGCGGTATTTACTCTATTCATCAGGGAATCGTATAAATCAGGCTGAGCCTTTGGTTCATCTCCTTCCAGGGACTTCCAGTCTTTATACCAGCGCCTGATTGGTTGACCTCCCATCGTATATTTAACAACAATCACATTATCTTTCCCGAATGCATTTTCCACAGCAGGAGTAAATGACTCTTCCGGATTTAACTGATTCATATTTGATTGTCCGGAAAGTATAAAAAGATGTTTGCCAGAATGACACGATATTATTAACAAAGTGGTCAGCCCAAGTAATATGATCGTCCTAGCTTTCATTATAAATCAGATTAACTGGCTAATATTTCTTGGTTATTCCAAAATTCTACTTATTGATGAGCTCACTCAGCGGAATACTTTCAAAAGTCATATCTGCGGTGCTCCCTTCATAAATGATCCCGATGGTATTCTCATCAATGGAAGTCAGGCAGGAATACCCGCGGTTAAATCCTTCATCCAGCAGCAACCAGTATTCTTCAGGCCAGGTCATTCCTTCATCAAAACTCACCTTGATGGTGGTTCTCCTCCTTGGATTCTCACTGATATTGGGATTTGAGAACAAAAGAATGGATTTTTCCACGCCATCGCTGGTATAGAAGTGTCTGTAAAGGGACCCCATGCAAACAGGTTCAGGAAGTGCAGCCCGTGAGGTTGGGTGTTCCTGCCAGCTTTCTCCCAGGTCCCGGGTAACTGCGATGGCCCGGCCCGTTTTCCCGGGTTCCGGATTCCTGTAACGCATATTGAGCATCAGGGAGCCATCAGACAGTTGAGCCACGGCACACTCGTTTGTTCCGGAATAGGCAGGTTTGCTTGTTTTCCAGGTAAGTCCCCCATCCTTGCTCCAGGTAATGTTTGAGAATGCCCGGCCATTTTCATCCCTGCCCTGGGTCGGGAAAACCAGGGTACCATCATCCATGGTAATTCCCCTGCCCGGAGCCGGGGCCCATAACCACCATTTCTCCTCCTTGCACATTTTTGTCAGGTTCACCGGTTCTCCCCATGTCTGGCCATCATCGGTGCTTCTTGACACCATGAACTGGCAGGTCTGTTTCACTCCGAAACCCGGCTGTGATCCTTTTCTGCGCCACTGGTGTTCCCATGCATCACTTTCTTCGGTCAGTCCTTCTATCCACCGACCCGCAGTGTCCAGCACCCCATACATCCACAGGCCTGCAACCAGAATATCTCCGGTGTTTTCATCCACCAGGATGCAGGCATCGCTTACCCCGTTGTATTTCTGAGGTAACCCTCCCCATTCGCCCATATCCAGGGCAATTCTCATGGGCTCCCAGGTATTTCCCCCGTCGGTGCTCCGGCTAACGCCAATATCAATGTTCCCCTGGAGATCCGTATTGAATGTCCCGGGGCACCTGTCGCGGCGTACATCGTAAATTGCCAGCAGGGTGCCGTTATTGGTGGTAGCCAGTCCAGGCACCCGATAGGTATGCACATCGTCATCCAGGTGCTGGCGGAGGGCCACCCCTATCCGCTGAACTACTGTATTTTCCGAATCAGGTTTGATAACACTTCCATCAGCAAACCTGATCTCCGTGCATGCTCCATCCACCTTGTGATGAAGGTTGGCATCATTTGAAAGTTCAACCATTACCCAGAAATAATTATCCCCGGGGACAAGTTCCTGTTCACCGGCAATGTTGAGGGCAGAAGAAGGAGCCATGTCATTACCGAATTGCACCGGATTCCAGTCATTCTTGATCTTCCTGTCGGCATAATGATCCGGGCCGGGGATAAAATCATCGGGATAAACGGGGTCGACAATGCTACCTGCCTGATCAGCGGCCTTTTCATACTTGACCCACATTGAGTCCTTGCCCATGTAGAATATTCGTACTGCTTTTACATCCGACAAATCATCGGTGCCCACCGTGTTGATGCTGAATCCTGTCACCTTCTGCACCGGAGCATCTGCGGGAAGGGTCAGCTTCAGCTGTAAAACGGGATTGTGCTGCCGGTATTTCAGCACCGGGACCTGGTACTGCCGTATGGCAACTTCCACAAGACTTTTCCCGGTACATGAATTCATGATCAGGAGAACCAGAACAAGGTATAAGCCTGACTTCAAGGTTAGGACAGTCAGGTAATGGAATCCTTTATTGGCACCTCTGGTTTTTGGTTTTAATTGATAAAGCATATTTTTTCATTGGCCGGTTTTTTGGTTTTTTCAAACGGGCTATTTTCTTCCATCCACAAAAGCTCCTGTTACACGATCCATATAGGTATATGTGCCAGGATCAAAATAAAAACTTTGTTTCGAAGGAACAGGGCTGGCAAAGGAATCGGGCAGCCACTTCTTGTGTTCTTCAATAACATCTTTATATTTTTCATCTCCGGCAAGGTTGTACCAGTCAAAGGGATCCTTTGTCTTGTCGTACAATTCCTCTGATCCATCGCGGTAGTGGATGTACCGCCAGTTCTGGCTGCGCACGGCGACATTTCCCACTTTTATCTCCGTGATAGCGGGATATTCCCATGCTGCCTGGGGGTCTTTAAGTAATGGACTCATATCGTGTCCATCCAGCCCTTCCAAGGAAGGCAATCCGCAGAGGCTGATCAGGGTGGGAAACACATTGACCATATCGACCGGTCGGGTGCATATATTATCTGTATATTCTTCCCCGGGGACCTTTATGATGAAAGGGATACGGGTGCATTCCTCCCAGAGGGTCTGCTTTGCCCAGTGCTGTTTCGTTCCATGGTGCCAACCATGGTCGGACCAGAAGACCACAATGGTGTTTTCAGCATACCTGCTTTTCTCAAGCAAATCGAGTACCGCTCCAAGCTGGGCATCGGCGAAGGTGATACTGGCCAGATAGGCCTGTAATGCTTCTTTGTATTTCCCGTATTCCTTGATCTTCACAAATGCACTGTTCCCGTCCATTGCCAGTTTCCTGCCCTCTTCGGGAATATCATCGAGGTCATCCTCCTTGATGGTGGGCAGGACGATGCTGTCGAGAGGATACATGTCAAAATATTTCTGCGGAACATGCAGAGGTACATGGGGCCTGTAAGTGCCCAGCACCAGAAAAAAGGGCTTTTCATGTTCCCTGGCCAAGAAATCCTGTGCATAATTCACTACCTGAACGTCGCCGTAATCCTTTTCCTCCTTGCCGGGAATAGGACCCCAGTCATTGTTCCCAAGCTTCGGGATTCCATTCAGGGGTTTCCAATCAGGCATGGGAACCTTAGGATCACGGTATCCGAAATCAAGCCAGTACTTCTCAGGGGACCAGTCCTGGAAGTACCAGGGGTCATCAAATACCTGGTCCTGAAATTCATCCCAGCTGCAGGGGGGATTGTTCCCCGGTGTATGATGAAACACCTTGCCTGCTCCGGCTGAATAGTACCCGTTGTTTTTGAAATACTGGGGCATGGAAACAATATCCGGACGTGCAGCTTTCCACCATTGCCCGTTGTTGTAGAGGCCTGAGGTGGAGGGCCTCAAACCTGTGAGGAATGAATTCCTCGACGGGCAGCAGACCGTAGCCGTGACATGGGCATTGGTAAAAGCCACTCCCTGGGCAGCCAACCGGTCCATATGGGGGGCGTATACTTCCCCGCCATATCCATTGAGGAAACCCGCGTAATCACGCATGTCGTCGACAGTAAAAATAAGAACATTGAAACGTTCTGCCGGTTGCTTTTCATTGGCAGAGCCCGTACAGGTGCTGAC
>Ga0190344_1000602_pt1 | contig 16477 bp, 13 predicted proteins | sample 48721323_MG_FD_161662 | JGI IMG/M metagenome (GOLD analysis project Ga0190344, IMG submission 161662) | Hydrothermal vent microbial mat bacterial communities from Southern Trench, Guaymas Basin, Mexico - 4872-13-2-3_MG | ecosystem: Environmental > Aquatic > Marine > Hydrothermal vents >... | reverse complement strand
GAACCCTTCGACCGTCATAAGCTCCAGAGCGGACTGGCAATCTCCTGCCAGAAACGCCCGGTCAGCGAGGAGCAGCTCGAAGCCGTCGTCGCCCGCATCGAGACCAGCCTGCGCAATCGGCTCAAGGGCGAGATCGACTCCCGCAAGCTGGGCGAGCTGGTGATGGACGAGCTGGCAGAGCTGGACGAGGTCGCCTACATCCGCTTCGCCAGCGTCTATCGGCAGTTCACCGAAAGTTCGCAGTTTGCCGAGGAGCTGCGCCGCCTGAGCGCGAGCCGCCAGACCACCAAAAAGAAAAAGAAGCCACCGGAGGAGGACACCCCACCGCTGTTTTCTTGATGGTAAGGTAATCAGGGTGGACACATAGGTCCGCCCCTACGGCTTGGATTCCTCGTGGTTTACGTAGGGGCCGACCTTTAGGTCGGCCCGCAAACGACAAACCCCCCCTGATCGACACCCTCCTTAACCGCCAACCTCCTATGACCCAAAACCTGACCCGGCGGGTCGGCATCAACACCGGTCTCGCCTTCAGCTCCGAGGTGCTGCGCAAGCTGCTGGCTCTGCTGTTGCAGCTGCTGGCGGTGCGGGTTTTTGGCGATGCCGGTTACGGACGCTACAGCTTCGCTCTGGGCTTCGTCGCCCTCTGGGCATTGGGTAACGACCTCGGTCTGGCGGAGCTGACGGTGCGCGATGTTGCCCGGAAGGCGAAAGAGGCATCGGCGTACCTCTCCAACATCCTTGTGCTAAAGCTGCTCTTCGGTGCGCTGACGCTCCTCGCCGTTAACCTCGTCGGGCAGCTGACCCAGCCCACCGAGGGCTTTTTGATTCTCTGGGCGGGTCTGGCGATGATCCTCTTCGGTGGCTCACGAGAAGCCGCCCTGGGGGTTTTTAAGGGAAGTCAGGACTTCCGCTCGCTCTTCTTTATCAACCTCAACGGCGACCTGCTGGCACTGGGGCTGGGCTTCACCGCCGTGCTGCTGGGCTATGGACCGGAAGGTCTGATCGTCGCCACGGCTCTGTCGCAGGCTCTCTCCGCAGTGGTCGGGTTGCTCTGGGCAAAGAAACGCTTCGGGATGATCAAGCCGGAGCCGCACCGCTGGGGAAAGCTCCTGCGGGGCGGAATCCCCTTCGCCCTCGCCTCGGCGTTCATCATCGTGTACAAGCAGCTCGATATTACGATGCTCAAGTACATCCTCGCCGACGACGCCGTGGTCGGCTGGTACAGTGCCTCGGTGCGGCTGATCAACATGCTGCTCTTCGTGCCGATAGCACTCTCGGCGGCACTGTTTCCGGCAATGGCGGGGATCAGCGCGGACCGCCCCCGGCTGAGTCGGATAACGGAGAACATCATCCGCCTGCTCACCGCCCTGGCTCTGCCCGCCGCTCTGCTCTTCTTCTTCCATTCCGGAGAGATCGGACGATTGCTCCTCGGCGAGGGCTACGCCCCGGCGGCGGATTCCCTCCGGGTGCTGGCGATGTCGCTGCCCCTGGTCTTCGCTGGCTATCCCCTGGCTGTCCTGTTAAAATCCGCTGGCGGAGAGAAACGCTTCGCCCTGGCGGCTCTGATCGGCGGGGTGTTCAACTTTGTAACGAACCTCTGGGCGATTCCCCGCTGGCACCATGTCGGCGCAGCAATCACCACGGTGGCGAGCGAGCTGCTGGTGCTGGTTCTCTTCATCTTCCTCTCAAGGAAGTATCTGGAGAAGCTCAAGCTCACCCGCCCGCTGATTGGTCTGCTGGTCAGCGGAGCGGCGTTTGGTCTGGCGTGCTGGCTGCTGCCGTTCTGGGCTGCGTTGATCGCCCTGCCCGGTTATCTGCTGCTGCTCTTCGTAACCGGGGTGGTGAGGAAGGACGAACTGGCACGGCTGAAAGCTGCGATACGTAAGTAAGCAACGCAGTGCGTTGCATCACGGAATCACGACAACAGGATCGGATGGATAACCATTACTCCCACGTTTGAGTGCAGATGATTACATAGGACGGACATAAGGTTCGCCCCTACGGATTGGATTTCTCGTGGTTTGCGTAGGGGCCGACCTTTAGGTATATCCCTGCAAAACCTCGCAATTGCCCCAAACCCTCCCCCTCCCCCCACTGGGGGGAGGGATTAAGGGAGGGGGGCTATTCTCAGTTGTTACCAAGTTTGAAATAAGGTCGTTGTGTCAGCGAAACCATCTGCCATTTGATGGTTTTATGGATTCGACATCGGTTATCGATAGCCTCCTTCCCGACCTGGAGAGCGAAGACGAGCTTCGCCCCTACAGAACCTTACTAACTCTCCCCCACTTTTAGGAAAACCATGCGGAAAAGATTTTTCCTGACTACCCTGCTCATCGCCATGCTGCTCCTCGCCTGCGCCCCGGAGACCACTCCCGGTGATGCCACCGTCAACGAGCTTGCCGAGCTGGTTCAGCAGAACCCCAACAACCCACAGCATCGCTTCGACTTCGGGATGGCGTTTCTCAACAGCGAGGCACCGGACTACGCCCTGGCGGCGGAGCAGTTCCTGCGGGCGGCACAGCTTGACCCGACCTGGGCGGCGGCGCACTACAACGCCGGGGTCTGCCTGACCGAGGATAGCAAATACCCCGAGGCGACGGAATCCTTTCAAACGGCACTCGCCCTCGATCCTGGCGATGCCAAAGCGTGGAACAATCTCGGCGTGGTCTATAACCTCTACAACCGCTTTGCCGAGGCGCGCGATGCCTTTGCCCAGGCAACCGTTCTCGACCCCAGCTACTACGAGGCGTTCTTCAACCTCGGCTTCGCCTACGAAAAGCTGCGGATGATGCCCGAAGCAATCGAGAGCTACGAGACGGCGATTCCCCTGCGCCCGGAGGTTGACCTCGCCTATACCAACGTTGCCCGACTCTATCACTTCGCTGGTTTATACGAAACGGCGATTGAGCGGCTGATGGTCGCCGACGGGCTGACCCCCAACAATCCCGAAGTCCTCTATGACCTCTACAAGAACCACGCCGCCCTGGGACACCTGAGCGAGGCGGAGCAGTACTACGAAGCGGCGGTCAGCATTGACCCCCGCTACGCCGAAATCCACATCACCCAGGAGCAGACCATATCCGCCGACCAGCTTGAAGCTGGAAACTAGCTCGCGCTGACAAAGATGGACTGATTACGCCTGTTCCCGCGTATACGCTCCCGCTGGTTGCTTAGAAATATCGTCCAGAAGTAAGGGATTCATCAAGGTTTTCTGGGCGAAGCCCAGCTTTGTGGTGCAGCGCACTGCGCTGCCAGCTTGAAGCTGGAAACTAGCTCGCGACTGATAGCTTCCCTTAGTCCCCTCTCCCCTCTGGGGAGAGGGCTAGGGTTAGGGGCAGGAGGGTACACACAGATTACCACCTACAACATTAGCATATACTCAGAAATCTCCCCTTATCCCCTAACGTGGAATCCAATCTTCAGCTTCGTCGTCTCACCGCCAGCCACTACCCGGCTCTGCTTGAGCTGTGGACGGAGGCTGGTCTTCCGCTCAAACCCCAGGGGCGGGACTCCGAGGATGAGTACCGACGGCAGCTACCCCTGCCTCAGCTCGCCTTCTTCGGTTTGTTTGACAGGGAGACTGACGAACTGGTGGCGACGATCCTGGTCTCCCACGATGGACGGAAGGGCTGGCTCAATCGACTGGCGGTGCAACCGGATTACCGGCGGCGGGGACTCGGTCGGCGGCTCATCGACCACGCCGAAGAGTGGCTCCGTGAGCAGGACATCGGCATCTACGCCTGCCTGATCGAGGGCGGCAACGATACCTCCCTGGCAACCTTTAAATCCTGCGGCTATCTGGACTTCGACGGCATCCACTACCTGACCAAACGGATTAAACCCGACATCTAGCAACATGGCGCGTTGCCTATATCACGGCTGTAGGGGCGAAGCTTGTCTTCGCCCTTTGTTACATCATGAAGGGTTTAGCGTAGGGCAATGCCCGAGCACATTTGTTATGGGTTGAAATTAGCTCATCGCAATCAAGCAGGTATAGAGGATTGATACCTCCTGCGACAGATGAGCTACGCTCATCTAATGGGCGGGTGTGGACACCCGCCCCTACGGGTGATTTGACGTTGCAGGACCCCCCCTGTGGCTACCCTTTGTTAAATATAAAAAACGAACCAATTCCACAGAATCGGCTCGCCCCGGTACTTCAATAATCTGAGCTTTGCCTACTCGTCCCAGTCCAGGAAGTAAACCCACTCGTCGGCGGCTTCCGGATCGTAGGTGATGTAAACGAAGTAATCGGCGTAGTCGGGATCATCAACGAGGAACCAAATCTCCTCATCGTCCACGGCGGCATCAGCATCTTCTACGGTGAGGTAGATGGTGGAGTCTTCCATGTCCGCCGCATACTCGTCATCGTCGCAGACATAAACAAACCAGTCCGCGTATTCAATTTCGCTGTCATCGCAGATGTAAACGAAGTCGGCGAGGGCAGGCATCACAAAGAGCAATGCCAGGAGAATGGTCAGGTATTTCATATTTCCTCCATAGGTCGGTGGTTGGGAATCAGGAAGTCCACGGAACGCTCCGCAAACCGTTGAAAGACTATAGCAGGAAACTATCTTTTCGTCAATCTGACGCCCAGATATTTTGACGGTTCGCTGGATTGAAGCAGGAAGGGGCGAGCCAGCTTCACCGACCCGCCCCCGTACTTAAATCAAGCCTTGCCTAGTCGTCCCAGTCCATAAAGTAAACCCACTGGTCGGCATCCACCAGTTCCTCGGTGAGGAGGATGTTGTAATCGGCAAAGTAGGGATGTTCAACGAGGTACCAGATTTCGCTATCGCCTTCGGCCTCGGTTGGATAGCTGGTGAGGAAGATTGTGGCATCTTCAAGATCCAGCTCGTAGTCCGTGTCATCGCAAACGTAAACCTGCATGTCGGCAATATCAGCCTCGTAATCGTCGCAGATGTAAACGAAGTCGGCGAGGGCGGGCATCACAAAGAGCAATGCCAGGAGAATGGTCAGATATTTCATGTTTCCTCCATTTGTCGGTGGTCCCGTTACGTTGAGATTCAGGCGGCTGGCAGGATTGTCAGCGACCATGAACATAGTTTATCAACATAAAACCTAGTTGTCAAGTCGAGAATGTCGGGTTATTCCCCCAAGGGGGGAGAGGGCTATTTGTTGAAAAGGGCGGACACATAGGTTCGCCCTATTTAGATTCGTTAAAGGGCGCAGCACGCTGCGCCCCTATGTTATGTGATGAACTTCGACCCGCCGCTAGACCGTTGTTGGCAGCGGCCTGGGGGTGAAGATAGTCTTCTCGCCGTTCCAGTCCACCAGGACGAGGTCGTCGCTGTTGATGTTGTTGCGGAGCAGCTCCTCGGCGAGGGGGTCTTCGACGAGTCTCTGGATTGCCCGCTGAATCGGTCGCGCGCCGAACTTGGGATCGTAGCCCTCCTCGACGATCTGGTCGATAATCGCCTCGGTAAAGTCCAGGGCGATTGCCTGCTCGGCAAGGCGGTGCTTGATAAGCTGAAGCTGGAGTCCGGCGATCTCGCGGAGGTCTTCCTTCGTAAGCGATTGGAAGACCACGGTCTCGTCGAGGCGGTTGATGAACTCTGGGTTGAACCGCTTCTTGACCTCCGCCAGCACCTTGTCCTTCATCGCCGCGTGCTGGTCGTCGGTGGCTTTGGAGCCGAAGCCGATGGCGTTGATGTCTTTGATCTCCTTGGTGCCGAGATTGCTGGTCATGATGACCACGGTGTTGCGGAAGGAGACCGTGCGCCCCAGAGAGTCGGTCAGGCGACCCTCGTCGAGGAGCTGGAGCAGCAGGCTGTAAACATCGGGGTGTGCCTTTTCGATTTCGTCGAGCAGCACCACGGAGTAAGGCTTGCGGCGGATCTTCTCGGTGAGCTGTCCGCCCTCTTCATGCCCGACGTAGCCCGGTGGCGCGCCGATCAAGCGGGAGACGGAGAACTTCTCCATGTACTCGCTCATGTCGATGCGGGTGATGGCGTTCTCGTCGTCGAAGAGGAAGTTGGCAAGTGCCTTGGCAAGCTCGGTTTTGCCGACACCGGTTGGTCCGAGGAAGAGGAAGGAGCCGATCGGCTTGCGGGAGTCCCGCACTCCGGCACGGGAACGACGGATGGCACGGGTTACGGCGTTGATTGCCTCGTCCTGCGAGACCACCCGGCGGTGCAGTTCGTCGTCCATCCGCAGGAGCTTCTGCTGCTCGCTCTCGGCAAGGCGGGTTAGCTGAATCCCGGTCCAGCGGCTGATGGTGTCCATGATGTCGTCAACATCCACCAGTCCGGGGTTTTCTTCCATCTCCTGCTCCCAACGATGCTTGCTCAGGGTGATGGCACGGTCGAGGCGATCCAGCTCAATCGCCCGCAGACGGAGTTTATCGGCGTAGCCCTCCCCGGCGAGGGGGTGGCTGTCGCGGAGCTTCGCCCGTTCCGCCTCCAGCTGACGCAGATCCAGCGGTGGGGTCAGCACTGTCAGATGCACCTTGCTACCGGCTTCGTCGATGATGTCAATCGCCTTGTCCGGAAGGTTGCGGTCGGAGATGTAGCGGTCGGAGAGCCGGGCGGCGGTCTCTAGTGCTTCCTCGGTGAACTCGACGTGGTGGAACTTCTCGTAGCTCTCGCTCAGACCGTGGAGAATCGCCAGGGTCTCCTCGATATTCGGCGGGTCAACCAGCACCGACTGGAAGCGTCGCTCCAGCGCGCCGTTCTTCTCGATATACTTGCGGTATTCGTCCTGGGTCGTTGAGCCGATGCACTGGATCTCCCCGCGAGCCAGAGCTGGCTTGAGCAGGTTGGAAGCGTCCAGCGCGCCCTCGGCACCACCGGCACCGACGAGGGTGTGCAGCTCGTCGATGTAGAGGACGATCTTGCCGTCTTCTTTGATCTCGCGGATGATCCCCTGGAAGCGTTCTTCAAACTGTCCCCGGTACTTGGTTCCGGCAACGACGGCTCCTAAATCAAGAGAAATCAGCCGCTTACCAGCCAGGGTCAGTGGAACCCAACCGTCGGCGATGCGCTGTGCCAGCCCCTCGACGATGGCGGTCTTGCCCACGCCGGGAGAGCCGATCAGCACCGGATTGTTCTTCTTCCGGCGGGAGAGAATCTGAATCAGCCGCTCGGTCTCTATGTTGCGCCCGATCACCGGGTCTATTTTTCCTTCGCGCGCCAGAGCGGTGAGGTCGGTGGCAAACTCCGCCACCAGAGACTCGCCCTTGCCCTCTTTCCCCGGAGCGTCTTTGCCCTTGCGCCGGGGCGGCGGCTCGCTGCGCCGATTCTCCTGGAGCATCTTGACGACCTCCACGGTGATTTTCTCCGGCTTGATCTCCAGCAGCTCCAGCAGGATGGTGGCGGTCGTGCCTTTCACCCGCAGAACTCCCAGCAGCAGATGCTCGGTGCCGATGTAGTTATAGCCCATCTCTCCGGCAACGAGGAACGCCTGCCGCATCGCCTCTTTGGCGTTGGCGGTAAAGGGAACATTCTCGTCGCCGGGGAGCTTGGTAATCTGCTCGAAGCTCGGCTCCTCAAGCTGCTCCAGCTCCTGGCGAATCCGGCTGGTCTGCAGCCCCATCCGCTTGAGGATGTAGGCGGCGACTCCGTCGCCCTCCTCCAGCAGAGCCAGCAACAGATGCTCGGTTCCCAGGCGGTTGGATCCCAGCTTCCGGGCGATTTCCCGCGCGTAGAGAATCACTCGGCGGGTGCGTGGCGTAAACTTATCTAACATTTTTCTCCAGGTTTCTAAAGCCAGAGACAACAGTTCATCACGGCTAAAAAGATGGTGATCCAGGACTCTCGCCTGAGACAAGGGGCTTGAGCCGCCTTGCTAATTTGTGGCGTATTCCGATTCCAGCAAGGGGTTGAAACCCCTTGTCTTAAAATCAAAATCTCTTGATGACTCTACTCGCCTATTACCCCAGCAAAATTAGTGCCAGTTATTCACTAAGTCGCATAAAATCAGGCGGCGGCGGAGTCTTCGGCTCATGGGGTGGTGTTCTCAGAATCACCGAACTGCGCCGGAATGGCACGGTGGGGATTTTTTTCTGTCAAGCTGAACCTGTCCCGCGAAACCCTTCACTGGACAGTATAGCTCGAAAATCATCCTCCAGCAAGCAATGTCTATCCGCAGGAGCGTATTGCAATACACCCCTGCGGGATATTCATGCGGCTATTCCCCACCAAACAGCTCATTGCGCAGATGCCGCGCCCGTGTTCGAGAGGGCTTTTCTTCGTCCTTACCTTCACCTTTGGGGACAAGCGGTGATTGCAGCAGCCAGAGCTGCCGGAGAAGCTGACCGCGCGGGGGTAAATCCGCCGACTCCAGCTCAAGCTCCTGAGCCAGAATTAGCCAGGTCAGGGCGGTTGCCGCCTCGGTTTTCTCCAGCAGGCGGGCGTTGGTCAGCAGCCCCAGCCCCCGTCCGATCTGGTCGAGGAGCCACTCCCGCCGCCGGTCGAGGAGCTGTCGCCGTGCCGCTTCCTCCGCTCTTGAAAGGATACCCTCTACCTGAAAAGCCTGAAAGTGTAGCTCCTCCCGCGAGTAGCCCTGAGCGGTTAGATTACCGAAGAGGTAAAAGGCGGAGCCGGGGGGGTTTACGAGCCTACCGTTAAAACCGAACTGGGTAACCGCCGCCAGAACCTTGTCCAGCTGATCCGTCGCCGAGAGCAGCGGCAACTGGAGCAGCCTCTCCACCCGCCGACCGAGACCTGCCAGCTTGGGCGAGGCGGTCAGATAGCCGAAGAGCTTGCTGTGGGCTGGTTCGCCTATCTGCTCAAACTGTTCCTCGAACTCATCAATTGTATGACTCGCCTGCTCCGCCGTTTCGCCATTCTCAACTACGCTAAAGCGAGCGTGATCGTCACCGGTCAGCACCAGCCAGCGATCAAGCTCCGTCGAGAGGTAGAGCTGGCTGCCGAGGCGGAACGGCTGCTCCAGCAGATACGCCGCCCACCATTGCGACTTTTTAGGCGAGTCGATCTCAACGTGGAGCGGGGATTCTCCCTGCAGTTCGAGCAAAGGAGCCAGCCGCGCCCGCAGGACGACGCGCTCCGTTGACGAGGGACGGAATCGCTCCGGCTTGGCAAGGTTGCGTGCCGAGGTAATCCGCCGGAAGCGGCGAATCGCCCTGCCCTCAACCAGCCACGCCGGTGGTTGATTGAGAAGCTCAGATGCTGGACGGGGTGGATTCATGGGTTGATTTTGACTTTAAGACAAGGGGTTTCAACCCCTTGCGAAAATAGAGATACGTTGTAAATCCACAAGGGGCTAAAGCCCTTTGTCTTTGACAAGCGAATCTAACACTTAGTCAAAGGTGTTAAGACGTAAACCCCGGACGGTTGAGGAAACCGTAGATTTTGCTCAGGGTGTCGGAGAAGGTCGCGTAGCAGGTGGGACAGCCGAGGGTCTCTGACTTCGTGAACTCCGCCCAGCCCTTACCACAGGCGGGACAGCTCTGCTTCTTGATTGGGTCAGAGAGTTGAACCACCATCGAGAGCGGCGTGCGGTTCAGCGTGAAGGGGCTGGTGAGGTCGTTCTGCCAGGCACCAAAGCGCGGCGCGGCGGAATGCGCCACCACCATCTCCAGACAACGGTCGCAGAGGCGGCTCTCCTCACCAACGGAGGAGAGATGAACCACCACCGCCCGGTGTTCAGCGCAGATTTCACAGAGCTGTGAGTGTTCATTCATTTCAGCCTTATTCACCTAGCCGATCATCTCCCAGAGGGAGGGGAAGGTTACGAAGTGGAGGTAGCCGGACCAGCCGAAGAAGAAGACAAAGACGAAGTGTACCGCTGGCACCGTGAGCGCGCCGAGGAGGAGATAGCTCCACAGCTCGTCGCGATTCATCTTGAAATACAACGGCGGCAACAGCAGAGTGACTAGAAGTGGAATCGGATAGCGCAGCCACCAGGGGAATCGGAAGACCCAGTTGCCGTAGGTCGCCATGAATATCCCACCGACGGCGACGACCAGTCCGATGAGGGTGATTCGGGTGGTTAGATTCTCGTCGAGTCGCTCCCGCAGGATGTAGCGAAGGAAGACGATGAAGACGAGGAGGGTGATTGCCGATTCACCGATAAACTCCGTTATGTCAAACATGAGATTCCTTCCTATTAACGACGGTCAGGAACTAAGCTGCCCCTCGGTTAGCGTCATGTAACGGTCTGCCCGCAACGCAGTGCGTTGCATCACACTACCGACCTGCGGTCGGGAAACCTGAAGAATATCGTAAATACGCTGGTAGGGGCGTATTGCAATACGCCCCTACGGTCGGCGTATGCAACCATAAGATTAGCTACTCAACCGTCCCTCGGTTAGCGTCATGTAACGGTCTGCCCGCTGTGCCAGCTGTCTGTCGTGGGTAACGATCAAAAAGCTGATGCCCAGCCCCTCCGCCAGGGAGAAGACCAGATCCAGCAGGCGGTCGCTGGTCTGTTGATCGAGGTTTCCAGTCGGCTCGTCCATCAGCACAATCTTCGGGTTGGCGACCAACGCCCGTGCCACGGCGACGCGCTGCTGCTCACCACCGGAGAGCTTCAGCGGAGAATGCCCCAGTCGTTCACCCAGACCGACCCGCTCCAGAAGCTCCTGCGCCTGTTTGCGTGCATCCTCTGGCTTTAATCCCGCTGCCAACAGGCGCAGCGAGACATTCTCCAGAGCGTTGAACTCCGGCAGCAGGTGGTGCATCTGAAATACGAAGCCCAGGTCCCGGGAGCGCGCCTTCGTCAGCTCCCCGTCGCTGGCAGACTCCACCCGTTTGCCGAGCAGGGTCAGTTCGCCCTCCGTCGGGCGAGCCAGACAGCCGAGGATATGCAGCAGGGTGCTTTTGCCAGAGCCGGATGCCCCGACGATGGCGATGGTTTCGCCAGCGTTGAGGGTCAGGTCAACCCCACGCAGCACGTGGAGCTTCTGCTCGCCGTCGATGAACTCTTTGGTAATTCCCCGCGCCTGAAGGACGGTGTTATTCATGTGAACCTTTTAAGACCTTGCGGATGCTCAATCGTCCTCCCCTTACCCCCACTGGGGGGAAGGATTAAGGATGGGGGGCTAACAGATAAACCGTATTGTTATTGCGGGGCAAAATACCCTGAGCAAGCTGACATCTCTTCTGGAAGATGAGCTTCGCTCATCTAGTGGGCGGGTGTCCACACCCGCCCCTACAACCCCTTGGGGATGTTGAAGATACGAATCAATTTTTGAGAGGTTTTGTAGGGGCGAACCTTGTGTTCGCCCTTGGTGATTCCGCCCCCCTCCCCAGCCCTCCCCCCAGAGGGGAGAGGGAGGAAGCATTTGGACGTTATCACTCGTAGCGGATTGCCTCGAGGGGGTCAAGCTTGCCAGCCTTGATAGCCGGGTAGAGGGTCGCCAGCAGGGTGATGACCATCGAAGAGGCGACGACGATGACGATGTCGAGCCAGGTAACCACGGCAGGGAGGTGGTTCATGTTATAGATGTCGGCGGGGAGCTTGATCAGCTCGTAGCGTTCCAGCAGCCAGGCGAGGATTCCGCCGACGGCTCCGCCGACGAGGGTTCCGATACCGCCGAGAACCAGCCCCACGGTGAGGAAGACCCCGCGCACCTGCTTGCGGTTGACCCCGAAGCTCTTCATCACGCCGATGTCCCGGGTCTTTTCCACGGCGAGCATGACCAGATTGCTGATGACGTTGAAGGCGGCGACGAGGACGACCAGAATGACCATCAGGTACATGGCGAGCTTTTCCAGCTCCAGGGCGGCGAAGAGCCGCTCGTTCATCGTCGTCCAGTCGCGAGCAGTGAAGTTTGGCAGCTTTTGATTGAGCCGGGCGGTAACCTCAGGGGCATTGAAAGGATCCTCCACCCGCACCTCGATGACGGTTACTTTATCGCCGATGCTCATGAATTCCTGCGCCAGACCGAGGTCGATGTACGCCATCTGAGCATCGTATTCGTACATGCCGGTGCTGACGATTCCGGTGATCTGGAGCTTGCGCATCTTCGGCGGAATCGGGGTCAGCGGATCCCACTCCCCGGTGGGCATGACCAGGACGACCTCATCGCCCACGGCGGCGGAGAGCTGGTATGCCAGCTCCTTGCCGACGATTACGCCATCCACCGAGCCGGGGATCGGCACGCCGATATTCTCCGGCACCAAGGGTCCATCGCCGTAATCACGAGATTGGAAGCTGAACTCGCCCTTCTCGACCATATGCGAGAGGTCGGTAATCTCCGCCTCGTTCTCGATGTTGATTCCCCGGAAGACCGCGCCGACGGTGTTGTACTTGTTGACGAGCATCCCCTCCATAAAGATCGCCGGAGAAACCGCCGCGACGCCCTCGGTGTCGCGGATCTCCTCGACCCACGGCTGCCAGTTGGCGATCGGCTTGCGCATGGTGTCCACGACCATCACGTGGGCGTTGTTAGAGAGAATCTTCGTGCGGACATGTTCCGCCATCCCCTGCATCACCGAGAGTACCAGCAGCAGACTGGCAACTCCCAGGGCGATTCCACCGACGGAGATCCATGTCAACGTCCGCAGGAAGCCCTTGCGTCCGGTGCGCATGTAGCGAAAGGCTACTCGAATCTCGAAGCGACCCAGCCGGGAGACGAGGAGAATCAGCCCGCCGATGAGAGCCACCGCGCCGACGACGAGACCGAGGGTTAGCAAGGGAGAAAGGGTTTGAACTTCCGGGGTCATTTAGATAGAGACCTTTTTAGGATGTGTGAGTAGGGGCGTATTGAATACGCCCTAGTAAAACCCGGCGTTTGTACAGAAATCCGTTGTAGGGGTGAAGCTTGTGTTCGCCCGAATTACGCAAGGTGTTCTCCTTCCCCCCCACTGGGGGGAAGGCTGGGAAGGGGGGCTGTCGCTGAAGGTGTACGTCCGTGATAATTGTCAAATGTCAGATGGTTTTGCTGGCGCAATTATCCAACTGTAATTTGCTGACAATTGAGAATACCCCCCCTCCCCGACCCTCCCCCCTAAGGGGGAGGGGGAAGCTTTTATATACGCACCCGTTCCTGCGGGCCGACCTAAAGGTCGACCCTACGTAAAACCTCGTGTTAGTTCAGAATCTCTTGTAGGGGTGAAGCTGCGTGTACACCCGAATTACGCAAGCCTCTTACGGCGGGGATTTTTGCCGATGAGGCAATCCCCGCCCTACATTAAAATCGAAGCAACCGAGTAAGCAGCGGTTATTCGCTAATCTTCTGTTTCAGCGGGCGCATTTGGGGGAAGAGGATTACGTCCTGGATGCTCGCCGCATCGGTGAAGAGCATTGCCAGGCGGTCCACGCCGATGCCCAGTCCGCCGGTCGGCGGCATTCCGTACTCTAGGGCGCGGAGGAAGTCTTCATCCACCACGCTTGCCTCTTCGTCTCCGAGGTCGCGTTGCCGGACCTGCTCCTCCAGAACTGAACGCTGGACTCGCGGGTCGTTCTGCTCGCTAAAGGCGTTGCCCAGCTCCATTCCGGCGGCGTACGGTTCAAAGCGTTCGGCGAGGCGGGGGTCGCCGGGAAGCTGCTTCGCCAGCGGCGAAACATCGGCGGGGAAGTCCATCACGAAGCAGGGCTGGGTAAGCTCGCCCTTCTCCTCGGCAATGGTCTCGAAAAGCTCCATGATGTACTTGCCGGTGGGGGCGTGGTCGGGCAGCTCGATGCCCCGCTCCTTCGCCAGCTTCAGGATGGCGGTGCGGTTGAACTCGCCCTTCTCCTTCAGCTCCTCGTCGTTGTAGCCGAGGTCGGTCTCTGTCCACTCCTCCAGCATCGGAAGCACTTCCAGCCGCTTAAAAGCCTGCTCGAAGTCCAGCGTCTGTCCCTGATACTCTACGACGGCGGAGCCGGTGAGTTTCACGGCAAGGCTGCGGCAGAGTTCCTCGAAGAGTCCTGCCATGTCGTGGTAGTCGGCATACGCCTGGTACAGCTCGCACTGGGTGAACTCCGGGTTGTGCGTCCGGTCCATGCCCTCGTTGCGGAAGTCCTTGCCGATTTCATAGACTCGCTCGAAGCCGCCGACAATCAGCCGCTTGAGGTACAGCTCGTCGGCGATGCGCAGGTAGAGCGGGATGTCCAGGGTGTTGTGATGTGTGGTGAAGGGAGCCGCCGCCGCGCCACCGTAGATCGGCTGCAAAATCGGCGTTTCTACCTCCAGAAATCCCCGCTCCTCCAGAAAGCTCCGCATCGCTGTGGTCATCAGGCTGCGCTGGGTGAAGCGGTTGCGGCTCTGCGGATTGAGGAAGAGGTCGAGATACCGCTGGCGATAGCGAAGCTCCACATCGGCGAGTTCATCGTGCCGCTCGACCTTGCCGTCTTCGTCCACGGTCTCTTTGACCACGGGCATCGGGCGCAGAGCCTTTGCGAGCATCTCGACGTAGCGAATCCCCACAGTGGGCTGACCCTTCCTCGTAAGGAAGGGTACGCCGGTAACCATAATAATATCACCGAGGTCAGCGTTGCGCAGCATCCCCATGGCATCGTCGTATCGCTGCACCAGGTAGAGCTGCTCCAGCTTGTTATCCGGTGCAAGGCGTTCAATCTCACCGTAGCTTTCGTTCTGCTTTGAACTGATATAGAGCTGGATATGCCCGGAGCCGTCACGGAGGTCAACAAACATAGATTTGCCGTGGTCGCGGATTGAAGTTACCCGCCCTGTGATGATCACATGACGCTTGAGCCGCAGCAGGCGATCCAGCGATGCCAGCAGCTCTCCAATCTTCAGACGATAATCGGCGTAGTAGTTGCGCGGACGGGCGGGATAGGCGACCATCCCTGCCTCGGTCAACGCCTCCAGCTTCTCTCGCCGGTGCCGTAGCTGATCCAGCTCCTCTGGAACGACCTGTTCGTTTTTCTTATCTTCTGCCAACGCTGCTCCTTAAAATCTTTCGATTTTTTCGAATCTCTGCTGCTTCTCGGTGCAAAATAGCCATTTATGGCGTGGCTTCCAGCAACTTATTCATTGAGAATGCTACCACAGCCTTACCGCAACAATCAAGGTGGCTACGGCAACGCACTGCGTTGCCGCAAAGGGCAAAGACAAGCTTCGCCCCTACAGGGTGTTCTTAACATTCTTCAGGTGTTCCGACCAAAGGTCGGTACTGTGATGCAACGCACTGCGTTGCCGCTCCCGTTGGTCGCTCAACCTCCTCTCCTTCCCTCCTCTGGGGGGAAGGCTGGGATGGGGGGCTGTTCTCTACTGGCAATGAATCGGCATAAGGAGATTGCGCAGCGAAACCATCTGCCATTTAATGATGTTTCTGAAATTGACCTTGGCGGGCGGCGTGCTAAAATACCCCGTCGGGTAACACTGTGGGGTGAATCCCCCCACCAAAGGGGAGAGGGGGCTATTTATTAAAGGGCGAAGACAAGCTTCGCCCCTACAGGGTGTTCTACATCGTGGAGAGCTTTAGATCGGTTTGTCGGCGTCGATGACCCCTGCTTTACACTTCCGCAGAGCCAGCCCCACCCGGTTCACCATCCTGCCGATGACCGTAACGGCGTGATGAGTACCGGCGTGGAACTCCGCCACCTCTGCCTCGCCAGAGCCAACCGCCACGGCGACGGTAAGGTTCTTACCGTTCACCTTTATTGAGCTTACCCGCTCGGCAATCTCAGCGGCGCAGGCGCGGCTCTTTGTTTGATGCTCCGGACAGTCGCTCACCGCATTGAAGTGCGCCAGCACGCCATCGCCCATCAGCTTGTCAATCACCCCGCCGTGGCTCTCCACGCTGCGGGCGACGACGCCGTAGTATTCCTCCAGCAGAGCCACCGTGGCGGCATCGTCCAGACCGAGCCTCACAAAACCAGCCAGGTCGACAAAGATCACACTGAGTTCACGCTTCATCTCAACTCCTTCTCAGGGCGTATAGCAATACGCCCCTACATTAAGGTGATAGCTGTTTATTTGCGTCCCTCGACCAGCCGCTCCAGCTGGCGGATGACTGCGCCAGCGACATCGACGTTGGTTACCCGCTCCACGCCCCGGAAGCCGGGGACGGAGTTAACCTCCAGCACCTTTGCTCCCTCAGCGGTGGGGAGGAGGTCAACGCCACACAGCTCCAGACCGAGGGCGCGGGCGGTTCTCTCTACCAGCTCAATCTCTGCCGCACTGGGCGAGTACAGCTCGGCTCCACCGCCGCGATGGATGTTCGAGCGGAAGTCCCCCGCCGGTGCGGTACGGCGGTAGATGGCGATCAGCTTCCCGCCGACCACCACGGCACGGAGGTCGCTGCCCTTGGCTTCCGGGTGGAATCGCTCCAGCAGGGCGTTCTGCTCCAGAGCGGAGGATAACTGCCACTGCCCCCGCAGGGCGGAGGAGGACTCGATCAGTGCCGTCCCGACCCCCCGTGTCCCCCGACTCCACTTCAGAACCAAAGGAAAGCCGCCGACCAATTTCGCTGCGGTGTTGAGCTGGCTCAGCTCGGTAACCAGCACCGAGTCCACCGTGGGGATGCCCGCCGCCGTGAGGAGCTGGTGGGTGTAGAACTTGTCCGAGCAGCGCAGCACCGCCGCCGTGGAGTTGATGGTTACG
>Ga0190344_1000591_pt1 | contig 16607 bp, 19 predicted proteins | sample 48721323_MG_FD_161662 | JGI IMG/M metagenome (GOLD analysis project Ga0190344, IMG submission 161662) | Hydrothermal vent microbial mat bacterial communities from Southern Trench, Guaymas Basin, Mexico - 4872-13-2-3_MG | ecosystem: Environmental > Aquatic > Marine > Hydrothermal vents >... | reverse complement strand
GATCAATGTAGGGTGGGTAACGTGTTTTTGTTGCCCACCAAATCTATATGAAAAAGTTTTTCACGCAAAAGTTTTGCGCGCAAAACTTTTGCGTGAAAAGTTATGCCCATGTGCAGTATATTCACGGATTAACGCGCTCAACTTCGTTTCAAAGTTCGCTTAATTATACTGTTCACCGTTTGATGCCAAAGTTTTGCGCGCAAAACTTTTGCCTCGTTCACAATTTGCACTTTTGCACACTCGAAAAATTTTGAACGAAAATCGCGCTGAAAGCAAAATGACATGCATTCCAATCGCACAGAAAGCAAAATGACAGGAACGAAAATCGCGCTGAAAGCAAAATGACATGCATTCCAATCGCGCTGAAAGCAAAATGACAGGAACGAAAATCGCGCTGAAAGCAAAATGTGAAATTAAAAAAAGGGCACAAATGACAATGCTAAGTATATTTATTGTACTATTTTTTAGAGTCTCGTATCCTATCACGACAATTATTGAAATTGAATTCGGCCAAAATATTTTTCTCAAGCCCATTAACCCTCGTAGGGTGGGATCGCCACATACCCAATTCCATGCCAAAAAATTTAAAGGCCAAAAATCATTTATGGCATTAAATTAACTATTCTTAATTCCTAATTAAATTTTTATTTCAACCAAAAGGTTTATGCATAGTAGAGGTTTTATGTCAATATTATTTATAACTTTTCACGCAAAAGACGCAAAGATTTCTTTTTTTTGACACAGAGCGTCTGTTGCAAAAAAGCGCGTTTATTTACTGTTATGTAAGTAATAAAGAGATGAGATAAGTGATTGATTTTATTATATCTAATATTTTGTTAATATACCGTAGGGTGGGTAGCGTGTTTTTGTGCCGGCCCCATTAATTTTTTGAGCTTATAATATTGTTAATATACACGTAGGGCTCCCTACGTGTTTTTGTGCCTGCCCCATTAATTTTTTAATATAGAAAAAATGGTGGGCAGCAAAAAGACGCTACCCACCCTACGAAGATTGAGCCTTTCATAAAGATGGTATCCAATGCCCAAGCATTAGAAAAACTCTTTCAATCGCAAGAAAACCAATTGCATTCAAAATCAGGTTGTGTGACGGTTTCCGGTAAACCAAGTCTTGAAGTCCCACCAGGTACGTTAAACCGTATTTTAAAGCAAGCAGGATTGAAATAAAAATGAGGAATAAAAGTATGCGTTATGTCGTCAGATTAGAAGAAGGTGAGAGCAGTTTTGGTGCGTATGTACCAGATTTGCCAGGCTGTGTCGCGGTTGCTGAAACAAAAACAGAAGTCTTAAAATTAATTCAAGAAGCGATTGAATTTCATTTAAAGGGATTGCGTGAAGATAAAAAATCTATACCTAAACCGTTATCCAGTAGTGAATATATTGAAGTCTATGCGACTGCGTAATTGTTGTTTTGAATTTTTAATTTAACTTTTATTTCAGAAATCATAGAAGATAGTTTGGATTTTTCTGCCCGCCTTTTATTGGATATGCCTCACTCAAAAATCATGAGTGTAGATTGGACTTTTGACTAGCTGATAAACTGAGGAGATGAACTATGACTTGTCCTGCTTGTGATCGTTATGTAACCATTGAAGACTGGACTGATGATGAACCTTTTAACTGCCCTCATTGTCATACTTTGCTCAAATTAGTGACAGATGAAGGGGGTTATTGTGGTGCGAGTGAGAAATCTCTCGAAATTCAGGAGGATGATTAAAAATGAAAGCGCGTCAGCGTAGCAAAGGCTTAATTGTAAGATGGGGTAGCTCGATTTTGTTCCCCAGTTATACGAGCCAAGGTTTAGAAGTACCATAATTTGAGTTAAAGTAAGCTTATGTTCAGATTTATCTCACCGGTTGTTCCCACTAAAAATAGGAAACCCAGGCAAAAAGCGAAAGATCAGAAAAAGCGACATCAGCATCTCGAAAATGCCTGATAAAGTATTTAATGAATTTGAATTAATCGGACTAAATAACTTTGATTTTTTTTTCCTCAAACTATTTCCTAAAACAGGATTAGGAACGATGCCATTGCAAAAAATTAAAGGCCAAAAATCATTTATGGCATTATTGATATTTCTAATTTAACTTTTATTTCAATCAAAAGGAGGTATAACAAATAATCAATAGCTTCCCGATTCCTTGATTAATCTAGCATAAAATCATTCGGGAATAGGCCCATCAATAGAGGGAATATTATGACATTGACACTTGAAATTCCACAAGTTTCTTTAGATCACATACCGCTTGGATACAAAAAAAGATTAGAAGAACGCGCTATCCTTCAGATTTATGAGGATGGTTATATTTCGAGAGAAGAATTTGCACAAATCTGTTTGACAAATTTCCAAGGATTTAATCAATTTCAAAGAGTTCGCAGATCAGATTGATTTCAATATTATTTTAGCGGAAAAACAAAATTGGTATCCAGATATTTCTTTCGTATCTAAAACGGATGAAAGCATCAAGTTTTCAGTAGATATTAAAACGACTTACAGACTTGATGATTACGATGGTTTCTGTAATGGCTTTACTTTAGGAAGCGTTGGAACAGACGATTCACGTCCATGTTAAATGCCCTTTAACTTGGGGAATTAGGATGGTTCAATCACCGAAACATAGCCACTTTCTGTCACTGGAAACAGCAGATAGACTCAAAACGGGATTCAAAAACACATAGGGAGCGACACTCAATTATGCGTAGTTTTAGAGAATGGACATTAGCGGAATTAGATAGAACGTTTGATCTTATCGTCCTTGATGATAGTCCTATTTTAAAAAGTTGGCTGGACGGGCATGCAGAGATTTCTGATTTTGAACACCAAGCATTATGTTCTTTTCAAAGTCTTCTAACTGCTCATGTGTATGATTGGAATGAAACCGAACTGGCTTATAATTTTATTGGACCAGTGATGGCTCTTGTCAGATTTAGCTCTAAAGAATTCAATTTTTTTGCGGAACGCACTTTGACTGGTAAAGTTGATGAAATTGAAATAGGAGGGAAACCAGATGGCATAATTGCTTCCGGTTTTCGTGAGCCAAAACTGCCTTATTTTTGCCTTCAGGAATATACAAAAGAAAAAGAGCCAGATGGCGATCCGGCAGCGCAGGTACTTGCGGCTATGCTAGTTGCACAGGAAGTTAATCAATACCAGCTTCCAGTGTATGGCTGCTACATAAAGGGAGAAGTCTGGCATTTTCTAACACTACAAAATCGTTCTTATTCTATCAGCGAAGGATATTTGGCCACTCGTCAGGCAGATATTGTTGATATTTTTAAAATCTTAAAAGTTCTCAAAATGATCATTATTGAATTCATGAAAGTAAAAAGTTAGGATGATTATTCACGGTTAATTTTTTACAGGGTGAATAAAATTGGAACACTCAAAATATTTTTTTGATATAGCGCAATAGATGAAAAGAATCAAGTCAAAATTGCAATCGATTGATACAAATGATGAAGAAATCTATACTCAACGAGGCGATAAACTTAACTTTTTTTTTAAATGACTTTAGGGAGTTGTAGGGTGGGTAACGTGTTTTTGTTGCCCACCAAATTGATCTTAAAAAGTTTTTCACATTTCACGCGCAAAACTTTTGCGTGAAAAGTTATGCCCATGTGCAGTATAACAACAGATTTTAGCGATTACAAAATCTGCAGAGCCTGATGACATCATTATCAAGTTCGGATTGGAATACCGCTCTGTAGGCGGTTTACCGAAATTTTGACTCTTTACCAACAGACAAGATAGCGTTTTGTTTAGTCGTGGTGGCAATCTATAGGTTTGCCCTTTTGCGAACCCTTTTCGCTGCGGCGCAAAGGTGCCAAGTTATTATACTTAGCGACTTTGCGCGAAGCGTGAGATATTCTAATTTAATTTTTCAACATCCCTTTTAAAAATAGCCCAGTATACGATTGCTTTTGTTTGGCAACCTGTTGTGGTGTGCCTGTGGCGATGATTTCTCCTCCCCCTTCTCCCCCTTCTGGCCCTAAATCTATTATCCAATCTGCTGTTTTAATCACATCCAAATTATGTTCAATCACGACGACGGTGTTACCGTTATTGCGTAGGCGGTGTAATACGCTGAGCAGTTGTTCAATATCATGGAAGTGTAAGCCGGTTGTGGGTTCATCAAGTAGATATAAGGTTTTGCCGGTGTCGCGTTTTGACACTTTTCGTGAGAGTTTGATGCGTTGGGCTTTGCCGCCTGATAAGGTATCTCAAGGTGAGGTAGTCTAAGCCAACATTCACTAAAAATGGCAAACGCTCAACCACTTCTTTGAGTATTTTAAGCGCAATTTCGCCCCGTTTTCCCAGCCAGTGTCGCTTTTCAAAAAAGGTTTTGGCGTTGCCAATGGGTAAGGTGGTTAATTGAGCTAAGTTATTGTTTTCAATAAAGACATGCCGTGCGGCTTCATTTAAACGGGTGCTTTGACAATCAACAATAGGGAAACCGATAGCACACAAGCAAACGTAGGTTGCCTCCTATTATTAAGAGTTGAAAAGATGCCTCACGTCAGGAGCGTAAACTGGCGACTATCATGTTGGTGTCAAAAACAACGCACTTTTTTGATTTGTCACGCTTTTCGCAGCGGCGCAAAGGTGCCAAGTATTTTCTAAAGCCGCTTTGCGATAAATTGAGTCAAAAAATTAATAATTGATAATTGATAATTGATAATTAATAACGCTAACTGTTCTTTTAATCGCTTATATTTGCGCCTATCGGTCTAGGCCTCTTGTTCTTTTAATTTTGCTCTGTCATAATACGCGCTCCCTTTTTTGGGTAAAGGAAACTGTGGTGTTTTTTTGGCCACGTTCAGGTTTAGATTGAAAAGACTTACGCGAATAAAACTGATCAAATCAAATACTTTTATCAGTTATCAATGCCTTGATCTTCACTATTGCAAAGGCCAATTGATATGAGAAACTACAAAACACTGAGAAGACTGATTAAGCTGATAGCAATTGATTTGATACGTTACTCGCCTTCATTGAGAGTTGAAAACAGGCCTCACGTCAGGCGTGTAAACTGGCGATTATCATGTTGGTATCAAAAACAACACACAAATAATGTAGTGGGCAGTTCGAGGTTGAACCTGACCCATTTAAAATCAGCGTCAATCAGTTTAATCAGTACAATCAGCGTTCTATCAGTCAATTTTAGGCTATTAACTGGGATTACCCCTACCAAATCTTATCGTTAAAGGTGCAATCCTTTATGAAAGCTCTAGTGCTTTGCGGTTTTGCCCTAATAATGACTCTTTTGAGGGCACATTATACCGATTTAATTTAAGTGCTTTATTTTAATCGTATTATAAAAATAATTCTATATAAATCAATGAGTTATGTTAAATCGGTATAAACTCTAATAGATAAGATTAATCATGAAGCAAGAAACTTATCACAGAGCCAGTTGGAAAGAGCAAATCATCCAACTACAAAATGAAGGAAACTGGCATGAGATGTTACAAGTGGCTAAACGTTGGACAGAAGCAAAACCCAAAAATGCGACCGCATGGTATGCCGTTGGATTGGCTTTTCATCAACTAGGCGACTATGATCATTCTTCTGAAGCTTTTCAACAAAGTTTGGAACTTGATCCGGAGAATGCCCACGCATGGGCTAATCTTGGGGCGGTGTATAGTTGTCTTGCAGAATACGAAAAAGCCGTTGAAGTGTATGAAATTGCCATCAAAAAGGCCCCCGAAGAGGCTGATATTTTGCTTTGCTTAGGTAGGGCCTATCTAATGGTTAAACGCCATCAGCACAAATTTGGCTCTGTACTTGAAAAACTCGCTGGAATAGATTCTGAAAAGGCGATGGAGTTAGAAGCTTGTATGATGCGTAATATCATCCCTGGCAGAAATAAAAATAAGCGCAAGAAGAACAAGAAGTAGTTTGTAGGCTTTCGTTCGCTTGCGAACTCTAACATTAGAAGGTAGAAAGAAGACAACCACGAAATGTTGGGCTTTTATATACAAAAATAAAACTTACGTGCTATATTGTATGATACAAATCTTGATTTTGCCGGATGGCGAGTGGGTTATAATATCCTCAATCTAGCCTACGAGCTATAACTTATCACAACTAAAGGAATCAAAAAGGATGAATTTTAGGCGTGCTATATTTGTTGTTTTCGTTCTAGCACTTATTTCCGGGTGTAGTTCAATAGATAATCAAATATTGGGTCATTGGCATTGTGAAAATTGCGAGGAAGAAAAAAATTTATTGATTTTGGAAGATAACAGAATCTTTCGAACTCCCCAAAATGCCCAATATGAGTATGATATTTTAGAAAAAGGACTCATGGAATTAGATCGTGTTAACCCATTTTTTCTCTTACGTTGGCTACGAGAATTTTTTTGTATTTTTGTCACTTGTGAGCAAGTGATTAAATATAAACTGGCAAAAGATGGTACATTGCGTCTGTTTTGGGATGGCGAAGAAGAAATAGACATAAAAGTTAGTTTGGGTGAAAACATTGTACATAAAAAACCGGTTGGCGATAGCATTAAATTCATAAATAATGTATCTATAATTGCTATATCTAATTCCGATTATCATACAGGAAAGTATGATGTGTTTTTTCCGGTTGATGCAAAAAAATGTCTTGTTGACTTTAAATTAACTGAAAATTGGAGTTTTAGTTCTAGAGAAATTGATAAAGATAAAAGCCCGATTCGCGACAAACGGGGCTTCAAAATAGATTTTGGGGCTTTAAATCCAAATTCAGTTAAAATTTTTAAGAATTACCATAATAATACTGACTATTATGCGAGAGAACGGGGTTATCAAGCACTCACTGTAAGAACGACAAACGGAAAAAAGGAAATTTCTGTTCTTGATTCTTATGGAAAAACAATGGCTAGTGAGAACGAGCTATTTTTTTATACGAATGACAGAAAAATTAGTCGAAAAATAAAAGAAGCACTCAAATCGGCAATTATCCAATGTGGTGGTAAAGATGATTTATTTTAGCCACCAACATAAGCTAGGTAGGCTGGGTAAGCGGGCGGCACGATTCTAAAATTTGGGCACCTTTCTATCCGTCTGCTTGCCCACCATGTTGGAGATAGATAACAACGGAAAACATTTTATCCACTCATTTATTTTTCCATTTGAAAACTAACAACCGTAGTAGGAAAAAAGGAACCAAGCTCGAATTATTTCGACCTGTGCGGTTAGAATTGCTGTTCATTAAAACCAATAAATTCAATTAGTTATCAAATCCGTTCAAAATACTCATGGGTAGCGCAAGTGAGTTTCGTTTTGCAAAACGACTGTTTTGGCTAAGGCAGGGATTTCTAACCGCACAGGTTTAATTATTTTGCCAACACCAAACCTCATAACGGCAATTCTCCTTGATTGAAGTTATTTTCAAATTTGTTATATTTTTGCTTTTTTGCTCTATCTCTTGGTTTTGGTTCACGTCTTTGTACAACAAAGGCTTTTATCTTGGTAGAAAAACGTGAATTGCCCAAGGGCTGATTCTGGGTAAGTGCTTGAGATTCAATTCGAGATAACCTTGACAACTGAGCAAATAGGTTTCCTTCTGAATCAGTTAATATTTGTAACGGCTATCCCACAACCCGTGCGATGATAGGTTTTGTTGATAGTATTGGACATATCGAAGGCCCAAGGCAATAATGAGTGAAAGATAAAGCAAATGATGGAACAAAAAACAACTGTTAAACACAAACCAAATGACTCAATACTGGCACTGAATACGCCTAAAAAGCCGCTGAAATTAGAAACGACTTCTTATGATTATACTGTTGATGGTGTCATCAATTTAATTGAAGAAGGGCAAATTGATTTGGAAATTCTCCCAACCCAGGTTTTATGGAATGTGGAAAAAGCCTCTGTACTGATTGAATCATTCTTAATGAATTTCCCGATTCCACCGTTGTATTGTTCAGAAAATGAGCAGGGTAAATGGTCAATAATTGATGGTATCCAAAGACTCTCAGCACTGTTCAACTTTTATCGGAATACTCACCCACTGAAAGGGCTAACAATACTGAGTGAATTTGAGAATAAAAAATTTAATGAATTACCCCCACAAGCCAAGCGTTTAATTCATTATAGTATCATCCGTATCATTTTAATCAAAAATAATCATCCCGATATTTTGCATAATGTGATGATGCGTCTTAAGAGTCAAAAATGAGTTAGGATCAAGATTTATATTATGTCTTATCATTTGAACGCGACAGAGCAATTTTTTCAATTGATTGATTCGGTTGATACATTAATTAACTTTGCCATCAAAGAAAGGAACTTTGGTCATACCAAAAACTATGATTTATTTTTAAATTTAGCGGTAGTCAATTTAGTCACCAAATTTCAAGTTCTTGTTGAAAATGGCTTAGAAGAATTTTTATATCAACTTCAAAACTCGGATAAAACTTATCAAGATTTATCCTTAAATCTACGTTTGCATTCTTTAAAATATCTTTTAAATCAGTCAAATGTTTTACCTAACAAACTTGAACATCCGCAACGATATAATCAACAAGTTTTGCAGAAAGTCAGTGACGAATTGAAATCACTTCATAAAATCTGTTTAAATGAGGCCAAAATAGATCAGAATTTTAGGTTTAGTACCCAATTTCCAATGGGTAAACAGGGAGTTAATGAACTTATTGATTTATATAAGCAAATTAACGGTGAAAATATTTTTGAAAAAGCGGCTTTGGATAAAAACAAGCTCAATGAAATTTTAAGAAGAAGACATGACATTATACATGATGATGTGAGTCATCAATTGACTGAAATTCAAGTCATGGAATACAAAGATTTTCTGGAAGAAGTCGTGAAATATATTGATAGTTATTTAAAGCAATTTATTGTTTAACATGGCACACTTAAAGGGGCCAGGCTCGAATTATTTTGCCTACCCTAAATATCATAACAGCAATTCTCTTTGATTTAAATTCTCTTCAGATTTATTATCTTTTTGCTTTTTGGGTTTACCTCTTGGTTTTAGTTCACGCCTCTGCCCCGTCATGGTTTCTATCTTTGTATAGAAACGTAAATTGACCAAAGGTTGATTCTGGGTAAAGACTTGCTTTCTCTCATTGATTACATCCATTTAAAAGTTCAGATTGGAACAAATCTCTGTGGCGGCTTACCAAGGTTTTGAATCTTTGCCAAGAGACAAGATAGCGTTTTGTTTAGTCGTGGTGGCAATCTATAGGTTTGCCCTTTTGCGAACCCTTTTCGCTGCGGCGCAAAGGTGCCAAGTTATTATACTTAGCGACTTTGCGCGAAGCGTGAGATATTCTAATTTAATTTTTCAACATCCCTTTTAAAAATCGCCCAGTATACGATTGCTTTTGTTTGGCGACTTGTTGTGGTGTACCTGTGGCGATGATTTTCCCTCCCCCTTCTCCTCCTTCTGGCCCTAAATCTATTATCCAATCTGCTGTTTTGATCACATCTAAATTATGTTCAATCACGACGATGGTGTTACCGTTATTGCGTAGGCGGTGTAAGACGCTGAGCAATTGTTCAATATCGTGAAAATGTAAGCCGGTTGTGGGTTCATCAAGTAGATATAAGGTTTTACCGGTATCGCGTTTTGACAATTCTCGTGAGAGTTTGATGCGTTGCGCTTCGCCGCCGGAGAGGGTGACGGCATTTTGTCCCAAAGTGATATAGGATAAGCCGACATCTATGAGCGTTTGGAGTTTTCTGGCTAATTGGGGTATGGGATCAAAAAAGGCGCGGGCTTCTTCTACTGTCATTGACAGTACTTCGGCTATGCTTTTCCCTTTGTATTTGATATCTAAGGTTTCACGGTTATAACGTTGCCCTTGGCAAATATCGCAGGTGACGTAGATATCCGGTAAAAAGTGCATTTCCACTTTCGTGACGCCATCCCCTTGACACGCTTCACAGCGCCCGCCTTTGACGTTGAAGCTGAAACGGCCGGGTTTATAACCGCGTGAACGCGATTCCGGAGTGGCCGCAAATAATTCTCGAATCGGTGTGAACAGGCCGGTATAGGTGGCGGGATTTGATCGCGGGGTGCGCCCTATCGGACTTTGATCGATATCGACTACTTTATCTAATAAGTCTAGCCCTTCAATACTCTGATAGGGGGCGGCATCTAAATGGGCGCGATTGAGTTCATTGGCGACAATCGGATATAAGGTGTCATTGATCAGGGTGGATTTTCCGGAGCCTGATACGCCTGTTATGCACGTCATTAATCCCAGTGGTAATTCAAGCATAATGCTTTTGAGATTATGGCCGCTGGCTCCTTGTAGGCATAAAACACGTTCTTTATCAAAGGCTTGGCGTTTTTTAGGGACGGCTATGCGGCGTTGTTTGGATAGATATTGGCCGGTTACCGATTCGGGCGTTTTTTTAATGGTTGATAGCGGCCCTTGTGCGACGACTTGTCCACCATGTACGCCGGCCCCTGGCCCCATGTCGATAATTTGATCGGCCGTTTGTATCGCTTCTTCATCATGTTCGACGACAATGACGGTGTTGCCTAAATCACGTAATCGAATCAAGCTATCTAACAAGCGTTTATTATCGCGTTGATGTAGCCCAATTGACGGTTCGTCTAGGATATACATAACGCCGACTAAACCTGCTCCGATTTGGCTGGCCAGTCGAATACGTTGGGCTTCGCCACCCGATAAGGTGTCGGCGCTGCGATCTAAGGTGAGGTATTCTAGGCCGACATTGACTAAAAATTGCAAACGCTCAACCACTTCTTTGAGTATTTTAGCGGCAATTTCCCCTCGTTTACCTGGCAAGTGTAGGTTTTCAAAAAAGGTTTTGGCGTTGCCAATGGGTAAGGCGGTTAATTGCGGTAAGTTATTGTTTTCAATAAAAACATGCCGTGCTGCTTCATTTAAACGGGTGCCTTGACAATCGGTACAAGGTTGTTGACTTAAATACTTGCTCAAGTCTTCACGCACGTTTTGAGATTCGGTATCCCGATAACGCCGTTCCATGTTATGAATAATCCCTTCAAACGGTTTTTTACGGCTAAAAGTCGTGCCCGTCTCTGGATTGTAATTCACGAAATTAATTTCTGTTGTACCGCTGCCGTAAAGCAACACATTACGGATTTTTTTGGGTAAGGCTTGAAAGGGTTTATCCAAGTCAAATTGATAATGGTTGCCTAACGATTCGAGCATTTGAAAATAAAAGCCATTTTTTTTATCCCATCCCCGTATCGCGCCTTCGACTAAACTCAGCGCCTGATCAAGAATCACTTTAGCCGGATCAAAAAATTGTTTGATGCCTAAACCATCACAACTTGGACAAGCTCCGACGGGATTATTAAAGGAAAATAAACGCGGTTCTAGCTCAGCCAGACTATAATTACATTCAGGGCAAGCGAATTTTGAAGAGAAGATGATATCAGATATAGCCTCTTTCTCTTGCTTTCGAGACTTCAGACGTTTAGCGCCTGACTTTTGAGGTTTCGCCTCTTCTGGCATCACACTGATTTGTGCTAAGCCTTCTCCTAATTTTAAAGCCGTTTCAAAAGATTCTGCTAAGCGCAGTTGCAAGTCATCCCGTACTTTAAAGCGATCAACCACGACTTCGATAGTATGTTTTTTATATAAATCCAGTGGGGGTGCGTCGTCTAACAAGACAATTTCACCATCAATCAATGCGCGCATAAAGCCTTGTTTTTGCAGCGATTCTAACAATTGACGATGTTCACCTTTACGTTCCTTGACAACGGGGGCGAGTAGCATTAAACGAATGCCTTTAGGCAAAGCCAAAACTTGATCAACCATTTGACTGACGGTTTGCGCTTCTAAACAACTGCCATGCTCTGGGCAATGCGCTTCTCCGACACGCGCAAATAATAAGCGCAAATAGTCATAAATTTCCGTGACAGTGCCGACAGTGGAACGGGGATTATGTGAGGTTGATTTTTGCTCAATGGCAATCGCGGGCGATAAACCTTCGATATGCTCAACATCAGGCTTTTCCATGATAGACAAAAATTGTCGCGCATAGGCCGATAAAGATTCGACATAACGCCGCTGGCCTTCTGCGTAAATGGTGTCAAAGGCTAAAGATGATTTACCTGAACCCGATAAACCGGTAATCACGATGAGTTGATCGCGTGGCAAATCAAGATCAATGTTTTGTAGATTGTGAGTACGCACACCGCGTAAACGAATAGTATCCATGTTTTCAGTTATCAGTTATCAGTTATCAGTTATCAGTTATTAGTTATCAAAACGGATCGAGTCTATTATTCATTTTTGTTGGATTATACGGGATGCAGTTGAAAATGGGGTGATCGAGAAGCGGTTTAATAGAAGATGAGGGGAGGGAGCCAATTTAAAAATCTGATAGAACGCTGATTGTACTGATTGTCATGATTGACGCTGATTAAAACACTGATTGTGCGGATTATGATGATTCATGCCAATATTAGAGTCATGTTAATCAGTGTAAATAACCACTTCAATGAGAGGTTGAAAAATAGCGGCGTGAGTTTTAATTTTGTTTCTGTTCATAACACTAATAGGCTCTCCAACAGACTGTCAGGGAAGGCACCTTAAACTTTTCTTCTATCAGTGTTTCAAATGCTTTAAGGAAAAAAGCACGTTCATAATCCCCTAAACTCCCCGTTTTTCGACTAGAAATCACCTCATTTAACGTATTCAAATCAAAAAAGGTTTCTAACGCTTGTTGATCCCTCTTTTCTAAGCTTTCTAAGAAAGCGTCAATTTTGTCTGAGAGTTGGCTGAAACGTTCTTCTTTCTCTGCGGTAGAACGTTCTAACCCCGGTTTCCCCATAATTTCTCTCGCACAAGCCGCGATAAATCCCACTCTAGCGGGTTGGCTATCAAAAATCTCTCTCCCTTTTTTAAAACGCCCTTCGATTTGTTCTTGGGGATGATACTCATCAAAAGCCCTATCTAACCGGACAAAATAACTTAATATTGTCTTAAAGTATTCTGTAAAGCTAGGATTAGATGTGGCTTCAATAAAATCCAAACGTGAAAATTCATCGGCAAGTTGTTCTTGAAGTTTGATCTTTTCTTTTCTCAGTCCAAAAGCCAAAAAGAGTTCAATCAGTTTATCCGTTTGATATTGCCCCGCTTTGTGACGACTTTTTGAGTCATCAATTTCCAATAACGTCAAAGAGGGATTGCTGTTCTTGATTTCGGTAATAATCGGATTGAACACCACTTCGATTTGTCTTTTTAAATTCCAAGGCACTTGCCCAGTATTCAGCACTAACATACGGTAAATCAGGCTATTAATGGATTGGGCGATCCAATATTCAACCCGAACCTGCGTCTCATTCAGATACTTGTCTTTTTGTTCAGAATCTGAAGAAAGTAGCCTAACCACTTCATTCATAGCTGTGGTTCTTTGCATACCATCAATAATGGTTAAAGACTCTTTTGCGTTTGAAATAAACGTCATAAAATAGCTTAGTTGAGCCAATTGCTTGACTTGAGTCTCAGACAAGACAATACCTAACACCACAGGTGGGAGTATTGTGCCTGCTTTTAAGTCACTCACCATTCTCTCTCTAATGCGTTTAGCAGTACTGGTTTTTAGAGCGGTACGTTGCTTTTCAAGTCCCCCTTTGTTTTCATAAGCGGATTTCACTAAATCCAAATAATCTTTAAGAGGATAGGAAATCAAGAGCGAATAACAACCGGTTCGATTGTCTTTGATCATATCAAGTTGTTTATCTGGCATTTAAAATAGCCTCGTTTGAATAGATTGAATTTAATTCTTTCCAAAAATGATGTTGTTATCAATTCGTTTTTTATGGGCTATCCGAAGGTATTGCCCATCGATCAATGTAGGGCTTCCTACGTGTTTTTGTTGCAGGCCCCATTTAATTATCAATATGTTGCCCATCGATCAATGTAGGGTGGGTAAAGATTGTTGCCCCCCATTTAATTATCAATATGTTGCCCATCGATCAATGTAGGGTGGGTAGCGTGTTTTTGCTGCCCACCAATCAATTCTAAAGATGCTGTCAAGATAAATCGAAGCGTCTCTTGCGTCTCTTGCGTCTCTTGCGTTAATAAATAATAATCAAGGATCGTTATGCCTTATTCGCTTATCCCCGTCATCCGCTGTACTCCATTTTCTCAAGCAAACGGGCATAATTTTCTGAGACAGTACGCACATGAGGATGATCAGATTTAAAGAACTTGTTCAGAATCTGTAAAGCGCGTTCGTATAATGGCTTGGCTTGCTCATACGCGCCTTGGGCTTGATACAACAAAGCGAGATTGTTGAGGCTGCTTGCAACCTCTGGATGTTCCTTGCCATGAACTTTTTCAAAAATGGCGAAGGCTCGCTCAGATAACGGCAAAGCTTGCTCATACGCGCCTTGGGCACGATATAATCCAGCGAGATTGTTGAGGCTGGTTGCAACATAGGGATGTTCTTTGCCTAATATTTTCTCCCGAATAGCCAAGGCTCGCTCAGATAACGGCTTGGCTTGGGCGTACTCAGCCTTTTCCTTCAGATAATAACCCGTTTGATGCAGTAAAAGGGCCGCTTGCGCAAATTCTAAGGCCCATTCTTCAATCAGTGCCGCACAGGTTTGGGCGCACGGCAATAACCGTTCACACAGATTCCATTCTGAAAATTCAATGTTGCCATCAGGAAAAACACTATTCACCACTCGCACTGCCATTTCTGCCCAAGTACGTTGCTCTGTTTCATCCATCCTCTGTTTTAAGATCAATTGCACTAAGCGATGAATCGATAGCGTTTTGGTTTTGGGCTCACGGTGTACCAGGGAGTATTTAAAAATAACAGTCAGGGCTTCGTCTAAATCTATAGGATCAATATCCGAAAAAATCTCTTCGGCGATTTTGTCAGGGTGTAAAAAGGCACAGAGATATAAAATGTCACGGGCTGTGGCGTTTTCGTTAGCGATTTTCTCAAAGGATAATAGCCAAGTTTTGGCGACAGCCTCGGGATGATCAGAGCTACTGCTGCCTCGTTTTGCTAGGAGTTTCGCGGCGTGGGTGCCATAGCGTTCCAAATAACCCGCTAAACCGCATTGCGTTTCTCTTATATAAGCGCCCGCTTGATCTAATGCTAAGGGTAAGTTGTCTAGGATTTTGGCAATGTCTTCGGCTTTGAACTGATCGGAAGCGGAATAATCCCATTCTACGCCTGACTCACTACGCGGTTTGTCAAGGGCGCGGCGGAGCAGAAAGCTTGTGCCTTCCTCTAATGAGAATATCGACATGGGTATCTTTTGCGCGATAGGTTCAGTGGTTTGGGCGCGTGTGGTGAGTAGCAGATGAGATTGCCCTAAATCGCTTCCCAAAATGGGATCGATGAGGCTGAGATTGTCAGCGTTGTCCAAAATGAGCAGCCAGTCATTATGCGTTTGTAGCCAATGTCTCACTGCTTGAATAGTCTCTTTTTGTTTTTGAGCCTGTTTTTCGGGCAAATCTAGGGCATGGGCGATTTCCACTAAGCCTGATTTAAGAGATTCCACCGTATCGGCTAAACTCCATAACACCGCTTGATATTCATGGCCGTATAAATAAGCATACTGGGCAGCGGTTTGGGTTTTGCCTATGCCACCGAAACCACTTAAGGCGGCCGCTTTTTGAAAATGGAGCGTTTCTTGTATTTGTCGCAATAAGAGTTTACGGCCGGTAAAAAAGCGATTGCGTGATATTGGGAGATGATAAACCGTTTTTGGGTATCTCTTTTTCAATACCGGCTTGAGATGTTCCTCAAGCGTCGCCAGATTGGCGGCAATGGTATAACGCCCCATTTCAAAGGCCGTTTCAATGGATTCATTGGCAGCAAGGGCATCATAAAAACCAATGGTAAATTGAATCGCGGCCCTATCGTCAATAGGTTGATTCATGCCAATCACATAATTAATATGTTTCACAATCGCGCTGGCTTGTACGGCTGTGAAACAGGCATTGAGAATAACGCACTCAATTTGATGGCGATAGGGTTCAAAAACTTGAGCCAGCGTATCGGTACTCAGGTATTGGTGTTTTCCCTGTTCATTTTCTAAGATAATACCTAGCTCAGCCGCACCGTGCCCCGAAAAATGGACAAAATGGGGTTGATAATCCAATAAGGCTTGGCGTACTTCATTGGGTGTCACCGCCATTTGTGCTTTAAACTCAAATTGTTGATGACGTTGATTGCGTTGTAATGCCCTCTCAATTTCATCAATTTCCTCGGTTAATTTGAGTTTTTGGGTATTTGTCGGGTTGGCAGTCAGCATTAGGATGGTTTTTGGCATTTCAGTTATCAGTTATCAGTTATCAGTTATCAGTTTTATTTTGATGCTTCAATATATAAATAGGTTAACAAAAATAAATTAACATTTTTTGAAAATTGATGTTGAACTGATTAATATTAATCAGCGTTAATTATGATTAGAATATATTTAACGGTAACAAACTTTTGCCTGAAAAACTTTTTAATGAGGATGGTGGGCAACAAAAACACGTTACCCACCCTACATTGAGCTATTGGGGCCGGCAACAAAAACACGTTACCCACCCTACATTGAGCTATTGGGGCCGGCAACAAAAACACGTTACCCACCCTACAATTCATTGGTGGGCAAC